>Ga0114918_10006325_pt1 | contig 10028 bp, 15 predicted proteins | sample LantaG_FD_87015 | JGI IMG/M metagenome (GOLD analysis project Ga0114918, IMG submission 87015) | Deep subsurface microbial communities from Baltic Sea to uncover new lineages of life (NeLLi) - Landsort_02402 metaG | ecosystem: Environmental > Aquatic > Marine > Oceanic > Sediment | place...
CAAAACCTCGCAGATTACGCCCGCAAACGCGGATACCACGGAGTCATCTGCGGACACATCCACACCGCCGAAATCCGAGACATAGACGGCATACGCTACATGAACGATGGTGACTGGGTGGAGTCATGTACGGCCTTGGTGGAACATCACGACGGCACCTGGGAGATCGTGACCTGGCACGAGATACGCGATGTGGTTCCTGATCCTGATAGCCACTAATGTCAACAACGCCTCAGACCAACCGGCCTGGGTCAGGATCCAGTTTGACTCGGAAAAGGCCTGCCAGCATGCCGCGGCCAATATCACCTACTGGGTCAAGTTTAAGAATTTCAGGATAGACACTGAATGCCAACCATTACCATCATCACCGACAACACTCCCGACCAAATAAACGGAGTAGTGACTACCTACCGTAATATACGACTGCAAGCCGAGTGTGAAGGCTATCGGGTTGAGGAGATCAATCCCACCCAATTTGCCGGCATGGCAGCACCGGGCTATCCGGAAGTGCGCCTGTCATGGCCCTGGCGGATAGGGCAATTGATAGCTGCCACTGATCCCGACTATGTGCATATCGCCACCGAAGGCACGCTGGGGCTGGCTGCCCGACTCTGGTTGGATCGCCGGGGCTGGCGCTATAATACCAGCTATCACACACGCTTTCCTGAATTCATGAGCACCATCTATGGGGTGCCTAGTGGATGGACCTATCGATATCTGCGGTGGTTCCACAAGCACAGCGGTCGTGTGCTCACCACCACCCACACCATGGTAGAGGATCTCCGACGGCACGGGTTCGACGGAGACATACGTGCCTGGACGCGCGGTGTGGATCGCGACAATCTCCGACCCACGCAGGATTGGCCACACAATCACAGCTATCGGCACAGACCCCGAGTGTTGTGTGTGAGCCGGGTGAGTGCCGAAAAGAATCTTGAAGCTGTGTGCGAACTGTCGCCCGAGTTTGACGTACATGTGGTAGGTGACGGGCCTGCACTCACAGATCTGCGCCAGCGATACCCTGGGATAACCTACTACGGATATCTCACTGGCTCAGACTTGGCCGATCAATATGCCCAAGCCGATGTGTTTGCCTTTCCCAGTCGTGCTGACACCTTTGGCATAGTCATGATTGAAGCCATGAGTCTGGGCACACCGGTGGCAGCTTATCCAGTACCTGGTCCGCAGGATGTAGTCAGGCCTGGCATCACTGGTGTCATGGATTTTGATCTAGCTCGGGCTGCACGGCAATGCCTGGCTCTGGATCGCGATCAGATACGTCAAGACAGCCAGCGTTGGACCTGGCAGGCCTGCTGGCAGATATTCAGAGAAAACATGATTATGGTCAAGTAGGCAGATTTGTTCTTGTTCGTGGGCTATTGGTATCATAGAAAAAAAGTAACGCATTTTAACAGAAATTACTTGAAATCTATGATATATACCAGTACAGTCACTGATGTAGTATTTCATCCACGAAAGGAAACAAAATGAAAGTAACAGGAACGAAAACAGAACAGCATCTCAAGGATGCTTTTGCTGGTGAATCAAAGGCCAACCGTCGCTATCTCTACTTCGCAAACATGGCCGACATTGTTGGTGCTCCTGAAGTGGCCAACATCTTCCGCCATACCGCAGAAGGTGAGACCGGACACGCACACGGCCATATGGAGTATCTGATCCAGGGAGGATCGGGAGATCCCGAAACTGGTCTTCCGGCTCGGGATCTAGTCCAGGCATTGGAATCAGCAATCCACGGTGAAACCCATGAGTACACAGACATGTATCCAGGAATGGCCCGTGATGCTCGCGACGAAGGATTCGACGAGATCGCTGACTGGTTCGACACATTGGCCAAAGCAGAACGCAGTCACGCAGGTAAGTTTAAAAAGACCTTGGACGCTTACAAAGCAGAACAAGGACTTTGATCTTTTCTGGAGGGACACGGTTCCCTCCATATTTTACTCCAGGAAATCCCAATGCTCACACACAGTGATTTATACAGTTTAGAAGAATACAGCAAAATCCGCGACGAATTCAAAAAAGCCGCGGTAAACCATCGCAGGCAGCGACAGGTAAGAGTCGGCGATCACATGACCCTGCATTTTGAAGATCGTGTCACTGTGAAATATCAGATCCAAGAGATGCTGTTGATCGAACGGACCTACCAGTCGGCGGGTATCCAGGACGAGCTTGACGCTTACAATCCCTTGGTGCCCACGGGCTCCAATCTCAAAGCCACACTGACCATCGAATACGGTGACGCTGTGGTGAGAGCTGAAAAGCTCAAAGAACTGCACAGCGTCGAAGATAGGATCTTCGTACAGGTGTTTGGCCACGAACCAGTCTATGCCGTCGCAGATGAGGACATGGATCGTTCAAACGATGAAAAAACCGCCGCAGTGCATTTCCTACGTTTCGAACTCACCGAAGCTATGATCCAGGATTTTCGTGAATCTAGTGTAGATGTGTTTGTAGGGGTAGATCATCCCAAATACAATGCAGTCAAGAAAGTAAATATTATTACAAAAGAAATGCTTTCCGAAGACTTCAATGAAGATCATATCCTGGAACGAGTGGCTTGACGCATATATACCCTATTACGAAGCCGGACGGCATCGCGATCGATTTCTGGATGATCCGCCAGAATCTGTGCTCATCGTTTACATATTGGACCGAGCCGTGCGCCACATCCCAGGTGAACCTTGGGAAACCTGGGACGATCTCAACCGCAGACTCCACAACTTCGGCTACCGGATATCGCCCATGTTTCTAGAAAGAGACACGCGTCAAGAATGGTATTGGGCTTTCTGGAATGCCCGAGATACATTGGCAACCGTGCTTCGACTCTAAGAGCCGTGGACTTCTGTGATGTGACGGCAACTCTTGCGAAACTGAAAACCTTTACAATCACAGCTATACCCTCGAGCATCACGTGTGACTAGATATCGATCACCCCGACTGCCGGTGATCTCCCAGATACGGCCAGTGTCATCTATGGTGGTTCCTTGACCAGTTTCATACACTATGTCGCGTACATGGCGCAGATTGATCACACGGATAGGGTAAGCGTGGTCACCTGTCATGGCAAACTCTTGATCCGTCAACCAACGATCGCTCTTGACCACACGTCCTTGGTAACGACGCGTGTCTGATTGTGGAGGTATCATCCGAGACGCAAAAGGATCAATCACGATAACTTCGACATAACTGCCCACATCAGGACGTGCGATCATATCGTGCCTCCCAGTAGAGTGTAAGCGATAGTGACTAGACCCACTGTACTCATCACAGCATTGGTGACGATCAATGGCCAATTGCGCATCATGATAGAAACCACTAACCAGATAAATCCGCCGCCGGCTAGCATCAAAGCACCCAACGGATAGATACCCAGGCCATTGACTCCGGATCCTAGAATCAGCACCACTGTGGCAATCCAGCTCAGTGTTTTTGTCATCGTTGTGGATTCATATCAGTGTGTCCCTGCCAGTGACGTGCCTGATCTTTCACATGCCCGGTCAGTTCTTCTTTGATACCGTGTTCGCTAATATGCTGTGCATAAAAGGCTGATCTGGCCGCATCATGTATGATAGTCATGGTTGACTGGTCTGGAGGTGCCGATCCCAGAGAAATCAGGACGGCTGTTATAGCTAGGGCTTTCACTGTGGTTGCTCCTTGATTTGGTATTGTAGCTATTATACCAAAAAAAGATTTTCTGGTCAACCTGTGGTAATGGAAAATCCGGCTACATGGTCGCAGATCTTGTGTTTTAGAGCTTCTTGCGCAGAAAGATACACATCCTGAGCTGGCAGCAAAACTTTCCTGATCTCGTTTTCATCAAGGCCTGTGCAGTCTCGATATAGATCTAACATGCGATGTTGAGCTAGTTCAAATTCTTTGACTGTGGCAAAAAGCTCATGTGCTTTGCCAGCATGTCCAGCAGTGAATTGATGACTGAGTATGGATGTGTTGGGAGTAAGCACCCGACGTCCAGCATGTCCACTGATAAAGATCATCAATGCGGCTGATGCTATCACTCCTAGACCCACGGTTTTGACTGGAATTTTACTGGCACGTATGACATCTATGAGCGCAAAAGCATCTTCGAGACTGCCGCCCTCTGAACAAATCATCAACAGCAGTTCCTTGTTTTTCTTTTTCTTGCAGAAATTTTCATACAAGATCCATTCGATGACTGGTTTGACAGTGTCTTCATTGACAGCACCCATCAGCATCATCATGCCATGGTCGGCAAGGTTCTGTGAGGTACTGAGATAATCTAAAGATTCATTGTTAATCATAAGCGATCAGAAAGTGCACAGATTACTTATGTCAACCAATGTCGGGACCGCTAGTTCGGACAGCGACTGTGCCGGATCATTTCTGCGTCAACTCTGTCGAGATTTTGAACTGGTAATTGATTCAATGCCACGGCTATGTCCAGTTGATCACCTGCGCGTTCATTGATGACAAGACCCCATCTGGCATTGATTTCATAGAAATTGTGTCCATGATCGCCGGGATGTATGCGATGAACACCCCAGCAGACCCGGTATACCGATTGGTTTTGGGTGTCTTTGATGGTGATCAGGAGACGCGGTGGATCTGCCCACATCTGCCGCATGACAATCTCACCCACATGTTCATCATCAAAATACCCGCCGCGTGTGCCTACCAGGACCTTGGTTTTGTTTTGACAAAGAGCACTGGCCCGCATCAACCATGCGTTGCAATCGGGTCGATGACTGATCTTTTCGGCAGCCTCAGCAAGGCTAGCAAGATAGGTAGCATTCCACGACATGGTAACAGGAATTACCAAAAACGGTTGTCGTTGTTGATCAACTATCACTCGCGTGTGACCGACTTGTATGTCAAAGGATCGAACTGGAAAATCACGTAGCACCGTGGTCAGAATCTGATCTCCGGTGCCACGACTGTGATTGAAACTGTCAATTTGCTGACCTATGCGTCCACCTTCGATTCGTGCCCGATCCTGGCTGCGGTTCAGTATTCGATCAGCTATCACGCTTTTGGTGACCCAGACATCAATCACGATTTCGAGACCCCGGCCGGTCGTGCGGCGCGTCAGCACACGAAAATCCTCCACATAGCCCGAGCTATGGCTGATGATCTCGTTGCGGATAATTTCACCGTTGTGTGCTTCGGTTTCTGCTAGCACCAAGGTGCCAATGGCCTGATTCACTGCAAGTCGGAAAGCCTGTTGGCGTGCATCTTCTTCGTTGTGTCCCTGGGCACGCACCTGCAGGTAATACACTTCGCGATCCTTTTTGGTGATCCACTCACCCACAGTGATGGCCACAGTCCAAGGACTGGGTGCCCACCACGGCCATGAGGCCTGTGCAGATGCCGCTGTGACCGAAATCATCACAGCGGCCAGGATATGCCTGATCATTGCATCTGCTCGCGAAGCTGGCGACTGATGCCCTGGGTCTTGGGGCTCCATTCGTACTTGGCAAAATAAATCTTGACATCTTTGCTACGACCATCATCTACCTTGATCACTCCAGTGAGACGACCCGCAGACCGCAAGGTCTGCGTCTGATCCACCATGGTGCGATCTATGGTTTCTGCGATCCTACGGCTGGTGTTGTCTTCGGTGTCCTGCACAGGTTCGCGCTGAATTTCGGCTTCGATCTGCGTGGCATCAAAACTGAAGTCAGCCTCTTGGCTGGTGTTGGAGTCAAATCGATTCAGGGTGTTGTCACGAACCTTGTCTAGGCTGCGAGCGATCAGCTTGCTTCGCTGTGTGCTTTCACCTTGTTCACCATGCACAAACTTGATCAGTTTGGCCTTGGCATCAAGCTCGGCCAAGATACGCGCTTGATCCATGCCCTTCCAGGCCGGAGCCATGCCCCACACATAGATCTTTTCAAAGTTGCCAAGAGTGGTGTAGTGCACCTCGATACCACGATCTCGGAAGTGTGCAGCCACGGTGCGATCTTTCACAGCGATTTTGGCATCCTGCGGGGGGTCCATGCCCGGTTTAGGCGCGGTACTGCAGGCTGATAGGCCCAGCATGGCCATCACGGCCATGGCAAGTGCTGTTTTTTTCATTGCTTGGCTCCTGGTTTGACCCAATCTCCTACTTTGGTTATACCGTTACCGATATCGGTTCGGGCCCCGTCCACAGTGGCACAAGCGGCCAGGCCGACACACATCAATATAGTGGCCAAAAATTTCATTGACATCTCCTTGAGTGAATAAAAAATCCTACCATGTGCTGATTATACACAAGGTAGGATTTTTGGTCAACCGGGGCTAGAACTGTGCTATCACTGTGCCTACTAGCGGTATCACGAAGATCATGATCCAGGCCACAACTTCGGGCTCACGCATCTGATTTAACCGTGGGTTTGATCATGTAGGCCTTCATGATGCCTTCACCAAATTTGTTGTAGTCAAATCGCGTGGCATCTTGAACATGCTTGATGGTCTCATTCACAATGGTGCTGATGGCATCAAATGTGGCCCGAGATGCGCGTTTGGTGTATTCGGTCTGGCTATCAATGAACTCGTTGAGTGTGGTGGCAATTTTTGCGTCGGTGACAAAGGTCTTGACAAACTGCTTTTTGCCGTTTTGTACTTGATCGATCACTGTGTCAAACATGGTTTTCTCCTTTTGGGTTGGTTTGTGTTGCACTGCAGTATTTAGTATTATGTTGCACGACCGCAAATTTTCCTAGTGATTTTGGCAAGATTGATCCATAGGTTGTAAATACACTATCTTACAAAAAAGGAGATGTCATGGAATTAGTTTTAGTGCTTGTGGTTGCCGTGGTAGTGGGCGCCTTGATCTTTCACAATCGTTCGGCTCGCAGTCTTGACATCAATCAAGATGGTCTAGTGGATGTCACCGATGCCAAAGCTGCCGTGGACAACACTGTGGCTGGAATCACCAACACACTTGATCTCAACAAAGATGGAAAGGTCGATGCCGAGGATGTCAAGGTAGCTGCCAAGGCAGTACGAAGCACAGCCAAGGGAGCTGCGGGCGCTGCCAAGGCCACTGTGACTCGTGCTAAAAAAACAGTTGTTCGCAAGGCACGGTTACCTAAAAAATAACATGCAGTTCTCAGAGATATTGTCCGGTGTGTATGCAGTCACCACCGATCTAGATCTTGATCTTTGGCGGCGCAGTCTGACAGAACTGGAACAATGCCAAGACATGATGTCAGATCATTACCACACACAGCCAGATCTTGGTACCAAGGACATACGTATCTCAGGTGCTGCCTGCGCCGAGGTGCTGGGCTATTTTGAGTCAGATCAATGGCTAGATACCGTGGCAAAATTATGCGTCAGCAACGATGAATGGAGAACCAATTGGACCTCACCATCGGTGTCATGGTTCCGCAACCACACACGATTTGATCACATGTGGCACCTGGCACCTGCCAACTATGTGAATCACGAATGGCATGTTGATTGCTTGCGAACTGTGGTGCACGGCATGATGTATGTCAATGCCGATCCTGACCCAACAGCTACCACTCTGTTCCGCGGCACAGACCGAGAAATTGCCGTGACCACTGGGTTCAATCGTGGATGGATACTGTTACAAAACGGCAAACAGACACACCGTGGCATAAACACCAGCAATCGATCACGCTACACATTCAAATGGATGCTGACGCTGGATATCTAACCGCGTTATATCACCTGTGTGATCATCCTTGACAGGCCAACCAGGTCGATGGTGACCAACAAGAGATAGTTGGCCAGCATGCCAAAACTCTGTCGGGTCCAGGCAGCCCAGGCATAGATCGCACAACCTAAAATAAAAAATGGGTAGATCCAGATCAAGGGCGGCGTGGGCACCGTGGCCGCCATCACTAGACTGCATCCGATGCTCATGGTCCAGGCAAGAACTTCTAGACCAAATCTCAAGGGCCAGCTCTGAAAATCTTCGCGTATCCAGGCCAACGTGGGCCGGAACAGTTCGATCATGATCTCGACGGAAACCAGTCTTGCATCGTGCCTTCTCTGTGTAAATCAGTTGTGATACAGTGTATGCCGCCATCCCAGAAATATCGATGGCGGAATGGTATCACGTGCGGAGTGATTCCATATCTGTCAAGAGCATCAAAAACCTGTTCGTTGTGATTGAACACCATGACATTTTTGGGATCTATGATAAACATGTTGACATCAAACACAGTTTCTTCTACATATCCGGTCCAGTGCGACAACCATGTTTCTACCACGTCTATGACTGATTGATCATGTTCGAACCCTGGGATCCACCACTTGCCCTGGTTTTTTGCTTTTAATTCCAAGAAAGGCTTGACTGCCTCCCAACTCTGTCCTGGCAGATATACCACTTCCCAGCCAGGAAATGTGTCGGCATAAGTGGGAACGTCATGGAGACTTATGATAAGACCCGGTGCCACTGGACAGTAGGTACCGTCACCGTGTCCTCCTGTGTGTACTGTGTGAGTGCGATAGGTTGGGAACTCGTGATCAATGTCGACCTTTGAGTTTGTGTCTTTTTTATCGGGACCAGTGCCAAAATACAAATCACGTCCGATACGTGATACCATGGCCCCATTCACTGTGTCAGGGTGCCAGTGACACTTGATACTGTTGCCTTGTGACCGAACATGATCAAAAATAGCTGAATAGGCCGAAAATATTCTGTGATACGTTGACCAGCCATACTGATCATTGCATTCGGTCTTGATCCAATCTGGTAATGTGTGGTAGTCTTGCCAAGTGGACACTGGTGGCCACGAAGGATCCGCAATGTTCTGATATGATCGTACAAGATCTAAAGAATAATTTTCATAAAAAGTAGTGCCTATCATGACCATGGTGTCTCTTGGTGTCATGGGGGGAGGCATCCATCGATCATTGCAGAAGTTGATTTCGGGGATGTCGGGGCGCATCACATTGACACCAAATGATTGCAATTTGCCTATAATATTCTGATAGTCTTCTTCTGTTTCCGTTGCTATACGTTCAAAAAGCTCTCGCACATGTGGTACCGAAATCCAGCTGTAGAACTCAGGCGGATAACTGCGACCAACAATGCAGACTTTGAGTGGATCCCAATGCTGATACACACTGTATGTCATGTCAAAACGTGGTGTTCGGCAAATGTAAAACTGGCAAGATTTTTTCCCTTGCTTTCGCATTGGATGTCAAAATCCTCAGAGAAAGTGGCGGCCCATTCATTCACAGCACGATTCCAGTAAAAATCCGAATGCGCACGCAGTTTGGCTTTTTTGTAGCCCTGCTCTAACAAAAACTCCATGTCAGGTAAAGCATCTGCATCGTGTCCGACGAGTAGGTCTTCGCGGCTGACGCTGTAATGTATCACAGGCCTGCGGGCCCCACGCCAGCTGTCACGTATGCGTTTTACACGGTCATCTTGGGCACAGATGTATTCACCGGTCTTGATCCAATGATGATGAATGTCTAGAACAAGCGCCAGGTCATGAGCGAGTTCAAGACTGGCATCGATGCCCCAGGACATTTCGTCGTTTTCGATGGTGATGCAATTGCGGGCTTCGACACTGAGTCGTGGCAAGGCGGCTCGAATACCTGCCGGACCACGGCGTCCAGAAATGTGGACATTGATCTTGAAATCCTGGAATGTTTTTCCATAACCCATCCACCGCACCATGTCTGCATGATATTCAAACTCCTCTATGCTCCTATTTACAATGTCTTCACTTTCTGAGGCCAGCACACAGAACTGTCCGGGATGGAAGCTGAGTCGCACATCTAGTCGGCGTGCTGCTGCTCCCACAGGTGCAAATATTCGTTCGCAATGATCTTGTATCTCCCGGCGTTGCCACCAGGCTTTCCAATCTTTTTCCGTATAGCCTTGCAACATTTCCGACCCCAGTCGCACCATGCGCAGTTCTGGACGCAAGGCACCCACGGCTTCTACCATTTTAAGGGCGGCGGAGGCGTTGTGATTCATGATGTCCCACTGGCGTTGCTCGGCCTCGTCTGGATGTTCGCGCAGCCAGCGCATGGTGGTTGATCGGCCGTTGAGTTCA
>Ga0114918_10006326_pt1 | contig 10028 bp, 11 predicted proteins | sample LantaG_FD_87015 | JGI IMG/M metagenome (GOLD analysis project Ga0114918, IMG submission 87015) | Deep subsurface microbial communities from Baltic Sea to uncover new lineages of life (NeLLi) - Landsort_02402 metaG | ecosystem: Environmental > Aquatic > Marine > Oceanic > Sediment | place...
ATGGTGTACGTTCCTTAAAGGTAATAAACGAGTATGCTAGCTCTACTGTAGGTTCGGCAGTAGAAATAGATCACGCTAACACCAGTACAACAGAAGGATCTACTCGTGCTCTGGTATTCACTAATGCGAAAACCAACAGACGTTATGTTCCGTTAGAACGCGGAGAATCGACCACAGGTTCATATACAAATGTAGGGTGGAGGTTTCATGATGGAGCAGGAAATTGCCAATGGAGAACTGAGAGTGATCAACTAGAAATGAGTTTTCCACTGGACCTACCGCATAAAGCTACGCTTACTTATATATACGTGAATTTCTACGCTAACACTGCGTTTTCGTCGGCACCTTGGATAAGGGCATATTACCACCCAAATATTAGTTGGACAGGTACCCTGATTTCTAATGTAACTGGATCCACCTCTATTGGTACGCAAGCGCTAATTATATCAGGACTATCTACCGTTGCGGATAATAAAGCATCCAGCTACTATATACGGATTAACTCGGGCACAGGCACTGGTGCTGGCTACCGAACAATTACAGGGGTGTATTATGATTACACCATAACAGATCTCAGCGCGGCCCCTGGTTGGTAAACAAAGGAAAGAGTAATATGATTATTGACAAAGTCACATCAAATCCTGTGCTGATATCTTCTCTTGTTGTTCTAACAGATAACAGGAAACCTATAAAAAATATAGTAAGCTTTGACACAGAGACGCAGGTCGCCACGCTTTCCGTGGGGGATCCTGTAACTGCGACAGACTTTGCGTTTACTGCGGCGACGGAAGAGGATTTTAGAACGCTGATTGACCTTTTTGAAGTGGAATACCCACCCACTATAGAAGACCTAGGGGATGGTCATATAGTAAGTATCCCGCAACCAAATGATCCCCGATTTCGCGTCTCCTATAAAAAAGCATTTCAGGGGAAGAAGGGTATGGTAGCTTCCGATCTACTGCCAGACAACGTATTGACACTAAACTCGACAGCAACTCCCAGCATGGTAATGTGCTCCAATTGTGGAACCTGTTTCCTACTGTACGTCGGACGTAACAATTCTATCTGGTCCGCAACCCGAGTGAAAGCTGGCGACAAATTCGACACGCTAACCGAAGTGGACCTGGACACACTCGTTTGTGACAACTGTGCGGAGGCTGTTTCTATTTATGACCCAATGTAAATAGTAGTGGTAAACGTAGTAGGTTAGCTAAGATCTATGTACGTAAGTGGGATTTGGTGGTGGCATGTATATTTTGATAAAAGTAGGAAAACTATGGACGCTGCTAACCCCCCTAAAAACAAAACAACTGTTGAGATGTATCGTGACTTGCTACAAGTGGAAGTTAAATCACTAATGGCGCGTGTAACAGAACTTACTACAGCTGTCGGAGCTATGTTTGGTGAAGTAAACGGAATAGCTCTACAAATGGAAAATACTGTGAATAAGATGGGAAGCATGGCAACAGGACTTGATTACTGTAGAGAAGAGATAAAAACTATAAAAAATTCTATTTCTGGCTATGAAAAACAATTGGTAGACATACAAGAAAAAGTAAAATCTGCAGAAACTAAACTACACGCTATCAACGTAAAAGGATGGTTATCCTAAGTAGATCAGAATACAAGTTATCCTATAAAAAGGCCTTCCTACTGAAGCAAGTTATACGCGAATCGAGGTAGAATACTATGGCGAACTCAATGTTCGATCAGTTTAAACTGCTCATAAAATCTGCGCTACAAGATGAAGACTTTAGAAGGAAAAACAGTATACTATAAGATGATGCCTACATACAAGGGCTACTCGCTAGAGTTACCGCCCTGGACGCCTCTGTAATAGTTACACAAGACTTTGGTGACGTTATATCTGTATTAGGGATGCTAGAGCAGAGCCCTGTTTCTAGATCAATAAAATTCGATACTCGGGGGTTTCTTACTACTCTATCTGCATTTAGAGAAGGTATGGTAAACGAACCAGAAAACATTTGGCGTAGAAATGTCCCTGGAAGTCCAGACAGATACCTTGTCTCAGACAGACAAAGTGGCGTATTGGTATTAAATGAAGACGTAGAAGTACTATACAGATTTCCTGGATTTGGTGCTAACCTGGCACTATTTCAATACAACAGTTCTTCTGGCTGTACAACTTACACAATAGGGACCACAGAGTATATTGCGATCACTATGTACAGCCACCATATTTGCAGTATATACGAGTACAATGCGCCTTACTCGCACCAAGCAACTATTGGTCAAATAGACACCCCTGGAGATATTGCAAACTACTTGAGCAATCCAAAATCCGTTGCTGTAGACGAAACCAATAGTAGGATGTATATCCTAAACCAAACCGGACAACCGGTAGGAGCTACTCAGGATCGTGGCTATGTAGCAGTATATGATATTTCAGTCCCAGCAACGCCGGTTTTTGTTGAGCACATACTGTATTACGTAAACAGTGGAAGCTTGTTAGACGTAGAAGCAACAGAAGCCAACGACATAATGTTCTTTGGTGGACTACTTTGGATCACAAATGGGAACAATGAAGTTGGAGCAATCGACGTAGTAAATACTCCTAATAGATGTTCCAAGTATATAGAACCAAGTGGCCCAGGGTACACCTTTAGATCTCCAGAACAGGTATCACAATATACTAGTTCAGGTGGATACCAAAAGATCTACATCGCTAACGGATCAGCAGGAACCATAGAAGTATTCGATGGCCTTACTCTGCGTCATGAAGGTAGCTACGGATATAGAGCTTCAGAAGATGAACTAAGCGGATACAACAGAATGTCGTCAGCGATCTATGGAGCAGTGGGCTACGCTAAAAGTGTTGTGGCTGACATTGCTGTAATAGATGAAAAAACCACCAACATAATGATCTGTGGAGACACCCTTAACAAGAGGCTGCACAGATTTAATCTGGATGCGTATACTTCGGACAACATTGCAAACTTCGACTTGATGACGTTTAGTGTTCCTATATCTCTTATAGGATGGTCGTTATCAGGAACAATACCCAATGATATGGTAAAAGTATACTATAGATTTGACGAAACAGACCCTTTCCAAGAACTAACACAAGATGCGGCTACTTCAGCAACGTCTACCCTACAATTACGAATAGGTGTACAGCTAGACAGCAGAAGGTTTGTTAGAGACTGGTACATCACACGCCTACAAGTCCACGGAATACAGGCTTAGGGGAGCTGGTAATGATTACCAATATACAATTCTACCCAACTTCACATCGGTTGGTAGATGCCGCTATAGCCACACAAAAAGTAAACAACGAAGTAACTAAACTAACAGTCTGGTTACGTGCACGTATTGAACTACTGCCAACTTCTATTGTGTTTATTGAGGACAACGATCTACTTCCAGAAATAGTGAGCAAAGCTGGTATGGAAGAAGATTTAACTTTTGCGGCTAAAACTGAGGAGTCTTACACAGTAGAAGACGGTAGGCATTTATATCAATTGATGTTGCTAATCGGCAGCGCTTCTTAACAGGTAATTATTACCATGTCAATCGCTGTAACCGCATCCATACTGGAATCCACGAAGGTCTACAAAGTAGCTACCCGTTTGGTTAGTCGTACGGTAATCGTACAACCAGAACAAGAAGTAATCAGTAATGCAACTCTACAGCACGAAATAAAGACAAAAGCGGGACTAGCGGATGAAGTAATATTTGTAGCCGCTGTTTTAGTAAATCAAGGATATATTGGATATGAATACTACTACGAACTAATTATAACTTTGGATCCATCTGCTGATAACGCAGAAGGTCATGAGCATGGACCTGACACATTAGACCAACCTCTACGAAGCGCATACCGAGATGGTCCCTATATAGACCTAGACCCAACACTAGGTCCGGTTGATATATGGTCTGTAGATGAAGGTACGGTTGATTATTTTAGAGTTAGGCACGAAGCACATAATTTCCTACTACTTGATAAAGACGGTACCTTCAAACTAGGTTCGCATACCATATTCGATAGAGATACGATCTATGATATTGGTAGTGCCGACGACGGTGTGACGCTGTACCGACCACGGGATGTCTATGTAGGAAGAGATACCTGGACAGCACGCGATGGATACTTTGGAATTTCAGCTAAGTCTCCAAGGTATTCGTATTTCCAGCAAGCATTAAATCCAAGTTCTGATCCACTTGATAGACATATCTATTGGAACTCTGTAGACAATCTACCCCATGCCTGGGACGGAACAGTAGACTATCCCCTTATCGGGGGAGGTGGGCCTGATTACGACGGTGTAATATTTATTGAAAACCTTACACCAAATGTTGGAAACATAGATTGTACATTTGCAGAAAACGGTACTCGCGTAGTTAGTGCAGGCGTTAGCCCAGATGTAACTACTATTACTGTCCATGTTTTTGCATATACAGGACATGAGCAAGTTAGACCTTCTGTTACAGTTAACGGAATATTAGCTACTTGGTCTACACTTCCGCAGAAGGATCCAACCGCCTATGAAGGAACAGTGGACCTTACAGGGTTTACTCTTCCTTATACGATTACAGCGGTGCATCAAGATGGAAACTCTTACGAGATCACCGTGTACGCGGATGCTAAACCACAGATAACCACACTAGAATTCGTTAATGGGTACCCAGGGGTACAAACAGAATTAAAAGCTGTAGATACATTTGATATCAATATTCAAACTGACATACCGTTTGTAGAGGTTGAAGTTGAACACAGTGGAGCATGTTCCGCTATGAACTTCAGCGTAGCGTCTACCAGCAGTTTCACTTTTGCCTCTGATATCGCTGACAGAGGAAACGTGACACAAGCTCTCCCTGCAAGAGTGCGTGTGCAAAAGTCTACTGGAGTATGGTCAGACTGGGTGTACACCAACGCAGGTGGTGGAGTAGTAGACGGACAAAACTTGGTTAATCTTAACAATTTATATCCTTCTATAGAAACAATGAACCAAGCTAGTGTTACATACCCAGCAACGCAACAAGCAATTAAAGATGCAGAAACAGTTACGGTACACTCAACATGTGTAAACTTCGATACAATTGCTTACTCGTCACCAACAGGAGAACTTTCTATCCCAAGCTCCACAGTCTACGCAGAAAATAAGGCAGGAGTTGCTAGGGTTTCCGGTGGATACAATATTAATACGCTTAATTATAGCATTTTGTGCAATAGAGCCGCCAATAATGCAACTTCAACAGGCTCCCTTGTTGTATATATCGCCCACGACGCAGTACAGGTACAGATGACCGAGCCTGCTAGTAGACTTCGCACTGGCGGAAATGATGGGACTGCTGCACAAAATCACACGATTACTTTAACAGGAAATCAACGGTTGATCTCTGCTCCCACAGTAGCGGCTCCTCCTGTTGGTGGAGGAACCTGGCAAGGAGCTGGTTTTGTTGGCGGGCCTACAGTGTGGACTAGAAACTTACAATGTCATGATAACGATACCGTAGGAACGTACAGCTACGGATCTCTGGTAGCGGTTAACCTGGCAAACAGGGCAACAAACGCCTATACTGGAGATAGCAACTATACTATCGGAGGATTTGTTTCACGAACACTCACACTACTAGCATTTGCCAACGAAGTTAACTTTAACGCCGCAGTAGCTGACTACAGCAAATGTACTCTGTTATGGGTAATAAAATCTCTGCCTAACAGACGGGCGTTTAATACAGTTGCTACACCAGATGCTAATAGCTGGTGTTTTGCTGGGACCATCGGAGTTAGCCCAACTACCGCTAGGATCTTGGATACAGCCGCAACAGGGTCTAGCTCCGATGACACGGCAGTAACGGTATCGGAGACTGTATAATGCCAGATGCCGCCAGCAATTGGTTTGAAATAGAAAGACGCGTAATTGCGTGGTCACCGCTAACCACACTAAACGATAAGGTTACCTCTTTAGGATATGATGGAGACCCAAATTTAGCATCTCCGCTAGGAACACCTGGAGAGCAATGGCTGTATAGTCTGCCTATTGGGCAGTTCTACAAACAAAGCGATGCTACACTTTGGTGGAAAAGTGGATCTCCTAACACCTGGATAAATATTGTTACAGGTGGTGGCGGTAGCACTGTAGAGGGATCCTTTTCTGGAGCCACCGTAAACATTGGAGATGCAGTTTATGTTTCTGCTCCTGGTACAGTTTCACAAGCTAACGCTGTATCTCCCATTGGTCAGAATTTAAACGTAGGTATTTGTGTGGCCAAACCGCTACCTGCGACAGCAACAGTACGATTCGCAGGAGAAGCCGCAGTGTTTCTTGGAACTCTTACAGCAGGAAATACCTATTTTCTAGATAAAATCGCGGGTAAAATTACGAATAATGTATCTGCTTATGTTGCTGGAGATGCTATTCAAATTGTAGGTGTTGCAAAAGATAGCAACACTTTAATAATCAACCCACAAATGGTAACGATTTTATAAAATGCCAATGAGTGAGCTTGAAATAGCTGTAGATAACGCTGGACTCGCAAACGCGTTTAAGGTTGTTGATCTAGACAAGTTTTCAGAATTCTTGGAAAGCAACGACCTTGATGAGTCAGTTTCTACAGGATGCTTCCAAAAATTCCTGCAGGGACTAATTATTTATGGGACTTTTCCTGCAAGCTGGCAGAAGTTATCTGATTTAGGATGGTCGGATGAAGACGTCAGTTGTTTAGTAGACAGCAAACTAATAGAAGAATCCCCAACCACATTAGTAGCCGCAATTAGCTCTGGAGCACTATCTATTAGAGAATACGACGAATTTGTAAACTACCCAAACCAAGAAATAAATGTATTTTATCTAAGCAAGAAATCTCGCAAAGTAGTCGCTTGGTTAAATGAAAAACTGACGCTACCAAAAATAAGTGAAGACGCCTTCGTCTAATCGGAGATAATTGTGACTGTACAAGTCATAAACATGACTAACTACGTGATAGAGCTTTCACTGCCTATCGGTAGGAAAATATTACCTCGTGAGACAAAAATCTACGATTGGGTACAGTATGATGAAGTAATTAACGTACCAACTTTATACAATCTAATAAGTAAATCTAAAATAATAATCAGTAATGCTGATGCTAGTGCTGCAGACGACTTCGTTTCCCAATGGAATCAGGAACCTAAGCTAAGACTGTCTCCTTACGTACTTTGGGTAGATACTTTGGGATTCTTAAGAATGAAGAGTGGGAACCCGCTATCAGATCTTGATGGTACAGTGATTGGTCCCGGAGGTGGGGGTCCTGTAGCGCCGCATGGCCCAACACATGAGTTTACAGGATCAGACCCTATCCCACGCATTGAGGTACTAGAGGGTGCATGGTCATGTACTGTAGTTGAGCAAATAGGTGACTCTGTATTCGAGTCAGCCGCAAATACGGTAAGACAGTCTAGCTGTGCTAGTGTAGCGCAGATGCCATCCATTGGTATAGTTATACAGAAACCTACACCAACTACTTGTGTTATTGCTCGTTCAGGAGAAGTATCTGTATTTTCTGGTCTTACTGTAGGCGAGCAGTACTACGTCAGTAAGACTGCCGGACAGATATCTACAATTATAACTCCTACTGCTGGACAGGTTGTGCAGTATGTTGGTTACGCAAGAAATACAACAACATTAGTGGTACAGCTAGGACTACCAACCATAAAGGCGTAAGATGGCTATCAGAGTTACAAATCTACTAAACAGTATGCAAGTAATACCTGGAGTTTCTGGTCCACCTTTTCAACCAAGAGAAATAAGAAACATCCAATATATAGAATATGATGCATTTATTAACAACAGGGATATAACATCTGCAATAAACAATAAGTCTATAGCTGTCCATAATTTAGATGATATGGATATTAAATACGAGTCAGAGTGGGACAAAGTACCTAAATTAGAGCTTGGTGACTATTCCATATGGATTGATAGTACAGGAAAGCCAAGAATAGTAGATGGTACACCTACAAGTGATACAGATGGCGATGCTTTCGGGGGATCTGAAGAATTTGAACAGGTATACTCGGATGTAGCGATAGTAAACGGTCTATCATTTCTTCAAGTAAGAAACAGTTTATTCCAGTCTAGAGTAAAAAACAGAAGTCTAGGAACCTGGGATTCTGTATTTAAGTACTGCTACTGGAGCTTTTGGTGGAAAAGTACTTCTGTATGGAGCGTTCCTCTACAGTTTTCTACTGCAAACGATTTCTTCACATGGTTAGAAACAAATTTGCCCATCGCAGGGTCAAGTTATAATACAAATTTTAAACTTCGTGCGTATGAAGTAATAGATACACAGGATGTATTTCCACAGACTGTACAACATCGTAACTCTTTAGTAGCATCTATCGTTGGAAGAGGAAGATGGTCTAGAAGATCGCAACAAGCAGATAGATCTGGAGTAGACTCCAATTTTAACGCACCTAGGCATTATCTAAACTTCTATGGTGAACTTGGACAACGACTCGTAGAAGCCGATCTAGGAGTGTTGCCAGCAACAAATAATGATAAAATTGTGTGGCACACACAACGTAATAGAACTTCATGGAATTTCCCAAAAGTTGGAAGCTATATTAACCTTACTGGAATGGTTAACGCACGCGGAGCAGTTTGGGATAATGGTATTGTAAATTGGGTAACCCCAGCCCCAGCAGGTCTGTATGTAGTAGAAAATCCAATGGTACTGCAGGAATTCGAAAAGAGTGGTCTATTAGGGATAGACACTAGCCCATCTCCAGAATGGCGTACCTTTTCAACAGACAGTGTATCAGCATTAGTGTTCCCAGTGCATGCGTTAACGAATCCAGATCAGAAAGCGTATGTTCTATATCCACATGGAGCAGATACGTTTATAACCGAATACTTTGATTTAGCAGACTACGAACTTGTTCTTAAGCTAATATACAGAAATACGTATAGTCCTATCTACGTAGAGATGCCTACTCCCCAACAAAGTGACCAAGATGAGTTTCATATGTGGTCTCACTTTCCAAATGGAGGAGGTGCGTCGGTTTTAATTCGTAGAAAGTATGGTGCGTTCCAATACGTCTCTGGAACCGACAATAATATGTATCCAACTAAAGTTCTTATGGCTAGAAGAAATAAGCTAACTGGCGCAAGATCTAGATGGTATCCATTGTATACTATAAAGAGAAGAATACCTTACGCAGCAATACGAATTGAACCATCGCGCTAAGTAAGGTTACAGAATATATGGGGGTCAGCCCGGTAGTAGTGCTGGCCCAAGGAGACAGCCCGGTAGTAGTGCTGTTTCATCGAGTCAGCCCGGTAGTAGTGCTGGCTCACTAATAAGTATATGACTATAAACATGTATCTATTAGTGAGCGAATACTGCTACAATTGGAGAGAGTAATGGCTACAGAGTTAAATGTTGGCGGGTATACAGCTACAAAAATAATAGATGGTCAGCGGGTAAGGATGGATGTAGGAAACGCTAGACTGCGTACTATAGGAAAATTGGACCTTGTTGTAACCGGAGACGGTAGCAAAACTATGTTTGAGTTTATTAAAGAAGCTGCAAACACAATGGCTACAACACAGGCTCCTGCTGAACCTACACCAGAATGGGAAGAGCTTCTAAAAATACCAAAAAATGGTACAGAGATAGTAATATCTTTTGGTACGCGTGCTGAGATACACGAACCTGCATAGAGGTAACCAAAGTAGTTATGCCAACTTTTAAGTATATTGGAAAAGCACCTGCACTACCTAACGGGAACTTAAAATACCGTGTGCGTCAAGTAGGATACGAAATAGAATTCCCACGTGATACACAATTTGAAATACCAGATGATGGGTCACCACAAAGAGCTTTTGTTTTGAAATGTATTCGCGGGCAACACGAATACGATTGGGATACTAAAGGACAAATTAAGTCCTACGAAGAAGTCGTCTAGAAACAAACTTGTTAGGGAGAAGAGATAATGGCTAACTACCGCGCGGTCGCATTAGAACCAACAGGATTTGGTAACGTTGAGGTTGCCGACTCCGACGTGCTCCTCGTTGGGAATA
>Ga0114918_10006327_pt1 | contig 10025 bp, 26 predicted proteins | sample LantaG_FD_87015 | JGI IMG/M metagenome (GOLD analysis project Ga0114918, IMG submission 87015) | Deep subsurface microbial communities from Baltic Sea to uncover new lineages of life (NeLLi) - Landsort_02402 metaG | ecosystem: Environmental > Aquatic > Marine > Oceanic > Sediment | place...
CCCTGGCAGAGACAGGTATGGTGACTTTTATGACTCAGACGAAGATTATAATTACTACAGAGTCGCAAGCGTTAAAAGGCATAAGAACAACCGCAACCTTTACTGCCTTGAAGTTGATAGCGAAAACCATCTGTTTTGCCTTGCATCTGGGCTAGTTACCCATAACTGCAGGCTTAAGCTTAAAACTGATGATCTTAAATATAGAGGGGGCGGATTGTTTGGCGCAGCCCCTCTAACAGGCTCAATTGGCGTAGCCACAATTAACCTGCCAAAGATCGGCTGGAATTGCAAGAATGATAGAGATGGTTTTTTTGAAGAGCTAGATAGATGTATCGAGATTGCTAGAGAATCTCTCGTTATCAAGCGCGGAATCATTGAGGACTGGACAGAAGAAGGCTTGTATCCATACTCAAAGAACTATCTTGAGGTGATAAAGAATGAAACGGGGAAATACTGGGGAAATCACTTCTCGACTATTGGAATCATTGGCATGCACGAAGCTTGCGAGTTTCTTATTGGCAAGGGTATTGAGTCTAGTGAAGGTCATGATCTTGCTAGCGAGGTGCTTGAGTTTATTCGTGGAAGACTTGAAGAGTTTCAACGAGAAGATGAAGGAAGTCTCTGGAATTTAGAAGCAAGTCCGGCAGAAGGTGCAACTCACAGACTAGCCAGGATCGACTCAGAGGCATTTGGCTGGGGAGATAACGTTTCGTACTATACGAACAGCACAAATCTTCCTGTTGGCCATACAGAAGATGTGTTTAAGGCGCTTAAGCATCAGGAAAGCTTGCTTGGAATGTATACAGGCGGAACAGTTTTTCATACGTTCCTAGGTGAACCAATTGATGCAGCTGCTTCGAAGATGTTAGTGAAGAAAATATCCGACAACTTCACAGTGCCTTACTTTACTCTAACACCCACGTTCTCCATCTGTCCTAAAGATGGGTACATGAACGGCGAACATTCTGTTTGCCCTAAGTGTGGTGCAAAGTCTGACGTATACAGCCGTATTGTTGGATATCTACAGCCATTATGCACATGGAACGATGGAAAAGCAGATGAATTCAGCGATAGAAAGGAGTACAAATGCTAGAGAATGGGATAATGGGATTTGGATGGCATTACGTATTGACTCACCCATGGGTGCTAGTCAAGGAGTCTGCTCACAGAATTAAATGGGCTTGGCAACGAGTGTTTAGGGGGTGGGATGATCGAGTTGTCTGGGGAATAGACTACTATCTGTCTAAGCATATGCCTATTTGGTTAAGAACGCTCAAGGATAAGAAGCAAGGTATACCTGCTTCATTCCTTGGTCCAGACAATGATCTTGACAAAGCAGAGGAGAGATGGGATGCCGCTCTCGACGCGATGATAGATGGGTTTGATGCGGCTAGGGAGATACAGGATCTTGGTTATAGCCCACTCCACGAAGAAGTCCTCGCAACACTTCAAGACAGGTTCGCAAGGGGATTCCAAGTATTTAAGGAAAACTACTTTAGTCTATGGGACTAGGAGGATTATGAAGGAGAGACGCATGTTCTTACTTGAAGGAAACATCTCAAGCGGAAAGACAACGCTTGGCAGAGCTTTAGCCGAAGAGAATCGAATTGGCTTCATTGAGGAACCTGTAAGCACATGGCAGACCGGATTCGATGAAAACCTACTTGACCTTTTCTATAAAGACTCTAAGCGATGGGCCTTCACATTCCAGATGGCGGCATTCATGACAAGGGTCAAGACATGGGATGAAGTGCTTGCCCTAACTGATCATTCCAACATTGTGTTAGAGCGTTCCATCTATGCAGACAGATACATATTCGCTAAGAATTGCTACCAAAAAGGATTAATAAGTAGGACAGAATATAATCTGTACGGAATGCTCTGGGACTGGTTGGAAGAAAAGTGGTGCGATTCGCCAGACAAAATCATCTATCTCAGAACGCCTGCAAAAGTCTGTCACGAAAGGCTGCGGCTGCGAGGCAGAGGTGAGGAAGAATCAGTTCCTCTAAGCTATTTAGAAGACCTTGAGAAGCTTCATGACGATTGGCTGCTTGGTAATCCAAAAGTCGTAGTGATCGACGGTTCTGACACTGTCGATCTAGGCGAAGTTTATGAAAAAGCAGGAATTGAAGGACAAGTTCGAGAAGCTGTTACGCAAGCATAAGCTCAAGCTAGACGAGAAAGAGTATAAGTTTCACAAGACCAGGAAGTGGCGATCAGACTACGCCTGGAAGAAGGAAAAGGTCATGGTGGAGCTAGAAGGTGGTGTATTTACTAGAGGCAGGCACGTAAGGCCTTCTGGTTTCATCGGTGACTGTGATAAATATAACGCTGCAGCACTTGACGGGTGGACGCTCTTACGCTATACTATTGAACATGTGAACAATAGGCAGGAAGAAATCATAGAGCAGTTAACGGAGGCTTTACATGGCAAAGAAGCCAAAGCAATTCACTAACGTACAGATGTGCTGCAACACTTGTGGCTTTGTAACTGAGATACCTGCTGCTGATGCTAGCAAGTTCAACGGCTCAAAGTGCTGGAAGTGTAATAAAGGCCACATCTTCAAGAAGGGAACTTATGTTCAGAAATAGGAGAGCTACATGCGAGAAGTGCGGCTACACTGAGCTTGTTAAGACAGATGCAGAGACTGGGGATTTGTTGGACAGATGTCCAGAGTGTATGAGGTCGAAGCTTATTGTGCTTCCACCTAAGTTTGGATGTAAGTACAAGGGAAGAGGATTCACAAAATCCAATACAAGCCCGAGGGTTAGATGATAAAAGTGATTGAGAAAGAAGTGTTGAGGCTTGCTAATTGTGGTGATGAGGATTCTGCTGAAGAGGTGTGTGCATATGCAATAGCTTTGCTAGAGGACTTTGTCAAGTCGCATATCAGATCAATTGCAGATGCAGACGATATCATTCAAGAGATAATGGTGGTGTTAGCCGATAAACTAGATGGCGGATTGGTGACTAGCTTGGACGCATTTGTTATACAGACAGCCAGACAGCTTATTAAGCGGCATCAAAACGTGGAGTACCTAGCAGGGAAGAGAAGACAGTTACAACCTCCTGCATACTCGCAAAGAGAAATACCTTTCTCTCAGGCCTTTGGTCTAGGAGTGACGGTAGAGGACTTGGAGAGCATGTTTGATGAAGAAAAATTCATTTGAGATAGGCGTGTATAAAGAAATCTTTTGGGAAAAGATGAACGATGTGCCTGCCCTAAGATTCCAGCTAATTGAGCTAATTGAATCAAGAACATTGACTGAGTTAGCTAGAGAGTGGGGGTTTAGCAACAGGAGTCAAGTGGTGAGATACCTCCAGGGTCCACTGAGAAGGCGCGTAAGCAGAGTTGCTGGGCCAGATGCGGCTGGGTTACTAAAAAGACTCACACAAGGCACTACAGTGGCCTTAGAATCGACCGAAGAAGAAGAAGAAGATGGAGACGGGGGTTAACCCGTCTCCTTTTTACTTGGATCGTAGCGTTTCCACAAGCCTTTATCAATCCATCCTTTGTAATCAGGAAGGCTAATGGTGGTGTCTCGTGGCGGAAGCTTTTCGTATATTAGGAACGCCTTGCCTTTCCAGATCAACGCGCAGACCAGACCATTCTTTTTTGACGTGCCTGTCCACTCATCCACCGTAACCCAACATCCATCATACTTGTTCTTCGTCATGATCTTCCTCCTTCTGCAGCTTATTCATGAAGTCCTGCACTTTAGTGCTTACGTTATTTGATTCACCAAGCACGTTGAAGTCAATCCCCAACAGCACGGCTAAGGTGGCCATGTTAATCACCACTGCAGATTGCAGGGCTATGATGTTATTCACAGCCCCTGGAATATGCATTGCAGCGGCAGGTCCGAACTTATTCATAGCCAGCGCCATCACTGCAGGCACATCGCCATCCATAAACACATCTTTCAGTCGATTCATTTCAGAAATCAGTTTAGCTTCAGTTTTGTCCATCAGTTCTTCACCATAACCTTCGCTGCTTGCTCTGCTTCCATGCGGGTTGTGTACTCCTCCAACCCACCCCTAAGATCGTCAAGAATCCATTTATTCTTAGCAAGATCGAAGTACACATCTGCCACATAGCATCCAAAGACGTTTCGAACCACTGTGTTTCTCGCTTGCTTGAAAAGCTTTCTCTTTGCTACCATGTTGCCTCCTTTATAAATAAGCGTTACCTGTCCGGTAAATCTCACACGCTGCTCTAACAGCGTCACTAGTATACCACATGAACCCGAACATTCCAAGTAGCCATAGCAGAGAGAAGACGAACCACGCCGCACTCACTACAGACACCACGGCAAGGGTTGTCTTCGTCTCCTTAAGCTTCAACAATAGCCAGATCATAACTCTGAAGAAGATAGCAGCTACCCCTAGTTGAGGTAACCACCGTATGCAGAATGATATCATGATGTCCTCCTTGCCCAAGCGGTTTCGCTCAGGCGATCCGTGTATTCACTTGTCAATGACCAACTCCAATATCTTAACCGGACAATCCGATAATCACAAGACGCCTGACCATTCAAAAGAGGACATTTGTCACCAATCAGGATAAATAAGTAAGAGAAACTCCTGGAGGAATTATGGCAAAAAAGAAATCAAGAACTAAAGCAAATTGGGAAAAAGCCGAAAGGGATTACGTTTACGCAGTTCCTAAAAAATCATACGCTACATTAGCAGAAGAGCTAGGCGTTAAACCTGAGACTGTTGCTAAGCATGGCATGAAGAGCGGCTGGGTCGAGAAGAGACAGAAGGTGCAAGACAGGCTGAGCAACAAGCAGTTCGAAGACAGGCTAACCGAGCAAATCATTGGAAGCCTAGACCTTGTTGACTCAGCGCAGATGTCAGCCAAGATCCTTATAGATACCATCCTTAAGATTTCTGTGAGGATTCTTGACTCAAGCTTCTCAGAGGACATTGAGTCGATCAACAGCGCAAAGATGCTTGACGTGCTAGCCACGCTATCTAATAGCCTTGACAGAATACTTAAGACGCTATCAGTGCTAACCGGAGGTCCATCTGAATCTATCAATTACAGCCTAATAGATGTGCTATCGAATCCCGATCCATCCATTGGAGTAAATAGATAGATTTCGCTTGGCCGCATTTCGCCTGACTGGATTTCGCCTGGGTTTCGCTTGGCCGCATTTCGCCTGATTTCGCCTAGCCTCTAATTTCGCCTGACCAAATCTATTCTATCCAAGCCTGTCATATTCTCATACATTCTAACATATTCTAGCATATTCTAATACATTCTACTAGAATATATTAGAAGTGCTGAGGTTAGCATGAAAAAAGGGCAAACCCCCTAGTTTCAGGGAGTTTGCCCTCAAATATGCTAACTTACATGTATCTCCGCGGGATTCCCCGATTTTCTCGGTGAATCTCATATTCTATAGGAGACATTCTCTTAATCCAGCATTTTGTCCCACCTTTGCGGATAATCAACTAGTTCCCAACGAATTCGATGTGGTTATGAGTTTTTCTATCATATCCTCACCATTGTTAGTCAAAAAGTCGAAAATCTCCTCTTTGCTCACAGTATTCATGCAATTAAGGATAAATTGCATAGCTTCATCTAGAACCTCTTGAATTTCAGGATTTGTTAGCATACTTTCACCACTATTCCGTTTTTCACTTCAACTGTAGCATAAGATCTGTGAGGATCGGGGAATTGAGGCATTGCTACTGGAATCCCCTTACCTTCAGTCTTTGCTCCTGGAAATAGTGAGTTGTTGATGATATATACTGGATTCTCACCTGTTTCATTGAAAGCTGCTACTCTTCGCTTAAGTTCCTTCTTTGTTCGTGGATTTCCGGTAACGTACATAGATCCTCCTTAAAGATGTGTGTTTCGCAGAGCTTTCGCTACAAGCCACTTAGGTCCATGAAGATGTAGGCGAATTGCCTCACCATTCTTAGCTTCCCAGCATTTCCTGCATTCTCTGCAGTTTCCTAGGCAATCATGAATAACTTCATGATCTTCTACTCGATTATCCAATTCACTCACATAAGCTATTGGAAGCTCGGTGTTTATAGGAGATCCTGCCCAAGCTGATGCAACTATATGCATATTGCCTGGAATTCCTGAGAAATCCAGATGATATGATTTAGTAAAGGCAAGATGCTGAAGTTCTGGGGTTTTATCCGCAACTTCCATCATTCCTTGGAGATACTCCTGATTACAAATATCTCCTCCTACATGCCACCTGAAAAGACCAGAAGTGCCTCTTTTCCCGTGGTTTATCATATAGATGATGGAATCCCGATAGTTTCTAGGAGAATTCTTGAACATCTCCCAGTTTCCACCCCAAGCTGCTCTAACCACCTCAAGCCTATCATAAATAGGTTTAGCGTAGCAGAATTCCCTACAAAGTATGGAATTCGGGCAGCTTGCAATAGGTTCTACCGAAATGTTGCAGATTCGACCAAGTTTAGCGTTTTGCTCTGAGATCTTAACATGTTTGGTGGTATTCACTTATTTAACCCTCCAATCTCGTAGTTTCTCCGCAAGTTCAAGGAAAAATACTCCTTTCTCCTCTTTTGTAAGATCCGCTACCTCAATCAACTCTTTTAAGTTACGTTTGAGGTCACTCCATGAACCTATGAAAGAATTCATGAAAGGATCATCACTTGTAGCAGCTAAGACGAAATTATCAGACGTTATAGTCAATCCTGTTATATCAGGGTCAGTTACGCTAACATCTATGAGATACCCCACAATTGCCCCCATTCTGACTGACATATGTGAGAACCTTGCCGGATGTAGCTTTTTCTGCATACTTTCCCTAGCATTCATGACCATACCACCTTTTCATGTCGATCTTCACACATCTCCACAGAGACTCCTAGGAATTCACAGATGTCATCACTAGTTGCGAGAAGATGGGATTCTATAATAGCCTTCCCTCTAACTAATGAGTAATAACTCAAAAGTTGTTGTTTCTCATAGAGACTAGCAACTTCTCTGTGATTCCACGTACTTTCACCAGAAAACCGGAATATTAGCAGGAACATGTTGGTTCCTCCTTTGATACGCTTACTTTCATGATACCAACGGAGTTTCCGTTAGTATCCACTATTTTCCTGCAGATATCATCAGAATCTGCTATAATTGCAGCAGTTTCGATGAAAGCAGCGATAGTGTAGCCAATTTCCCTAGCTTCAATGTCAAGTCCGGGATTTTGCCTAGAAAGTGATGCATTCTCCAAAGAAACCTCAACTTTCACTAGTTTGTACATGGTTCTCCTTTGTACTGTGGTAAGATGTGGTTTTTCCCTACAATCTGCATCATTCTGCCCATTGCTAAGAGATTGTGCTTAGTTACTGCAGTTTTCGAGGATTTCTCGTATCATTACCTCAAATACAGAGGTTCTAGGATAATCAAAGTCAAAGTATGCAGAGTTCACATGTTCTTCGAACATTACCCTTTTCCAAGTAGAACGCACGAAAAGCTCTTCGCTTAGAGTAGGGAATGATGTACTTAACAACATTCTCCTCAACTCTGTTCGCTCTGCTTTGCTTAGCTTATCATTGAACATCTTGGAGTTGCTCATGCTATAGTTCCTTCACTTCAACGTTACAGAACCTGACTATGTGGAATTCTATGTCTTTGCAATCACTCTTAGCCCAAGCTGCTCCAATAGCATAACCTTTATCATCTAATGCTACAATTGCCTTGTTGCTAACATAAAACAATGTGTTTGGACCAAATGCAACACTTCCGACGAAGAAATAACCACATTCACCAGAAAGTATTTCATTCACTGTCATTGTAATAGGCTTTGTGTTTTTCAATTGTAACTTAATCATTTCTGCTCCTTTGTGCTAACAATGGGCAGGATGATGGAGATTGTAGGATTTTTGCCTATAATATGCATCATTCTGCCATTTACCAGTTGTTTTGATTTGAATCTGTGAATTTCTAGGAGAAAATCCTAGTTTCTAGGAGAAAAGGGTTGGCTCAAGCTGGGCCTGAGCGAACGATTTTCTCATAGTTTCTGCCCACTCCTCATACTTTTCCTTATCTTCTCCTAGTCTTAACCAGGAAAGCCTTGAAACCTCTGAAAGATCCGTGAATCCCTCAAGAGTTAGTATATTAGGCTTGGCGTACACATAAAAGATGGGATACGCCTCTAAAAGGTTATATATCGCGTAATGTTTGCAGATACACACCTTTTCTGCTAGACTTAAGCCTTTGCTAGGAAGATGTATGCGAAATGCCTTACAGTCCCACCATTTCAATGGAATTGTGTTAAGGTGAATATCTTTGAGGTATTCCTTGCGCAATCCAGGTATTCCTCCCTTAAACTCGGAAGGACTAAGAGAAAAGCGTAGACTGTTGCACAAATCAAGATATTTCGCGTAATGTTCCTCAGTTGTAGGATGTGCTATGATCATGTGTTTGCTCCTCCCAGTAAATGGCAGGATGATGCACATTATAAGCGTTTTCACACAGTTACGGTTAGATTGCCCATTTTGCCCTACATCCAACTCTTTTCTGCTAGTAACTAATCACTTGCCTGATGATTCCCCATTTCATGAGTAACTTGCGCAGTTTCTGCACAGTTTTCACACCAATGGGTTGAACCTCGTTGATTTCAATGCGTTTCATTTGTTTCTCCTATTCTCTCTACGATTCTATCGTAAAAAGGGAAGTTCTTTGGGATTCTAGCAGTAACTTGCCCATTCTCACCAAATGCACGGAAGAATGATAACTTCTCCCCATACATCCCAAGAGTGTTCACAGTTGTGCATAGTTGATGACAACTTGCCCACTTCAACCCGTTTCTATTCTTTTCTACCCATAAATCGGCAGAGTAAGCAGTATTGAAGCATTTTGAGTGGGTGTTCACATCATTGATGGCTTTTGGCCCATTGCTGCTAGTTTCTCGTACTTCATAGCGCATTATAAAAGTTCTCATTGATTACTCCTTGTTTCCAATACCTGCTAGACTATTTGCGTAGTCTTGACTGACTTCTAGGGTATAATACACAGCTTCCCCATTTTCTGGGGAATAACCAGTGATTTCCCTGAGAATCCAGATGTTCTGGTACTTTTCGTGATGTTTGATCCATTTCCGCGCAGCTTCCCAAGAATGGAACAGTTTCACATAGAAGCACTCAGAACCGCGTATTTTGTAGGTGACAACGTGAGTAATCATGAGGAACCACCAGAAGATATTCGATCAAGCATAAGTTCACCAACTTCTACATAATATCCAGAGATCCTATTCAAATTCCATGAAGTGTAATAACTCCCATATGTTCCTATGAACATCTGGGCATACTTCAGGGAAGTGAAGTATTTCTCGTGGAAATGATCATGTCCTGGTGACTTCACGTACATGATATGAGTAATCATTAAATCCTCCCACTTTCAATGAATTCTGTGCATACTTCACCAGCTGTTGTGATAACCTTGCAGGTTGTCCTATAACCGACCCAAAACAACGAGTCTCTGTTATATTCGACCCAAGACTCCGCAAAGTGCTTGTTTATAAATAGCTTCACGGACTTTTCACCACGTTTGCTGGTTTTGTATTCAAGAACGATCATTTTCCCTACCTCCTGAGATAAGTTGCTAGTTTCTGCTTTGATCCACCAGAATCAACCTGAAAGAAGTATCTTCATGCTTTTCCTCTGTGAATTCATACAAAGTCCACCAATCTGCGGTGAAATCACCATGAATGATGAATTTGTATGCATCAACAACAGTTTCAAAGAACTTATGATAAATCTCAATTAAGCCTGTTGGATTGTACGAAACTCTAAACATTGCTGCTACCTCCACTCAGGATGTAGGGCAAGATGGGAAACCTAACCTGATTCTAATAGCTTCTCCTATAAATCAATTATTTCCACTAGAAATGGCTACTGTTACCATAGCTGGACACAAACTAGAGATTACTAAGTTATTTCAATTAAAGCACCTAGCTTCTAGTAAGGCTTACTAGCTTCTACGCAATCATATAGGTTTTGCCTAGAATCTACGGATGCCTGTGTGAAGCAC
>Ga0114918_10006329_pt1 | contig 10025 bp, 7 predicted proteins | sample LantaG_FD_87015 | JGI IMG/M metagenome (GOLD analysis project Ga0114918, IMG submission 87015) | Deep subsurface microbial communities from Baltic Sea to uncover new lineages of life (NeLLi) - Landsort_02402 metaG | ecosystem: Environmental > Aquatic > Marine > Oceanic > Sediment | place: Baltic...
GGTTATTACTGCGGCCATTATTTTTCACCTCCTTTTTTATGGATTTTGAATCAAGTAAAACCAAGTTGTTATATGAACATATTATCATATTTCCATATATAAGTCAATATTAAAGCGTCCGCTTTGATGTATCTATATAAAGGTGTATTTTTCTTCGATTTCCTTTGAATTGCTCATTTTTTATAAAAATATAAAGGGATCCTTCCTGATACAAGAAGGACCCCTTCTCCGACAAAAATAGTCTTAATTAATAGAGAGGTTTTGTTAGTGTAAACTTTAATGGGGTAGTTAGAAAGAAAAAATGATAAGAGAGGAATTATAAAAATATAATAAAAAGGCGTAGGTCTACCTATATACAAAAGAAAGATTTGACAAAATAGTGTAAATATACTAATATACTAACATATTAGTATATTAGTAAGGAGTTGCGAAAAATTGTTTATCAAAAAAACCATAACTGATCAAATCTGTGATATCCTGCGGCAGAAAATCATTCATTTGGATTTTAAACCTGGAGAAAGAATTTCCATTGATCAATTGAACAAAGAGTTTAATGTAAGTAGAGCCCCGGTTAGAGATGCCCTCCGCAGATTAGAGCAAGAAAATTTAGTTCTGGTCAAACCTCAAATAGGTACTTTTATATCTCCCATTTCATTGCAAAAAGCATTCGAAATAAGCCAGATTCGATTATTGTTAGAACCCTATGCTGCTGAAGTTGCGGCAAACAATATCGGTTTTAAAGACCAAGAAATCATTACACAAAAATTTGACCAGCTGGGAAAAATTGAGGGAAACTTTACTCAAAAACGACAATGCCTTAATGATGCCGATACACTATTGCATAAAACAATTTGGAAACTCAGTGGAAATGAAGAAATTTGTGCCATTCTTGAAGGTTACAGAGATCAGATAAATCGAATTCGTTTGACGACTGCTCGATTAACTCATCGATTAGAATCATCTGAAAAAGAAGTCAAGGAAATATATCATGCACTTATGGAAAAAGATCCAAAGAGGACTCGAGAAGCGATGTATACCCATCTTTCCAAATTAAAAAATTCGATCAAGAAGATGGTGGATCTACAAAAAAATAAAGCATAAAAAGGGAGGTGTTGCTTAGCGAAAAGAATTTTTAAAAAATAAAAATAGAGGTGTTGCTTAGCGAAAAGAATTTTTAAAAAATAAAAGAAATTTTAAAAAAGAGGAGAAAAAATAAAATGAAAAAAACGTTACTATTCATCAATATTTTACTGGTTGTTTGTTTTGTCTTTACTTTGAATGCATTTACTCAAACTGAAACTATTGAATTAACTCTGGGAACGAGTTCTCCGGGAGGATCTTGGTATCCTGCAACACTAGTGATGGCTAAGATCATTCAAGAAGAGATACCAAATGTAAGGGTTACCGTTATGCCGGGTGGTTCAGTCGGAAATGTTAAAGGTACTTCTAAGGGTATATACGATTTGGCATTGGCACACACTCAAGATATTGCCAATGGTATAGCAGGGGAAGGCGCTTTTGAAGAGAAAATCACAAATCTCTACGGTCTAATGAATTTGTGGACGAATTATGTCATGGTTGCAGTAAGTAAAGATTCTAACATTGAATCGATTCCTGATTTAAAGGGTAAGAGAATCTGCCCTGGTCAATTAGGATGGGGTGGTGAAGCTTCTACCAGATTCGTCCTTTCCCTTTACGATATGACTTATGATGACATGAGTAAGGTAGATTATACAGGATGGACCGGAATGGTTGATCTTTGGAAAGACAGACACATTGATGCTGCTGTCGCCTGTTCAACTTTGGGACTATCCTCTTTCCAAGAAATGGCGGTTGGTGGTTCCGGTATAAGAATTTTACCTATTAGTGATGAGGCAATTGAGGAGGGTGTCAAGCTTAATCCAGGTTATTTTGCCAATGTCCTTCCTGCTGGGTCATTTAGAGGACAGGATCAGGAAGTACCTGTATTTAGTTCAACAACCATTCTATTTTCACATAATGAACTACCAGATGATCTTGCACGTAATATCATCAAACACCTATTGAATCGAAGGGATGAACTAGTTGCCGCTTTAAGTGCCTTCAAAGAGTTAAACCCAGAATTTGGTGCCAAGATTCCGGGCGTACCGATTCATCCCGGTGCATCTGCATACTATAAAGAAATTGGTGTGTTAAAGTAAATTAGCATATTTTTATTTTATTTGAAAAACTTCTCTGAGAGGAAATCTTTCAGAGAAGTTTTTCAAATAATGGAATGAAGTCAAGGAATACGGCTTTTTTTAAAATGGGAGTATTTTTATGAAAGGTTCTACATTTGAGCTAGATAAGAAGATTAAAAAAAACTTGATTCCAATTCTTGCCATTATGTTTGCCTCTTTCCAAATTTATACGGGAATATTTGGTACTTTTAATATATTTATTCAACGAGGCATACATCTAGCTTTTGGCATTCCATTGATTTTTTTGGTCTATCCTACCTTTAAGCAAAAAGAAAGCATAATTATTGATTTATTTCTATCAGCTTTATCTGGTTTTATTTTTTGTTATTTAGCGGTCAATAACGATAATATTGTGCAACGAATCATCTATGTTGATCCTCTTTCTGTAAAGTATACCATTATCGGTTTGCTTGGAATATTATTAGTTCTGGAAGCTGCTCGTAGAACAGTCGGAAGTGTTTTTTCCGCTTTGGCCCTTTTTTTCTTTTTGTATATGGTTTTTGGTAAATATATTGCAGGAATTTTTGGGCATCGAGGATTTGGTTTAAAGGTGGTTGTTGAACACCTGTTTTTTACCAGTGAGGGAATCTTTGGAATCCCAGTTGGTGTATCCTCCACGTATGTCTTTCTTTTTATTATGTTTGGTGTCTTTCTGGCGACAACAGGAGCAGGTAAATTTTTCCTCGATTTAGTAAATGCATTTGTGGGTCATCGCGTGGGAGGCCCTGCCAAAGTTGCTCTTTTTTCTAGTGCTGCCATGGGCACACTCTCCGGTAGTGCTATTGCCAATGTTGTAACGACGGGGACATTCACCATTCCATTGATGAAAAAGAGTGGTTTTGAAAAGAATTATGCCGCAGGCGTAGAGGCAATGGCTTCAACAGGGGGACAGTTATTACCCCCCGTGATGGGTGTCGCTGCCTTTATGATGGCCCAATTTTCCGGTTATCCTTACTACGTGATAGCAGGTGCTGCGATTATTCCATCGATTCTTTATTACAATAGTGCTTTTTGGCAAATTCATTTCTATGCGCTTAAAATGAAAATCCCTCTATTAGCGAAAGAAGGTTTACCTGAGATAAAAAAGGTTTTGAAAAGGGGATGGTATTATATTGTCCCCATTATTGTCGTTGTGTATTTTCTCATGAATGCGTATACGGCTACACTGGCGGCAATCTATGGCCTTTTTTGCACTATTTTGATGAATATCATTTTTGGCAATCGCGAAGTGCTTAAATTTAATAAGCTTATCGAAGCTTTTGAAAAAACAGCCAGGGCCGTTTTGGTCGTGATCGGGGCTGTGGCGGCAGCAGGTATTATCATTGGTTCATTAACCTTAACCGGTTTAGGAGCAAGTATCAGTATAGCTATTATGAACTTAGCCAAAGGAAGCGAACTTTTTGCACTCATCTTCACCGCACTTATGGCAACAATCCTTGGATTAGGCATACCCACTTCAGGAGCATATATTATTTGTGCGTCAGTCTTAATTCCTTCTTTAATCCAAATTGGTATTCCGGTTTTATCAGCTCATTTTTTTGCTTTGTATTATGCTTCTTTATCTGTGATTACACCGCCAGTTGCCTTGGCTTCTTATGCAGCAGCTTCTATTGCCGGTTCGGATCCTTGGAGAACAGGTGTGCAAGGTTTCAAACTTGCTTTGGCTGCCTACATCGTACCATTCTTTTTTGTCTATAATAAAGCGCTACTAGGACAAGGTACCATTGGGCAGATCGGGATGGCACTTCTGACAGGACTAATCGGGACCTTCTCTTTGGCAGCTGCTGTTGAGGGTTATATTTTTAAAAAGCTTAATATTTTTGAACGTATTATGCTTGGTGTTGTTGCAATCCTATTAATATTTGCTAGCTATATTAGAAGTTTTCTGATTGCTTTGTTTATTATCATATTTGTCATTTTAGTTTTAAACATCGGAATCTCGAAAATTAAAACGCACTTTGTTTAAAAAAGTACCCAAAATATTTTTGATCGGAAATGATTATGGACCCCGTTAGAAAGGAGGGAAACGTTGTATAGCGTGCTGATTGCTCAACCGATTGCCAAGGAAGGAATAAAAAAGTTAGAGGAAGCTGGCTTTGAGGTCAGGTATCTAACAAGGTATGATCCTAACAAGATAAAGGAAGAAATTGCCGATGTAGATGGCCTTTTAGTGAGGAATATGAAAATTTCTTGCGGTGTAATTAAAAGTGGTAAAAAACTTAAAGTAATATCACGTCATGGTGTTGGCATGGAAAATATTGACATAGATGTAGCAACCGAGAGGGGGATCCAGATAACAAACACACCGATTGCTAATAGTGTTACTGTAGCGGAGCATGTTATGACCATGATTTTGGCTTTATCAAAAAATCTTTTAATCATGGATCGCAATTCGCGTCAAGGAAATTTTGAAATAAGACATTATTTATATGGTATCGAGCTGAATGGAAAAACGTTGTCGATATTGGGTTTAGGTAAGATAGGATCGAAATTGGCCCTTATGGCAAAATGCGGTTTTGGCATGCAGATCATTTGTTATGATCCTTATATCTCCCCGGAAAAAATTGATTCAGCGATAAAGTTAACGGAAGATTGGAAAGAAGTGTTTAAGCAAGCAGATTTCGTCTCAATCAATATACCACTTAATAAAAAGACAAGAGGCATTGTAGGCCTAAAAGAGTTGAGACTCATGAAGCCAACCGCTTTTTTAATCAATTGTGCCAGAGCCCAAATTGTCGATGAGAGAGAACTCATTAATGCGCTTCAGGAGAAGCGCATTGCTGGTGCAGGGATCGATGTCTATGCAAAAGATCCTACCGAAAGTCATCCTCTCTTTAAATTTGATAATGTGATTATGACGCCTCATTCAGCGTCTCACACAAAAGAAGCAATGAATCGAATGGCGGTACACGCTGCCCTGGGCATCATCGAAGTTTTGAATAATAAGAAACCTAGTTGGCCGGTGAATCAAATCAATTATAAAAATTAGGAAAGGATTTATAATTCGGTATGGATAAAATCGCAGAGAAAATGAGTATCAAGAACTTTTCCCAACTTATATCACATGGGAACAGCAAATTAAGAAAAGATGCTTTAAAGATCATCCAAGCTGGAATTAGAGGGGCTAACCCAGCCATTGAAACTTACAAGAAAATAAGTTTAGATGGTGATTCAATTCAGGTCGACAAGAAGAAATATTTACTCAATAATATCGGAAAAATCTATTTTGTGGGCGTTGGAAAAGGGTCTTTCCCCATAGCCCAGTCATTGGAGAACATTTTAGGCTCTTTGATTTGCGAAGGTGTTTTGGTAGTCAAAAGAGGGGAAAATCGAAAATTGAAATCAATTGATATTTTTGAAGCTGACCATCCAATACCTGATAAGAATAGTGTGCTCGGTGCTCATAAAATTTTAGACATTGTAAAAAAAGCTGGTGAAAAGGATTTAATATTTGCAGCAATAACTGGTGGAGCTTCGGCTTTAGCGACACTTCCACCCGAAGAGATTGTTCTGGAAGATATTCAACAACTGAATGATTTGCTTTTAAAAAGTGGCGCTAAAATTGAAAAAATAAATATTGTGAGAAGGCATTTATGTCGGATTAAAGGGGGACATTTATTAGAACATATACAGCCCGCAGAAGCAATCGTTCTGACCCTTGATACTGTGCAAAATGGTATGCCTTGGCCAGATATGTGTATGTTGGATGATTCTACTTTTCAAGATGCTATTGATGTACTAAAGCATCTTCATTTGTGGAATAAAATATCTTCTTCGGTAAGACAATATCTTATCAAGGGCTGCATCCATCCCGAATTAGAAACACTTAAAAGTATTGCTGGAATGAGAGTTACTACGGTCATGGTTGGCAGTTCTAAAAAAGCATGTCATGAAGCAGCAAAATGTGCCCAGAGAATAGGTTATAAAAGCGTTATTTTATCAACCCAAATAGATGGTGAGGCAAAAGAGTTGGGGATTTTTTTGTCAGGAATAGCTAAAGAGGTCATAAGGAATCAACGTCCGTTCTCTCCTCCCTGTGTCATTATTTCTGGTGGAGAAACAACGGTGACGATTGGAGAGGAGTGTGGGCAAGGTGGTCCAAACCAAGAAACGGTTTTAGGGTTTGTTAATAATTTTAATTTGGATGCTGATATCGTTTTCGCATCAGTTGATACTGATGGTACGGATGGCCCAACAGAATTAGCTGGAGGATTAGTTGATAATTTTACTTTAGCTCGAGCCAGAGAGCTCAATCTTTATTTAGATGACTTTCTTGTAAACCATAATGCATCGGAAGCGCTGATTGCCTTAAACGATGCGATTATGACAGGGCATACTGGGACCAATGTCATGAATTTACGCGTTCTAATTATACCTTAAGCGAAGAGAAAATAAATAAGAAGGTGAGATAAAGAAATGAGGGATCGAATTAAAATAGTTCATGCTAGAGAAATATTATGTGGAACAGGAAAACCAACTGTTGAAGTCGAAATAATGACTGAGCAAGGGATAAAGGTAGAAGCCTCCGTACCGAGTGGTACTTCTCGAGGAAAATATGAGGCTTTCGAGCTTTATGACGGAGGAAAAAGGTTTCGTGGATATGGGGTATTACGGGCAGTAAACAATGTCAACAAGATAATTACTCCCAAGCTTTTTGAAATGGATGTTCGAAATCAGAATAAAATTGATCAAATGATGCAAGAAATTGACGGTTCCACGAATAAGAGCAATCTGGGAGGCAATGCGATCCTTGCTGTTTCCCTGGCGGTTGCTAAGGCCGGTGCAATAAGTACAAGTTTGCCCCTTTATCGCTATCTAGGGGAATTAAGTGCAAATAGACTTCCAATGCCATTAGCGACAGTACTCGCTGGAGGGAAGTACTCTCCTTCACCTTTACCCTTTGAAGATTATATATTGATATTAAAGGGTTTTAGTTCTTTTTCAGATTCACTTGAGGCTTTAACTGAAACCTACCATTATTTGAGTGACTTGGTAAAGCTTCGTTTCGGTTCTGTTCCGGAAGTCGGAGGTGCTTTAGCGATACCAAGCGTTAATACAGAAGATGCATTTGATTTGATGCTACAGGCAATCGAGAAAGGAGGATATCGGAATAAAATTTTACTAGGTTTAGATGTTGCCGCAAGTGAGTTATATAACGTTAATGGCAATTACTACCAGATTGGTAGTAAAAAACTTAAACCGGATGAATTAATTGATTATTATCGAGAACTTACGCAAAGTTATCCATTAATTTATATCGAAGATCCTTTTGAAGAAGATTCTTTTGATTACTTTGCAAAGCTAACTCAAACTTTGCCGGGGATACAAATTGTAGGTGATGATCTTTTTGCTAGCAATCCTCTTCGGATTCAAAAGGGTATTGAAACAAAAGCAGCCAATACGTTGCTCTTAAAGATAAATCAAATAGGCACAGTCACCGAAACACTTAAAGCTGCAAAACTAGCGACATCCAATCATCAGGAAATAACGGTATCAATTCGTTCAAATGATACTAACGATAGTTTTATCGCGGATTTGGCAGTAGCTGTCAATGCTTTACAGATTAAGGTAGGCTCTCCGGTAAGAGGAGAGAGGAATGCCAAGTATAACCGTTTGTTAAAGATTGAAAAAGAATTGGGTAGCGAAGCGCGTTTTGCAGGAAGTATATAAAAGGGAATAAAAAACTCTGGAGGAAAGTTTATGATTAGGAATATTGAAAGAATCAAGACTGACATCTTAGTCGTTGGTGGAGGAGGTGCAGGATGTCGAGCTGCTCTGGAGGCTAATAGGGCAGGAGCTGATGTCGTCCTAGCGGTAAAAGGTAGTTTTGGTTCAATTGGCATTCGAGGTTCAGGATCAACCGCTGGAGGCGTATCAGATAGAGGTGGTGTTGACTATCCTGGAGCTCCAGGTATTCAAGGATTTGGACGCAGTAAAAAACATCTTACGGTGGAAGAAGACTATGAGAATATTATACAATTGGGTTTGGGTATGACAGACCGAAAGTTAGCACAGGTTATGGCTGAGAAAGCTCAAGAAATTATGCGTCCTTTGGTTGAAGTATGGACGACTGAGATTTTTAAAAGGCAATGGGGCATGAAAAGTCATGGCATACCTATTATTTTTGCTCTTTTACCATTAATTAAAAAAACTAATATAAAAATTTTAGACCACACAATGGTGGTTGATATTTTATTCGATGAAGGACGAATTGTAGGGGCACTTGCCATTGATGAAAATAAGGGGAAAATGCGATTAATCGAAGCAAGAGCTGTAATTTTATGCACAGGTGGCGAAGGTGGTCTTTTCAAGCATACCTTGACTTCTTTGTGCACAATTGGTGACGGGTATGCCATGGCATATAATGCTGGTGCTCGATTAATGAATTTAGAATTTAAACAGGTTTTCCCGGGTATTATTTATCCAACTATAAATCATTTTAGTGCTTGGTTTTTTATTCCACACGTCAAAATATATAATGCTTTGAAAGAAGAATATGTCTCTAAATACCTCCCAGATAGAATTTCACTTGAGGAAGTATATAAACAACGTTCTAAGCACGGGCCTTTTAGTGCTCGGGATAGTGTTTCGCGGTATTTTGATTTGGCTACTTTAATCGAAACGAAAGAGGGAAGGGCTAATAAACATGATGCACTTTATGTTGATTTAACGGATGAGAAAATAAAGGACCCCTTACAGCCAGATAGAAGGGAATATTTTTATTATCGAGGCATTCGATATTTAGAAGAACCGATTGAATTTAATATATGTTTCCATTGTTCGAATGGTGGTATACGTATTGATGAAAATGGTGAATCCAATATACCAGGGCTTTATGCTTGTGGTGAATGTGCCTCTGGTCCTCATGGTGCGAATCGATTAGCGGGCCATATGCTAACAGGATCGCAAATTTTTGGCACTTTAGCTGGCAGACATGCTGGGCATCGTACCAAGAATAGCAAAAATATTAGCTTAAGCGATTCTACAATTAACAGGCTTGTAGGAGAGAATTTTGAACTTTTAGAAAAGAAAGGCAAAGAATCTCCTGGAAAAATCATACAAGATTTACGGAAATTAGTGTGGGAGAATATGTTGATTCATACCAATGAGTCTCTATTAGACCAAGCCTTAAAAGAAATTTATTCAATGAAAAAAGAACAATTAATGAATATGAAAATTGAAGAACCTCAAGAAATGATCCAAGCCTTCGAGTTAAAAAATATGCTTTTGGTAGCGGAAATGCTAGCTAAGGCAATGAGATTACGAAAAGAGAGTCGAGGCGATCATTATCGCGAAGATTACCCAGAACGAGATGATCAAAGTTGGGCTAAGGTGATTAATATTATGAAAAAAGATGGCGAAATGCATTTAGAGACCGAAGTGATTGATCCTAAATGGACTTATCGGACTGGAGATATGTTTGGTAAAAGATGGGGATAACTAGAATTGATCGGAAAAATTAGAGAAGGGTTAAAAGAGGTAAAACAGGGGGAGAAAGAAAAGATAGATAAGCTCGATGAGTTTCTGGAAGAATTATGAAATTTAATTTAAATATCATCCCGATTGCTAAAAAGAGTTAAAAGCAGTTAAAGGGGGATCCAAGAAACAAAAGATATTACAAGTCATTAAAAAATCATCGGGAATTCTATTTTAGGAAATAAACAATTTACCAAGAAATTAAAGAGAAATATTTGCAGAAAAAAGGGAAAGAAATTCCTTCAGTAAAGTTATTAAAATCATCTGTAACTAGAATTGAACGGTTATTGAGAGAAGAAGAGTAAAAAAAATATTATTTAATGATAATAA
>Ga0114918_10006330_pt1 | contig 10024 bp, 18 predicted proteins | sample LantaG_FD_87015 | JGI IMG/M metagenome (GOLD analysis project Ga0114918, IMG submission 87015) | Deep subsurface microbial communities from Baltic Sea to uncover new lineages of life (NeLLi) - Landsort_02402 metaG | ecosystem: Environmental > Aquatic > Marine > Oceanic > Sediment | place...
CGCCGACACACCTATACAAATCCCATAAATTTTGGCTTTAAGTATGTTGAAATTTTGACCGTGTGGGCATGACTTAATATGCTCCTCCATGACCTCTCTAATTATGACTCTCCCTATCTCTTTGCATTCAGCTCTGTCGCCATCTGTTAACGCCATACATACTTCCTCTCAAAAGAACATTACTTTTTCAAATGTTGCTTTGGAATCTGGTGAGGCATCGGATACTGCTTACCTGTTTCCAAATCTATGTGTTGACAAAATATATCAGTGTCCACTAGGAAAGGATTCTTATCACCAGCAAACTTCTTCCAACCTGAACGTCCTAGAACATTCTCCTTTATGACTCTCTTACACCAGTACAAATCTGATGTTCCTTTAAGGCTCTCCATCTGCCCATTGACTTCATTAAACTTCACTGTAGAAGGTGTCTCGAAAACCTTCCTCAGTTTCAACCCACCAATAGAGGTATACTCAGGAGATTCCTCATACATTAGTTCAAGCACACTGGAATGGATAAGTAGGAACCCAGTAGGTACACCATCCACACGGACCTTATCTTCCATCCTCCATGATCTATAGTAACTGTTCCCTCTACCACGATAAATAATAGGCTCGGAGTATTCTCCCTTTGTAAAATAAAGTCCCGATACAACTGGATACTCCCCATTCCCAATGTACTTATTTAGTTTAATAAAGGCATCGACAGGTGCTACTACGTCATCCTCCCATAACAAAAGCCATTCGAAGTTGTTTTCAACCATATGTTGAACTGCTATGTTCTGCCCTTCAGCTACAAGGTAATGCATCGGGACCAATTGCCTTACACCCACATGCTGGGATGAAGAGGACCAGTTACAGGGAACAACTTGGTTATATCTATGGATAGCCCATTCTACTCTTACCTTACCTAATGTCGGAGTGACACAAAGTAATCTGTGTCTAGGGTTTCCTCCTTTACCACTCTTAACTACAATCACTTCGTGATCATGAATATGCTGTGCAGGTGTGCCTTTCTTCTTTCCCATTTCCTTCCTTCCTTCTTCCCTGATATATCGGGGGGTAATCTATCTGGTGATTACTCTACCACCTACAAACATACCCACCAACCCATTCGCAAGAGGATGGTTGACATTGAGATTCATTACAGTAGGTGGTCTAGGTTGTCTTCTCACTTCTACCTTCTGTACATCATCATACTTCTCCTTTACTTCTCCTTCTGTCAATGCTTCATCCAAAACTTCTACAGCTTCTATTGTTCCCTTTGGAGGTTTACCACGAGACTTCACCATCTCGACGAAGGTAGCATCGCCTACACCTGCACTACTATCATTACTCATTATCACTTCCCTTTACACTGTGGTTACAAACCTTTTGGGGTTCTCAGGAAGAATAGCTTTACCCTTCGCATTCTTCCTAGGATTCATTATCACCTCAAGACAACCATGCCCTGTAGGCATATTCTTCACCAACTCCCATGGTTTTGCATGTGGTAGCCTGGTATGGTAGAAATGAAAATTAGGATCGAAGAACTGGAACGCCCATTCGTTGGGGCACGGATAATGTTCAAGGTGCCCATGGGCATACATACTATTCATGTAAGGACAGGAAATGAAAAGCTGTCCTTCTGGGTGTATGATTCTCCAGCACTCATCAATCACTGCAAACCTTTTCTCAGGAGGAATGTGCTCGATGACATGTGACATTAGAATTATCTTACATGACATGTCATCAATAGGTTTCCAAGGAACCTTTCCAATATCCCATACTACATCAACACCAGGACCTTTCATGTAGTCCATACCTACAAATCCAGGTTGTTTATTCCTACCACAACCTACATCCAAACTAATCAACCTCTTCTTTTCCAGTGACTTCTTCATTTCCTTCCTTCCTTCCAAGTATCAGTCAGATGATATGTTATCAGGATGAATATATACTACACCTCTAGGATAATATGGAGGTAGTGGTGGAAGACATATTCCTATCCTATCTCCAGCCGCATTTGTTTTAGGGGCAAGATTAGATGTTCTCACTAAAGGAAAAATAGGGGTCTCAGGTAACTCCTTTCTAAATTCGTCTAGTTGTTGTAAACTAAGCGTTGGTTTCTCTACACCAGTTGTACCAGTCCCATTAAACATCTTTCTTCCTTCCTTCCTAATTACCTACACCTCTCTATCTACTAGGTTCGTTAGCTCTAGTGGCAGGTGCCAGGGAGGGACCACCAATAGGCTCATCTGGTGCATGTCTAAGGTTAGTATTCTCCACCAACACCAATTGTGCCTCATCAAATGCCTCTGTGGTGGGCATTTTTCCATCCTTGTCTACAGGGGGTTGTAGACTTATCCTAACACAACCATGTAGCCAATCAGATCTACAAACAGCTATACCAGTAAAACTACTAACAGTATCCTCATACTTTTTACCTAACACAACTCTTTTTACTTCTTCCATCTTCCTTCCTTCCTAAGTTACTACACCCTACTAAATCTCAACTCGTATGTGCAATTTACCTGCTGTGCTGCACCCAACTCGGAGGAGTCAAATGTATTACCACAAATCAAAGGCCCTGACGTGGCTACTAGAATACCAATGTTTGCCAACGTCGTCATGGAGTGATCAGACCCTTCAAACTTCTGCGAGACTCTCTGTGTCAAACTGTCTACTACACTTATACCAGCAAAACTACTTACCTGGTCTGTATCGGAACCATCCAACCCAGCAGCATCCGTAGCCGGCACTGTACCACTGCCAAGAATCATGTAGGATCCTTGTGCCGTGTCACCTACACCTATAAACGGAAGTGCTGCAATACAGGATTGAAAACCAAAATTGGTGATTACGTTTTCCTTGTAACCAGTATCTCCTTCTACCCTACCAGTTTTTTTGTCAATAATCTGGACTCGAAAGAATCCCTTCAAACTAATACCATCTGCTTTCTTCCGTCTTGCCATCGTCAATCTCCATTAAAGCTTAAACTATCTCTTTCCTTATAACACCAGGCCCTGGAGAGGCCTAGTAATCGATTATCTTCTATACTAGGAGCCATAAAGCCCATACACCTTTCAAGGCCTAGGAGGTTTGTGTGAAAATAGTATTGCTGCTACAAACATAAGTATAATCAGCACAAGCACTTCACTCATATTAAATCAATCCAGTATGCTCTTAGTAATCCTCCGCTGCCTTCATAGCTTCTTCAATTATCTCCACGTCATTCATATCACAACTATTTCCATACACCATTACATCCACTACACCAATATACTCCAAACCTTTTTTCAATCCAGATGAATAATACTCTTGATTCCTCAATTCAGTGTGAATCATGCCTACATTAAGACCACGAACATAAACCACCATTGTCCAAATAGTGATTAGTAGAATTGAAATGAAACACCAAAATGTTGTATTTGACTTATCCATTTTAAACCACCCCAGAGTGTCTTAATGTCCTACACTCTCCACACTCACAGTCCCTATCGTGACCATATGTAGGATCCAATGGTGATCTTAGATCACCACTATCCACATCTTTCTCAGGTGTTTCTTCTTCCTTTGTCCAATGGCGGCGGGCACATGGTCGACATGTACCACCCTTATTGATTATTACCTTTCCTCTTCTCTTAAGTATCCTGGCAATAATATTGTAGTTGGCAGAATCTAGTAGTGTGTCATCTATACTCTCATCTACTACCTTACTATCCAATCCTGCCATGCTTTCCAATCTACTCAACTTATCCTGGAGTCTTATTAAAACTCCAATCCAAGCTTCTAGTTTATGTGCTTTGTTGCAGTGTGGGCATCTAACATTAATTCTTTCACAAGCTGTTAGATTCTGAAAAGGATCCTCCTCACCTGAGTAGTCATGGTTCTTATCGGAATGGACTTCTGCCATCTCCCTCAACATCTCCTGGAATAAAGGAAGTCCGTGGTACTCCTTAGGGTCCGTTTTCCTTTCATCTTCCTGTTCTAGTTTCAATGGACACCACTCCGGTCTGTATGTAGAAAAAGCGATCTCAGGAATGCCTTTGTTCAGTATTCTTTTACAATTATCCCGTAGTGAAGGGTGTGTACATTCCCACCCAGGACCTATGGCACAATCTTCTCTAGGGAGAACTGAGATTTCATTAAATACACAATGTTCACAACCTTTACAATGAACCATTTGATCCTTCATTATCCTATCCTTCCCTATTGCCCTGAAACACAAATATGTTCTATGAAATCTTGTTTACTTGTAAAGATGTGATTAGAAAAATGTCTTAACCAAGGATTCTTGTGATGACCATTAGTAACAATTAAGTAAACAGGATTATCCGTATTAATCCATCCACCCATCACTTCCATTATAGTTCCGTAGGTGGGGTTATCATCAAAAATTGCTAACAACCCATCTGCCTGCTTAATGGCTTCACAATCTCTTTCCACCACTTCATTAGGAACCAGAGAGTCAATGTACTCCTCTCTAGTCATCTCTCCTTCATCAACCTTCTTGAGTAAGGCGGTTTCCTCTCTATCCAAATCGTAAAATGGATTGATGAACTCAATAGGTAAATCCTTTTCTATTCCCAGTTGCCACTCCCTCACCTCTTTCCTACTTAAGGAGGAGTGAGCTAGATAAAATTTCTTCTTCCTTCCTTCCATTATCCTATCCTTCCTTCCTACCGCATAAAGAATGAATTTGGTACCACATTCATTAATCTACAAATATCTACAGAACCATGCCTGCTACTTTGAGAACCTACCACTACATCTCCACTTCCATACTGCAATAACATCTCAGCACAGGCACCACAAGGTACAAACTTCTGCCCATCTACTACAACTAACACACCTAACACTTTCTTACACCCTATGGTGACCATAGTTCCTAGGGCATTCATCTCTGCGTGTATTGTTGAGGTATGAAAAGCATCAGCTACATTACAACCTACTATAATCTTGTCTTCCTCCGTGTACAATGCACAACCCACCCCAGTGTCATGTGGTGTGGCATTCTTCACTACTTCCCATGCATTCTCAGACATCTTATTCCAAGGAATACTCGTTCTTTTATGATCAAGGGACATGGACATAGGGTATTTATCCTTCTTCCCCTCTTCGAATCTCAAACCAGTGGTTTCTTCTTTTCTTTCTGTTTCTTCCCTAAAACAACCACCATCTTCCATTATCCTATCCTTCCCTATAAGTTAGTCACCTACATCTCTTTCCTTCCTACGTCCAGCCCTCCTCCCAAGGCTCCTTCAATTATCTACGCTTCAGGGGACTCTGGTGCCCCTAAGGTTTCAAGGACCTCAGGAGGCCCCTCTAGCTTTACGTAGCAACGATGCAACAAACCCGAAGTCGTATGGTATTTTAGAGCGTTTGGATTTAGGCTTTCTTTTCTTATACACGTAACCATTCTCACCTAGTATCATTATACCATCCTGCTTGTAGGATAGTAAGTTACAAATTGCTTCCTTCTTCTTTTCAAATAACTTCTCTGGAAAGACGTAGTAGAATTCATCACTATACAGATGGGCTAACATCTGCTTCTGTGGACTCCTGATGTCGGAATAGAAATCACGTATGGATACCTTAACCTCCAAGATCATCACATGGTAATTGGCAGAAGGCCAAGGATTCATCATGTAGAAGTCTGCTAGTCTATCTCCACCATAATTACCATAACCTGTACAGATGCGAACCTGTGGTAGAATGATGTACTTCCTACCATACTGTCTCTCCAATGCTGTATAGACTAATCCTTCTTCCCTAGTCATTAGTAAATCCTACTCCAGTTTACCTTCTACCACCTTTTTGGTTTAGGATCTTGCGTACCTAGGACCTCTGGATCACCTAGGCCTTCTCCAACCCACCCTTCGATCGCATCACGAACGTCATTAGATTCCTCATCGGTACGGTTCTTAACTAAACGGTAGATTAGTTGGACAGCCCTGGAATTCAAATTTGCTGCATCAATTCCCTTTGGTGAAGCGTTTGCCAAGATACTCTTCAATTGTTCAGCAACAGCCCAACCACATTGACTATTACAGATGTGCATCAGATCGGAATCCGACTCCGTCAGCTGTTGAATCTTCTTCTCTTCGGAATCAGAATCCAGGGGCACCTTACCCTCTCGTACTTCCTTCTCCTCTCCTATCACACTACCCAGGACTTCATCTGCCAGTGCTTCCTTCTCACTTAGCATATCTTCTACAATACTATTCATTATCTATTCCTTAATTTGTGTTACTGGTTTTCCTTCAGGTGGGGCGCCCATCGCTGCATAGCCACATGGGATATCTTTACCACGTAGTATATTCAAGGCATTCACACCACTACATAAGGATTTTGCAAAATCTTCATGTGTGTGAAACTTCTCATCCAACTTATGATCTCCACACCAATCATTATCAAATACCACAGGATAACCTGACATAGTAGGAGAATGCCATCTACATCTACCTATTGTACTACTTCCCTTTTGTACAAAAAACATACATGTTCTACACTTCATTCCTTCTGATCGATGTGCCCACAGGTCCTTACTTCCCAATTGATTTTCCATGTTCTTCCTTCCTAATCCTTAAGTGACTTAATGGCTTCCAGAACTTGTTGTTGATTATTATCCATCTTCTCTCGAAGATCTATAAAATCTTGCTTCATCTCAGCCTGGTATATTTGAATAGTTTGAATGTCTTTCTGTACACCTACAAACTCTAACTGATAAGTGTGGAACTTTGTGGTGCCCTGGAGATCTAATCTTTCTATCTGCTTCTCCACATCAACAGCTAGTGCTTTTACTTTATCTCCAATTGTCTCCTGTCCCACTTTCACTTCTGCAATAGTGGCACCAGTGTTGTAGAGCCAAATACCTACACACCCACATACTGCTAACAATGGTAGATAAACTAAAGCCTTCTTAAATTGCTTTGCCATATTACACCTTAAATAGAAACCCCTGGGTGGGTGAACTGGATAGGATTGAAACCTACTGGATAGGATTGAAACCTACCCGACAGAACGTTGCCCACTGCGTATCCTCTAATCCGTTCTAGGACCAGGGGCCCCTGCTAACACTCTCTCACCACACCACTATCAAGGTCCGAATATACTTCCTATCTGCTTATCGTAACTATGCACTATATTATCAGTAGAAGCAGGAGTACCAACATTTGGAAACTGTACAGCAGTCTGTAATCTAATCACCACTGTATACATATACCCAGTAGGTAAATTAGGGAAGATTAAATTCCACACACCACTTTCACCTAGCTCAGGCATTGTAATAACTGAATCACCATAGTTGACAGTGGAAGGATTTCCCATTACTAGATTCACAGTATCCCAAAGGTAGCCTGATCTGGAATCGAATATCTGGGCATAGTAAACTGCATCTGCTAAGTATCCTGTTGCAGCAGCATATAACCTATTGTATGCCATTTTTTAATCCTCTGTTTGAATTGTTGATCTAATGATTTCCTTCAACGCTTCTTTGCCACCACGTTTCTTCCTCAGAACACTAGGTGTCTGTCCTTCTCCTTTGTAATCCTCACTAGGTGCTTCTACCGTAACTTCTTTATATTTTTCATTCCACATACTTTCTGAGATAATACCCTTCTTAAGGATACGAGGACCGGCAATAGGAAGGGCTCCTGTAAGGTCTCCACTTAGATCTGACCGAAGGGGGGCCAAGGTTCCGGTTATCTCTTCTACTTCACTCCTGGTGCTCTCCTTACCAGCAGCCTTTAATAGTTGTTCAGTAACATCTGTAAGGATTTTATGAACACCTATCTTAGTGTTCTCTGGTAAAACATCCTTATCATAGTTCACATAATCCAATAGGCTGAAGTCATCCAGCTTCAAAAACTTCTTGGTTAGGTAATCTGCCACCTCCAATTTGTTAATACGAGGATCAATTGCATCACACATATCAACAAAGCTTGAGATGGTATCCACGGAGGTTTGTAGTGATTCCTTTAGCTTAGCCTCCTCCGCCGTAGATGTTTCAGACATCTCAACATCAAACAAGTCAGGATCGGGATCCATTCCTAAGTATGCAAAATGAATCTGGAGGATACGTTTAACACCTACACGAACAGAACGTTGTAGTCTCCTAGCCGACCTTGCAAAACGAATGTCTAACTGCTCCACTGTATCGGCACCTAAGGCACCAGATGCCTGTTCGCTGAAGGCACCAAGGAGTGGTAGACTAATTCGTAATGCTGCTGCTGCAACATTCAATGCCTTATCATAATCTGCTATCCACCGAATGTCAACGCCTTCACCAATCTTATCTATAACCAAATCATTCTTAGCATCCCCAAGAACAGGAATGAAGATATCCTCCATAGCGTTAAGGTTATCTGATCTGGAATCAAAATTATTTGTGTCACTGGTAAGGTCTAAGGCGGTAGCTCGTTTTACCTTGTTTGACAGTTGAGTGATTAACTCGTTCACAGCATCTATGTTATCGGCATCTACTTTATACTTGTATATGTATTTAGTTATGCCACGAGTTAACCTGGCAAGTAGGAGGGAGTCTTCTATCATTCTAACTCTCTTATATGGCAGCATACCATTAAGAAGTAATGAAGTACCATACTTAGAAGATAGTTGACGTATGTCTGAACTAAGAAGATTTGAGGTAACGAAATTCTGAAACGCTGGATTGGCGGCTCGGTACCTCCTCTTCTTGGCTCCTAGCAAACGGAAGTGTACAAACTGCCATGGGGAAATCAAATCCTTATTCACTACATTACTAATCAAGCCTACTGGTGTTTCGTAGAAACCCAGGAGAGTACCACCAAAGTCTACTCTTGACACTTCAATAGGATGCCTGGAATCATCTACAGCATGGACACCTGTGCCAGACATTCCCTGTACCTGAACAAACAGATCTCCATAGGCACCAGTTGTCCAAGCCCAGTCAAATACCTTCTCCTCAATGGACAACTCATCTAGAAGTTTGTTTCCTTTCCTGGCATACTCAGAATTCTCTGATGTAACCCACACTGTGGCATTCTGCATGGTATTAAAGGTAGTGGAGAAATCTGCGTATAGCTCCAGTGCACCAGAAGGCATCCAATGCCAAATTGCGTTATCCACATCCCGATAGATTCTGGAACGGTCGTAGTTAACCTGAGAGATAGAATTTACCATACCGTCCATACGGTTAATGATAATTCCTAACTCCTTAATCTTACTCAATTCTTCCTTATTAAAACTACTATTTCCTAGGGCAGCAATTGTGTCTATCGGCACCGATGGTCGCTTACGAAAAACCTTTCTAAACATTGAAAGTGGATTGATTGCCATTTGGTACTCCAGGAAGTAAAGTATGTAAAAAGTAATCATTAAAAAAACCTACCTGTTGCTTGGTAGGTTATGGTACAAGGAAAAATGAAATCATTCCCCTTCCATCAATAGAAATAAAATAAAGGTTTGCGTTAACAGGTCCCCTGATAGATTAGGCACGAAGTGGTAGAACTACAGCACCACCACCCTTTAAGTCTGCTTCTGTTGATGTTTGCCTTACTATAGTACCACGCCAACCAAGGGTGACTTCCATAGCCTCTGCCATAGAATCAAAGGTCTTAGAGATACTATGAGTAGAGTCCTTCAATGACAACCAATACCACTTACCTTCTATACAATGGAGTTTATAAAAATACTTGGGGTCGCAACTACCAAGCTCTAATATATACACTTCATCAGCCACACATTCTGATACAAATACTACTTCATCTGATCCTTTTTCGTTTTGTATGACAGTTTTCATTTTTATTCCTTCCCTACAATTTAAGTTTACCACCTAATGATTTTACCATGACCACTGTGCAAATACAAACAATCTGTCTTCTTCTCTATCATACAACACACCGTAACGATTATTATCAGATAACCACACTCCATGGTAACTACTAATCCCTATTACTACTTCCTCTTCCTCCTTAACACTTAGTATTCTGCTTGACATATATTTTCTATAGAAGCACTACCCTCCTCCCAGATTACAGATTTACAGACACTACTAGGGGCCAAA
>Ga0114918_10006331_pt1 | contig 10024 bp, 11 predicted proteins | sample LantaG_FD_87015 | JGI IMG/M metagenome (GOLD analysis project Ga0114918, IMG submission 87015) | Deep subsurface microbial communities from Baltic Sea to uncover new lineages of life (NeLLi) - Landsort_02402 metaG | ecosystem: Environmental > Aquatic > Marine > Oceanic > Sediment | place...
AGCCTATTATAACCACCACCGTCTGCGACCTTCCCGAACTCTTAGATGGCTGTGGCTGGGTTGTTGAACCAGGAAGTCCTGAGCAATTGGCTGGGGCTATTCAATATATTATTGACCACTCTAAGGAAGCTGAGCAGATGGGACAGAAAGCTCGGCAAAAGTGTATAGAACATTATAGCTACGATGCCATGGAAAAAGTCCTGGTTAATATATTTAGCAAATATGAATAGAATAATTTCTTTTAGGAGTACACATGACTGAAAGCAGTCCAACCGTTAGCGTCATCCTCCCAACATATAACCGGGCGCATCTTATAGGCCGTGCCATCCAAAGCGTGCTCAGCCAGACTTACCAGGATTTTGAGCTAATCATCGTTGATGATGGTTCCACAGACAATACTAAAGAGATAGTAAAGAGTTTTAACAATGTACGGATCAAATATATTAAGCACGCTAAAAATAAAGGGGGGTCTGCCGCTCGGAACACGGGTATTAGAGCAGCCAGAGGCGAATATATAGCATTCCAGGATAGCGATGACGAATGGTTACCAGAGAAGCTCGAGAAACAAACGGCTATCCTTATAAATGCATCTCCCAAGGTTGGGATTGTCTATTCAGATATGTGGAGAATAGCGGAGAAAAGAAAGAGCTACTGGCATTCACCTACAATAACATACGGGATTCTAATAAACCCGAGAACATCAGATTATCAGGTAATGAATATCGGCATTCAGTCAACGCTGATTAAGAGAGAATGCTTTGATAAAGTAGGATTCTTTGATGAAGAATTACCCAGGTTTATAGACCTGGAGCTTTTTATCAGATTATTGAAGCAATACCATTTCCTCCATATTAAAGAACCGATGGTTAAATATTACGCTACGGGAGGGATATCGTCTAACTTCGCTGCTTTATCCACAGCACGAAAATTATTATTAGAAAATTACTTTGAGGATATTAAGGACGACAGGAAGTTTTTGGCAAACCAATACTTTTACATAGGTATTGGGCTATGCTCCGCAGGGGAACTCAAGCAAGGGAAAAGCTATTTCCTGAAAGCTATTAAGACATATCCTCTAAGTATCTCTTTGGACATCAAAACTCTCCTGGCAACCTCAGCATCTCTATTGGGACAAAGCAGCTATAATAAGGCGTTAAAAGCCTATGTAAAAATTCGACAGCGGTGATTCTCAAAGGAAACGATATTCCCTAAGGCTTCTGTGACAATCCACACCTGCAGCGGGCTTCGAGGCAGATACCATTTTCCCTAACTTCAGAAGCGTTCTTTTATACTTTCTCCTGTTTGCTCCAATAGTAACTATGCAGGCTCAACCGCCTTTTAAGAGACAAAGGTAGATGTTTTTCTTTCTTGCCGAGGGAAACGCCGAAGAACTTGGCCATGTCGTAAAGCAGCGCATATGGCAACCATTTCACATGACCATCGCTTATTAGGAATTTCATTTCACTTCTTGTATAGACCAAGCCTTCACATATAAACCTGCCAAGACTGCATTCCCTGCCAGCAAACTGACTGAATGAGACACCACTGTCGAAATACCTCTGGAACACAGTCTTGAGATTATAATTGTGGCTGTGGTAAACGGCTGCTCCCGGTTCATAAGCTATTTTGTAGCCGCCAAGAAGTACCTTCCTTGCCCATTCCTGGTCTTCACTCATGATCAAGTTATCAGCGAAAGGGTATTTCTCCCACATTTCCTTTCTGATTGTTGAATTTGCATTGGAGAAAAAGATGGTATTCATATCCACTTTTCCTTGCTCGGCGCTCCTAACCATTCTGGAGAGAGGGTATCTTATATTCAGAAAAAAGCTTTCCATAGGATTTGCACTCCCTTCAGGGACTTGCCTCCCATAAACACCAGCAATTCGACTATCTTCGAAATTGCTTATGAGGGCAGAAAGCCACTTATCGGTAGCTGGCACTGCATCCTGTGTCAAGAAAACAAGGTAGTCACCATGACCTAAGCTAGCACCGAAGTTTCTGGTTCTGCCATGACCAAACTCTTGCGGCTTTATCTGATGAACTTTCGTGGGGTAATTTTGAGCAACTTTCATTGTGTTATCCTTTGAACCAGAATCCACGATAATCACCTCGAATTCTCCTGGGTATTTTTGGGCATAGATTGCTTCTAATGTATTTTGGAAACCATCGCCAGCATTTTTAGTTGGAATTATAATTGACGCATCATTCATCGGGTAAGTCTTTTCTTTATCAAATATGAAAGGTTCTGGAAACCGTCTCTCAATACTCGTAATTTTATCTTCCCCACACGAGGCCTGTACGTTATCGGCATTTCCCTGTAGCGAAGTCCGGCAAAATAGCAGGCTTCTATTTTAAGCTCCTCGGAGAATGGCATCTTATCCGACTTCAACATTAACCCATCGAGAATATCTTTCTTAAACACCCACATGCCGGATTGGGAATCATGAATGTCAATCCCGAACAAGAGCCGAGTGGTTAATGTGAGAACGCCATTGCCAATTCGGTTGCGGAGGGACATGGCGCCTTTTTCTATACAGGCAAAGCGGTTGGTGGTAATAAAATCCAGCTCTTCGTCTCTGAGCACTCTTACTAATTCAGGGATGCTTTCCACAGGGTAAGTCAGGTCAGCATCAGCAGTGGCAATTACCTCCCCGGTGGCATGAGCAAATCCTGTTTTGTAAGCTCGCCCATAACCTCGCCTTGGCTCAACAATAACTTCAGCTCCAGCCTTCTTTGCCACCTCTCTAGTCCTGTCTTGCGAATCTCCATCTACTACCAGGATTTGGACATCGAATCCCATTTTTTTGAGCTCATCCCTGGGAATAGCTCCAATTACTCCTCCTATGCCCTCCTCTTCGTTTAGTGCCACTATAACGATACTTATCTTATTCATTATTGTTCAGGGTGTCTTTTATTGCCTGCCTTACAGCCTCATCTGAATTATACCTGGCCTTCCAGCCTGAGTTCTCCATCTTAGTCATATCAAACCTGACCTGAGGAACATCACCCTTCCAACCACGATTGCCGCCCGTATATTTAAACTCTACTCTGGATAAGCCCATAGCTTCAACCACCATATTGGCAATAGCAGTTACGTTAGTGAAGGCATCAGTGCCAAGGTTCAGCACATTGATTTGCTCTTGAAAATGGCCAAGTCCAAAGAGGATACCATGAACACAATCATCAACATAAAGATAGGGTTTCTCCTGAGTACCATCACCAAGTATCTCAAGCTCCCCTGAGTTTTGCTTTAGCTTTCCGATAAAATCGGAGATAACTCCGTGGTTTGCTCTACTGCCAACAACATTGGCAAAGCGAAAAATCCAGGCTTGCATATCAAACATGTGGCGGAAGGCAGAGATGAACCCCTCACAAGCAAGCTTACTAGCACCATAAAACGATATAGGCAACAGAGGGCCGTAGTTTTCAGCCACTGCCCTTGTACCCGCTTCGCCATAAACCGTGGAGCTGGATGCGAAAACTATTTTGCCGACCTGCTTTAGCCGCATAGCCTCAAGAACATTATAGGTGGCCAGCACGCCTTGCTGTAAATCAAGCCTGGTGTTTGTTATGCCAACTCTGACATCGAAATTAGCAGCTAAATGAAAAACCATGTCATGGTGAGCAATAGCTTCGCTTAGAACGTCGAAATTGAGCAGGTCAGCTTCGATAAACCGAAAATTACTTTTACCGAAGTGCTGCTGTAGAAATTCTTTGCTGCCTGAAGTGAGGTTGTCGTAGACGGTTACCTCCCCCATGTTAACCAATCGGTCAACAAGGTGGCTACCGACAAAGCCAGCTCCTCCCGTGACAAAGTATTTGAGCGTCAGTTCTCAAAACCTCCACGTTATCAATGTATACTCCACGTCAAAAATCCACCTTCACACACCAACACCTCTTACAACCCGAATTCTTCCACCTCTGTGCATTATACCCCAAACAGGCAGCATCCGCTATACATTCTAAAACAGTCTCTTACAATACAAGATGAGCCTGTGAAAACAACCGACTGGTATAGTGAAGGCAGTAAAGGTTCTCGTCTTCACCTTCACTTAATCGTCCCCATTGGGGGAGAGGGAAACAGGGTGGAGGCTCGCTTTGGTGATATAATAACCACAAGAATCATGATTGAGGAAATTCTGGGCTGGAACATTCCCCATGAGTTATGTATAGTCATCATATCAGCTTTGCCAATAGCAGAACTCCGAGTAGGTTTGCCAGTAGCTATAAATTTATTCCATATGCCCTGGCACAAGGCTTTCTGCCTGGCCATTTTGGGCAATCTACTACCCGTACCAATACTTCTACTATTTTTAGACCCACTGACCAAAGCTATTTGCCACGTGAAAGCAGGACAGAAATTAGTTAACTGGGTTTTCGACCATACCAGGAAACGTGGGGCAAGCATCGAAAGATATGAGAAAATTGGACTGGCTCTATTTGTAGCTATACCTCTCCCTGTAACCGGCGCATGGACTGGCTCTATCGCTGCTTTCCTGCTCGGTTTAAAATTCAGGTATTCCTTTCTGTCTATTCTCGTAGGGGTTATTATCGCAGGAGCAATTGTCACCAGCCTGTGTTTGCTTGGCTGGCTCGGAGCAGCAATTGCGGGCGTCGCACTCAGTGCTCTGGCTATTCTGAGCTGGCGCAGAACCTCAAAAACTCATCATAGAGTTTGTATTGACACTCCACAACCACCAAAGTATAATCTTCATGAAGATGCGAGTGAAACTGAAGATTGACCAACTAACAAGCTTAGCTCAGCAGCTTCCTTTTGAAGTAATACTAGATCATCCTAGAGACGTGAAGGGGTTTCTAGAAATACTGGGGCATAATATGCCCTGGGAGGAAACAGGGCTGAGTAAATTTGGCGATCCCGTTAGAAAACCAAATAGAGTAGCTTTTTCAGTTGAAGCCGTTGACGGTGGCTATATTTGTGATGTTCATCCCGCATTTGCCTGTTATATTTCTAATGTTTTGACAACAAATTCATCAGAATCAGAATAAAGGACCCATATTTTTTATCATCGCAATAGATACGCTACTTTTATAGTTTATAAACCAGGGGCCGTTAGCTCAGTTGGCAGAGCACCTGACTTTTAATCAGGGTGTCGTGGGTTCGAGTCCCACACGGCTCACTTCACAACTAGACAGAACCATCACCTCCTTTCTATGGGTAGGGATCGCGTATAAGATTTCATGGTAAATCGCCCAATTCAACGCAAGGAAGACTTCTACAAGACGGAGGGCTAACAAGCTGTGTAAATAAGCGAATAATAGAGGTAAAACGATGATTGTAGCCAAAGATGATAAACTTCAGATCGAGAGGCTTGAATTAGGCCCTTTTGGCACTAACACCTACATTGTAATATGCCAAAACACACGGGATAGTGTGTTAATAGATGCGCCTGCCGAAGCGAACACGATTATCGACAGTCTGAAGGGCACCACCCCCAGATATATATTGGTGACTCACAACCACGTAGACCACATTGGCGCCCTTGCTGAATTACACTCCAGGCTGAAGGTTCCTCTGGCTGTTCATGCTTCGGACGCAGGGAATCTACCATCGCCACCAGAAAAACTACTAAGTCACGGTGATACGATTTCAGCAGGAAATCTCAGGATTGAAGTACTTCATACGCCAGGCCATACTCCTGGTAGTTTATGCTTTAAAGTTAATCATTACCTGATATCGGGAGACACTATTTTCCGTGGGGGGCCGGGAAAGACATGGTCGCCAGCTAGTTTCAGACAGATAATCAAATCCATAACAGCAAAGATTTTTGTATTGCCAGACGATGTCAATATATACCCCGGCCACGGAAATTCCACGAGTGTAAAGAGAGAGCGCGACGAATTCACTTTCTTTTCCTCTCGCCTCCACGACCCAGGTCTTTGTGGAAATGTAATCTGGCTTTCGTCTTAGCCTGTGCCTGTAAGGAGAGAATTACCTATTGTCTAGTACTACCCGGTGGAAAGCCTCAGCTAACTCGTAATCCTCTTCTGCAGCCAGTCTCTTATGCCGTTGCCTCAGGTAGTCTTCCAGTTCAGGGGATACACTATCCCCAACTTGACTCGCATGGCAGCGCAGGGCAGCAACTTTGATAGCGAAGGTATCTGTGATATTAGAGCGGTAATCAGGCTCCTCTGAACCCCATAGCAATACCTCTTTCACCTTGTGCGGTTGAAACCCCTGCTGCAGCAAATCAGGGTAGGCAAGAAAATCCCTGGCGTAAGGGAAAATGGCATCTAACACAACCTGTCCAGTGATTCGGTGATCTCGATGCCATATATAACGTCGGTACGGGTCAGCAGTTACCACCGTCCTGGGCTGATACATCCGTATTAAACGTACAATCTCTTTTCTGAACTCTGGAGTATCTTCCAGACATTGATCTGGATGGCGCAGGAAAATTACGTCTCTTACCCCCAATAGTCTGGCTGCTTCTAGCTGTTCCTGTTCTCGAATTCTGGCCAGTTCGTCTGGTGTCATATAGGTATCGCTGGTGCCTTTATCCCCGTTGGTGCATACCACATAAACTATATCCTTGCCTTCATCTGCCCATCGAGCCACACTCCCTGCGACCCCCCACTCAGCATCATCCGGGTGCGGTGTCACCACCATTATCTGGGCCGGTTTGGTCATTATGTCTGCGCCTCCTTATCTTGATACAATAAAAGCTTGAGTATGCCAATTAACGAAATGAATAACCCACATTATAGCATTAGAAATTACCAGCCTGCAGATTTCAATAAGTATGTCCAGTTGATTTATATAGCTGAAAAACTGGAGCCGACCGGTCGTTGCGTTTCACCACAGGCCGTTACTGAGAAATTAGGCCGTCCGAACTACTCTCCTGAGCAAGATTTGTTTATTGTCGAAATAGCTGGAAACTTCATCGGTTACATGGATATAGCACCAGAGTCGATCATTAAGCGAGTTATTCTGGACTGCTGGATATATCCTGAGTATCGAAGAAGGGGCCTGGCCACGAAACTCCTTGCTCATGGTACACGCCATGCCCAGGAATTAAGAGCAAAGGTAGCCCACGTAAACATACAGGGTGATAATATAATTGCCAAAATGGTGCTATCCAGGCTAGGTTTTAACTCTGTCCGACATTTTCTTGAATTGAGGCTGGATATGGTTGAAGTTCGCTTGCCAGATATTGACCAGGTTGCCTCAGGATGCCGTCATCTACGGCGTGGCGAAGAAGACAAACTGACTAAAATTCAGAATCGGGCCTTCACGGGCACCTGGGGATACAATCCTAATACTGTAGAGGAAATAATCTACTTTACTAATCTGAACAGCTGTTCCACGGAAGACGTAATTATTGTTTGTGACGGGGATAAGGTTGTTAGCTATTGCTGGACAGTGACAGCATATGACGAGGGAGATGCTGGCAGAAGAAGAGCGCGAATCTCTATGCTTGGAACAGATCCGGATTATCGGGGTAGGGGAGCAGGCAAAAGAGCCCTGTTGGGTGGGTTAGCCCACCTGAAAAACAAGGGCTTACGGGTTGTTGATTTAACCGTTGATAGTGAGAACAAAGCAGCTTGTGCCCTTTACCAGTCTATTGGCTTCGAAGTTCGGACGGGTAGTTTGTGGTATCAGAAACATATCTATTAGCAGACACGGTGAATATTGCATATTAAGAGCTACCAGTTGGATGAAGGTTGCAACCCTTAATATCAGACGATAGCTATCTGGCAGTTATATATGGGAAATTCCCTTCCACCCAAACGATATTTGTATGCCTCACCACCTTTAAGAAAGTCAAAACTTTTCTTCCTCTCTTCAATGCCTGCCTTAATACAAAGCACCTTGCAAAGCAGCCCTACGCTTAAGGAGGCATATTGAGGATTGTAGCTGCTATTATAAAGATACAAACAACCATCATAATCGAAACAAATAGTCATGGCTACAGGCACCGTATCCAACTGCAAAACACCGAGCCTTAGTAGCCTAATATCAGACATAGCGTTAGCCATCAACCGGAAGAATGATTCCATTCTAGGAGTCAGGAAGGCTGCCTTATCTTTACTGCTTTCGGAGAACATCTTCAGAAAAGTGTCCATATGGTTATTAATAACCATTTTATCTGTAACGGAATAATAATCTATATTTCCTGCTTCTGATAATCTGTTTAGTTTGCGTTTCACTTCATGGCGTTGCTTTGCGTTTAACATCGCCAGATATTTATTCCAGGTCTCAGGTAAATCTAAGTTTACCGAAACATCCTCCTGGTTGCTAATGACCGTGTGGCCCATATTTTCTGCCGCGCTCGCTAGATTGCGTAGAACTGTAGAATCAGGCCGCAAGGATTTCAAATCCAGGCATCTAATGTGCTTCTGCTTCAAATACTGGAGTAGTGTTTCGAAGAAATCTCTTTCCATCTCGGGAGCAACGATAAAGTCAAGGTAATCACAGACGTCGCTACTTCCAATGAACGAGGCGATTGCTTCTCTCAGCATAAGGGGAGCGATTCCAATTATTCTCTCATCTCGCTTTACTGTAAGCAAGCATAGATCGGCACCAGTTCCAAACGTCTGCCACCATACTTCCAACCAGCCTGGAACGGTGAATATTAGTTTCCGCCTTATATCATGCTGTAGATCGGCCCAGCAGGACTTCAGGCTAACAAAATTTTCCTGCCGAACAGCGTATCCCATGTTATTCTTCTACAGGCTCCCACCTACCGGTTTCGAGGGAGCGGTCTCCAGCTAATACAACAGCCAGAGTCTTTGTTGCATCAGAAAAATTGGAGAGGACACCATTGCTGCTATTACCGTTGCCGGCATACCGCACTGCTTTCAGGAATGCCTGCATTTCCAGCATATGTAAATCTTCGGCTGGAAACTTCTTCCGAATGGTTTCCCCGTTGATATGTCCATATAACTGGTTGCGAGCGTAGTCCACAAGCAATCGCCAATCAGGTCCAAATAATTCGATTTCCCAGTTGAATTCTGTCATGGCACAACTGTCAATATGAGTGCCGAGGGCACCATTGTTAAACTGGTAGGTCAAGATTATAGTGTCCTCGCTGTTAAAAGCATCCAGATCTGGGCGAACCAGACGGTCACCACGGGCAAAGACATGACTAATATCGCCAACCAGATAGCGTGCCATATCAATCATATGAATCGATTGTTCAAGTAACGGACCGCCACTATGTTGCCGTTGTAGATACCAGCAGGGTATGTCTATATTCAAGTAGTATGATGTAGTCGTAGCGGTACGGATGTGAGTAACTGGTCGATTTGCAATAAGAGCTTGAGCCTCGCTGGTTAACTGTGAATAGCGCAAGTGAAACCCTACTGCACTGGGGATGAGATGTTCCTTTGCGGCAAGACAGCATGCTTTTGCAGTACATAAATCCAAGGCAATTGGCTTTTCAACAAATGTTGCCTTTCGTTTGGCGGCGGCAGCTTTCACGATTTCCCAGCGCACACCAGGTGGTGTTGCTACAATCACCGCATCTATTGGGGCATTGGCAAGCATGCGATCAGTACTATCGTATACAGACGCCTCAACCTCGGCTCCTAGTGACGCCGCTTTCGCTACATCTACATCAACCACGGCTGCTACCGATACTCCTTCCATTCGATTGCAGTTAGAAGTATGCATCCGTCCCATATTGCCACAACCAATAATACCGACTCTCAATTCGTTCCCTCGTTCATTTTTAGCTATTTTCTCCTCCTTATATCAGGCATGTTTATATGAAATCGAGGCCAAGCTACTTTTCAGATAAACGCTAATCCGCCTTCCTTACTGGCTTCTATTGTCCGAGATTACGTTTTCCAGAGTCTCCAACACCTTGTCTACTTCCTCCTCCTTCATCTCTGGCCAAAAGGGCAGCGAAAGTACTCGCGCTCCCGCATCCTCAGCGACAGGGAATTCACCATCCGAGTGTTGAAATCGTTGTCTGTAGTAAGGCTCGAGGTGCACAGGGCGGAAATGAATACCAACGCCGATACCCCTTGTTTCCATTTCAGATGCCACCCTATCCCTGTC
>Ga0114918_10006332_pt1 | contig 10023 bp, 12 predicted proteins | sample LantaG_FD_87015 | JGI IMG/M metagenome (GOLD analysis project Ga0114918, IMG submission 87015) | Deep subsurface microbial communities from Baltic Sea to uncover new lineages of life (NeLLi) - Landsort_02402 metaG | ecosystem: Environmental > Aquatic > Marine > Oceanic > Sediment | place...
AGAGAGAAAGAAAAGAGAAAGAGAGAGAGAGAGAGAGAGAGAGAGAGAGAGAGAGAGAGAGAGAGAGAGAGAGTGAGAGAGAGAGAGTGAGTTGGGGGAGGTTAAGAGCTCGAAAGAAAGAAAGAAAATAAAAAAAAAATTCAAAAAAAAAATTAATTCCGAAAACTTCCTCCTTCTTTACCGAGGGGAACGCCTTCACCGGAGCCAGCTTCAGCAGTGACTTGCCCGAGTCGTCCAGCGGGTTGACGGCAGCTGCGGGCAGCGGCGTCGTGTCGAAGACGACGGTCGCGAGCATGGCGGCGAGTAGGGGGTCCACCGGAGCTTGCCGTTCCTCTTCCTCTCCTTCTTCGCCGCCGTTGTCCTTTTTCTTCCTCTTCTTGTTCTTCTTCTCGCCGCCGCCGTTTCCGTTACCGTTTCCGTTTCCATCTTCTTCTTCTTCTTCTTCTTCATTTTCAAACCCGGGCATCAGCCCCATCGCGGTCATCTCGGCAGCGATCGCGTCCGGGTCGCCGTCGTCGACGGCGATGATGATGCGGGCGAGCCCTCGGCGGCGGGAGGCGCTCAGGGCCTTGACCTATGTTTTGAAAGTTTTTTATAGAGGAAAAGTTGAGCGAAAAAAACCCGAAAAAAAACCCTCTCTTTTTTTTCGAAAAAAGAATTCGAAAAAAAAACTCGAAAAAAAAAAAATTCGAAAAAAAAACTCTCTCTCAACCTCCTCATCTCATCTCATACCTGCCCGTAGTCCAACAGCCCGATCTTCCCACCACGCATCAGCAGGACCTGCCCCGAATGAGGGTCCGCGTGGAACAGGCCCCCACCGAAGATCATCGGGCCGTAAGACCGGATAAGCGTCGCCACGCCCTCGCGGGCGGCGGCCCGCGCGGGCTCGCCGCCGGCACCGTCGCGGAGCACCGCCGACAGGGGCAGGCCGTCGAGCTTCTCCATCACCAGCAAGGTGCGAGAGCAGGCCGAGAGTAAAGGGCGAGGGACCACGATCTTGTCCGCGAAGCCGGCGGCACCGAGGCGGGCTTGCAGGGCGGACTGGAGGCGGGCCTCGCGGATGAAGTCGAACTCTTTCGGCACCGTCTGTCGCATCTCGCCGAGAAGCTGAGGTTTTTTGTTTGGGGGAGTGAGTGTTTTTGAGGGTGTTGCCGGGTGAGATTCGAAGTTTTTAAGAAACTAGTTCGAAGCGTCTCAATGTAATCTACGCCGTGATAGAAAGAAAAGAAAACATAAACGGCGCGGAAAGGTGTGAAAAAAAGGACAAAAGAAAAAAGTTAAAAAAATCCTTACCCCTCCGACGTCGAAGGGCATCATATCTCCAACGAACGACGCCAGCCTCCCCAGGTTCCGCACGTCCGAGTCCATCAGCCCGCGCATAGCCTGATTCTGCACCTTGAGCACCACGCTGGGCCCTAAACCGGCGGATGCGGGCCAGCGCCAGCCCAGGGAGGCCCTGAACGAAGCGTCGAGCTGGGCGCAGTGGACCTGCGCGATCGACGCCGTAGCCAAGGGTCTGTCGTTGACCCTCAGAAACACCTCGTCGAGGTGGATTCGGGTCCCGCGCGCCCTCCTGCGCCTGAGCCAGCGGCCCACGGGGCGAGAGAAGGGGATAAGTCGGATGAGAAGGTGAGGTTTTCTTCTGTTGCTCTCTTCGTCGTTATCGTTGGCTGCTTCGGCCTCTGCTCGCGCCCTCGCTGCCCTGCCTACGGGCGCGGCGTCGAGCCCGGCCTCTATGTCCCTCTTCACGTCGCCCCAGGGGCGCGGGTCCATCGAGTCGAACATGCGGGAGAGCAAGGGCACCCACTGCCTGGGCACGAAGTCGCCTCGGCTGGCGAGGACCTGTTTTTTGAAAAGAGTTTTGAAAAAAAAGAAAGAGAAAGAGGTGAGTTCTTTTCTTTCTTCCGTCGTTTTCGTTTTTTCGTCTTTCGACTTTTCCTCTTCTTTCTCTCTCTCTCTCTCTTCCCCTCCCTCTCTCTCTCTCTCCCACTCTCAAAAACTCTCTCACCTGCGCCGCCTTCACGTAGTATCCGCTCAGCGAGCTCAGCATCCCGTGCACTTTCGGAGCACCCCACTCGTGCCTCCGGTCCCAGGCGGCCTCGACCTCGGGCCACCGGTTGCCGCCGCACCAGGGAAGGCGGCCGCTCGCGCCGCCGCGCGGCTCGCATGAGAAGCGGTGCTTGGTCCAGCGGTAGCGCAAGTAGATAGGGAGGAAGCTGCCCCACATCCTGAGGGTGCGAGCCGTGTCCGGGGCCGCTGCGGAGAGGGCGGCACCGCCGAGCGTGCGGGCCAGGGCGGCCGGGGCGAGGGCCTTGCCGGCTCTGGAGGCGAGAGAGAAAGCGGGCGCGAGGAGAGGAGGGAGAGAGAGGTGTCTGCCTCTTCCTCCTTGTCCTCCTTCTCCTTTGCTCCCTCCTCCAAAGGGCACGAGGGCGACGACCGCGAGCAGATCCACGCAGCTCCAGGTAGCGGGGAGGACCCAGGAGACGAGCGTGATGCCCGTGGCAGCTGCGAGGGCGCGGGCCGCGATGGAGGCTGTTTGTTTGAGGGAGAGAGGGTTCGGGTTTTTGGGGGGTTGTTGAGAAAGAGAAAGGAAGGAGGTTGAGAGAGAGAAAAAAGAGAGCGCCATTGTCGTCTAGTCGCTCCAACAACAAAAGCGTCATTCATTCGCGATTTACGGGCTCGTCCGCCCTTTCGAATCCTCAACTCTTCCTCACGGGAACACAGAAAAGAGTCTTGCGTTTCCGTAGACATTAAAATCAGACGAGAATGCGCTATGGAGGGGGCGCAAGAAAGCACAGAAGAAAAAAAAGGAAAAAGCAACCAATCATTTACCTCTTGCTGCCACCGCTTTGGCTGCGCCTCCGGACAGCTCGACAGTCTGCCTCCTCCGCCGCCACGCCTCCCTGATCAGGGATCCCAGGGGCAAAGCGGTCACTTTGGAGAGCAAGAACGACAAGGGGTTGTTGTCGTTGTTCCTGTTGTTCCTGCAAGAGCTGCTCGGAGGAGCCGAGACAACGACAGCTGAGGAGGAGAGCCTCTGCGCCGAGGTCGAGGCCGAAGCAATCGCCGCCGGAATCATTAGCAGGTCCAGCGCGCCGCCGCCGCCGCCGCCGCTTCTCCGCCTGTTTTCTTCGCCGCCGGGCATTAGAAAGGGAGCGCCTGCGTAGGAGTCCCTTATGGAAGCTTCGAACGGGGAGAAACAAAGGTTCGAAAGAAGTGGAAAACGGAACGCGTGAGACTAAAAGAGCAGCAGCCAATGTTTATTTGGCTTGCTTTTTTTTCTTCGTCGAAAATGAAAAACTTTTCACAAAAAAGAAACCAAAAATTCGTCCTCTCTTGTTCCATTTCTCTACTCCACCAGCGCCGGGGCAGCGGGAGCAGCCACCGTCGTCGTGAACTTGCTCGCGTACTTGGAGATGGACAAAGCTCCTTTAGGCACGGCGGCGCCTGCGGTCGCGGCGACGTCGACACCGGCGCCGCGCTCGTTGGCGCCTCCCAGCGAGAAGGCCGCGACGATGGCGGCGAGGCCGACGAGGCCCGCCGAGACGGCGTAGACGGCCGTGGACTGGGAGTTGGCGGCGTTGTCCCTGGAGGAGCCGGCGACGTATTGCTTGGGCTGTGTGGGAGGTTGAAGAGAAGAAGTTTTTTTTTCGACGTGGGGTTTTTGTTTTCCGTCGAGGTGAGCGAAAAGAGGTCGAAGGAAAAAAAGGTGTTGTCTTTTCTCGCTCGAATTCTTACTCAACACAAAACTCTTTCTTACCTCGACGGCGAAGATGTTGGACTGGCCCGCCGAGTCCTCGTCGGTGTAGCCGAGGCCCTGTTGAGGGAGGGGGGTTTGAGAGAGAACGAGAGAAGAGAAGAGAAGAGAAGAGAAGAAGTTAGAGAGTGAGAGAAGAGCGAGAGCAGCGGACTAGAAAAAAAGAGAAAAAAGCGAACAGAGAGAGGGAGCGTGTCGCGCTGCCTGGGCGTGCCCGTCGATTCGACGACTTCCGCTCGCGCATTCCGTGCTCCGACTGCGTGGACGGCGAGAGACAGCCAACAAGACATCAGAACCGCGGAGAAGGGATTGAAATTCGTCGTCGACTTCGCCAGGAGCGGAACGGCACGAGAGGTAGGAGAGCAAAGGCGATTCCTTTCGTCGCTGACGCTCTGCGACGCTGCTTGTCCCCCCCAAATTGAGACTTTCTCTGCTCAAACGGCACAGCGAGTGAGGATTTGACTACTTACGGATCGTCGAGAGGGCGTAAAGTCGAGCTTGTCGTCCTCTCCCGCGCGGACGATGACGACGGCAGCGCGGCGCGGGGCAGCGGAGCGGCGACCGGCGGCAATGGCGGACGACGTCGAGGCCATCGACGAGCGAGCGGCGATCTGTGTTCGAGTTGATTTTGGAAAGCAGGGAAGAGAGAGTGAGCTTCTTTTCTGTTGGTGGAAGTGGACAGAGCTTAGAGAGAGAGAGGGAGGATCGGGGCCTGCAAGGTGGGAACTCACCGTGGAGGCCATCTTGAAGGGGAAGCGGGAGGAAAGGAAAGAAGGAAGGAAAAGGAAGGAAAGGAGAGAGAGGCGCGAAAGAAAAGAGCGAAAGTGAGTCTTCTCGAGTCTCTCGACGAGAGCACAAATTCGCCGTCGAGAAAAAAAAAAACACTAGCCCTTTTCGCATCTCCCTTCCAAAAGAAAAAAATGACCGGCGCGTGGATGTTTGGCGACGCCGCCCATGGCATCGGAGGACGCAGGAGCTCGTTGGCGACGTCAGCGAGCGCCGGGAGGAGGGGCTCTGGCCTGGACGCGCACGGGCACGCGCATACGCATTCGCCGAGGCCGAGCTTCCCTCGCCGAACTACTTTTTCGCCCTCGACCTCGACGACGACCGCTGCTGCGGCCGCAGCAGCAGCGCCTTCTTCTTCTTCCGCTGCCCCTCCGGTGCAGGCCATCCTCTTCGACATGGACGGCGTCCTGACCCTGTCCGAGGAGCTCTCGAGGCTGTGCGGGTCCCGGGTGATGCAGAAGCTCTACGGCTTCTCGGAGTGAGTTTTTTTTATTCTTTCCATCTTTTTCCTCCTCCCCTTCCGCCTCTCTCTCTCACCCTCTTCTCTCTCTTCTTCCGCTCTCTTTTCTCACATCCAAAACCCAACCCTCCAAACTACAACTCTCATCAATCAAAAAGCGTCTCCCCGGAAGAGTTCATCCCGTTTGTGGGGACGGGAGAGGCCAACTTTTTGTCCGGCGTCGCCAAGCAGCGCGGGATCTCTGAACCTGATATCCCAAAGCTGAAAGACCTGTTCTTCTCCGAGTATCTGACTGCTTTGAAATCTTCGACGGGGGGAGAGCAGATCGCAGCGCCGGGGGCCAGAGCCCTGGTGGCCGCGTGCCGTGCCGCGGGCTTGAGGACAGCCGTCGCCTCCGCCGCCGACCTGGTGAAAGTGGACGCGAGTTTGGATGCCGTCGGCTTTGTCCCCAGGGGCGACTTTTTCGACGCCGTCGTCACCGCAGACGCCTTCGAACGGCTCAAACCGGCGCCCGACGCCTTCTTGGCTGCAGCAGCAGCCGTGGGCACGGACCCGAGGAACTGCGTGGTGATCGAGGACGCTCCCGCCGGGGTCGCGGCGGCGAGGGCGGCGGGGATGCGGGTTCTCGGAGTTTGCACGACGCTGACGAGGCAGCAGATGGAGGCCGAGGGCCCCGATGCTGTCAGAAGGGACACGAGCGAGGTGACCGTGGAGGAGCTGTTGGGGCTGGTGGACAGGACGGTGGTTGGTGGGGGCGTCGTGGCGTGAAGAGGAAAGAAGAAGAAGAAGAAGAAGAAGAAGGAAGAAGAGAGAGAAAGAGAGAGAGAGAGAGAGAGGATTTCTTGTCGTTTTTTTAAAAAACTTTTTTCCTTTTCTTTTTTCTCTCTTTTTGTTCAACGTTTCTACTTTGCGAGATTCTATTTTTTTTTGTAACGAGCATTTTATATGGATCAAGAAATAGAGAAAAACGGGGCTCTCATCGTTTGCATAAAGAAAAACTCTCTCTCTAAAAAAGAAAGCCAACTTTTTTTTCTTTCCTCTTTTTTCCTTCACCACCCGAGCCAACCCCGAACGTGCTTCGCCAGGAACCTCATCCCCAGGTAGAAGACCCCAAACAGCACCCACTGCAGCCACTGCGGCAGCATGCTCGTGGCCGGCTTGACGCCCTCCCACGGGAACTTGCTCAGTTCGGGATCACGCAACACACGAGTCTTGCCGTCGGTCGTCAGGATCTTTCCGTCGCTTCCGCGGACCAGGAGCAGCTGCGGGATCCCGCTGAGGCCCGCCGCGGCGGCCAGCTGCTCACGGGCTCCGGCCTCGTCGTCCCAGGCGATGGCCGGGAAGGGCATCTGCTCGGCGTAGCGCTCGTAGTCTCCGCGGTTCCGGTCGAATCCCACCAGAAATGTCTCGGTTGCCGTCGGCAAGAAGGTCGAGGTAGAGGAGGAGGTTCCCTTGCCGCCGCCACCACCAGCTCCGTCATCGCCGTCGTTCTTCTTGGCGTTCCCGGCGCACTTGCGCTTCATCTTCTCGTAGGCCGTCGCGAGGCGCGGGGAGAAGGCCCGGCAGGGCGGGCACCAGGACGCCGAGAAGTAGAGGCAGACCACGGCGTTGGGCTCGAACAGGTGGGCGGGCGCGGTTGCGGTGGCGGGGGTTGAAGAAGGAGAGGCTGAAGAAGAGGATGGCCACAGCAGCTTCGCGCGCTTGAGCGCGCTCAGGTCGATGCAGGGCGCGTTTTCGTCCGCTGCTGCGGGAAGCAGCGGTGCCGTGGCCTCAGCAGCAGCATCGAGGGACATTTTGCTGGGACGACGGTGAGAGAGCGCTGGAGCGGCGCGGGGAAGCTCGATTTGACAGGATTCGATTGCCAGGAAGATGAAGAATTTTTGTTCTTCAAAAAAACGATCTTCGAAAAAGTGAAGAAAAAGTTCATTTTTTTTCGATTTCCGCTTCTCTCTTCTCTCTAGTTTCTGCAGGGCCTTTTTCTCTGTTCCTCGCAAAAACCCTTTTCCCCTACGCACAGGCATGCTGTCCGACAGCATGTTCGTGCCGTGAGTGATAGGCAAAGTCGAAGAAAGCTCGCAAGAGGAATAAAAAGAGAGAGAGAGAGAGGAAAAACAGATCGACGATGCCGCGGCCGCAAGCGCCGCCGCCGCCTCTACTCCAACAACCTGAACACCTCCTCGGCGGAGACTGCGCCTGCTGCCTCGCGGCCCCTTCCCCCCTCCAGCAGACCCTCTCCGAGCTCGACCACTCCCGCTCCGCGGCGGCGGCCGCCGCCGCCGGCGACCTCCCCAGGCTCCGCAGGATGGTAGCGAAGGACCCCCGAGCGGCGGTCGCGGCCCCCAGGGGCTCGACCGACGGGTTCACTGCTCTTCACCACGCCTCTCGCTCGGGGAACCTCGCTGCAGTCTCGCTGCTGCTGGAGGCCGGCGCGGACCCGAACGTCGAGACGACTGCGGGCAGGGCGACGCCGCTGCACAGGGCCGCGTTCGCCGGGCACTCGGAGGTCTGCGAGTTGCTTCTCGAGTCCGGGGCGGCAGCGGGGAGGGGCGACGGCGACGGCGAGACCCCGGCGTTCAAGGCGGCGAGCCAGGTGAATTTCATTTTCTCTTTCTTTCTCTCTCTCTCTTTCTTTCTTTCTTTCTTTCTTTCTTTCTTTCTTTCTTTCTTTCTCGTTCTTGTTCTTCTTTTTAACATTTGCCGAGGATGACAACCGAAAACTCGCTCGAGTCGCAAAATAATGCGGCGCTGAGGGACACGAAAACTAAATTTATTTTAGCAGAAATTTGAAGTGAGGCAAAATCAACGAAACCAAGGAAGAGACTTTTTTCTTTTTCGATGGCTTTCTCTCTCTCACCTTTTTCTTCCTCCCCCGCTTCCCCCCCCCCAAAAAAAACAACAACGTCAGGGGCACGAGGAGCTCATGAACTTGCTCCTCGAGGCCGCTCCCGAGACGCGCTCGGCGCGCGACGCGAGGAAAGGCTGGACGCCGGAAGAGGCTCTGGGGAACGCCAGCCGGAAACGGAACGAAGAGACGAAGAAATGAAAAACTTCTTAGCAGCACTGAAGAAGAAACCCCCTTGTAAATTAAAAGAAAGCACTCTCGACGAAAGAGCGAAAGCAAGGAATGTTTTGACCCTCCCCCCCCCCGCTGCGGAGGGAGGGGAGGGAGGGGGTTTGTGGGGAGCAAACGTGGAGGGAGAGAAGAAATTTTCTTTTCAAAAGAGAAAAATCTCAGCGAGAAAAGCACAACCCCCGCAGCAGCTTCTCCTAGCCGCTGCTGCTGCTCCAACGACGCCGGCGAATCGCTCCCCGGCCCGGCCTCTGCCTTGGGGGGTGCCTCACCTCCCCTCTCTGCCGGTGCATAATTGCAACCTCTGGTGTCTGAGGTCCTCATCGCGACAGGTGAGTATCGTTGAGAGGCGTCTGCTGGCGCGGGAGAGGCTCGTTCGTTCGAGCCTATCTTGCCGCATTGACGTTTTCGTTTCTTTTTCGACGTCCAGAAGAAAAAATCAACGGCGAGGAGGGGACCTCTGCTTTTCCAACTGGAAGCCCCCCCGTTTTCTCCCCCCACGCTGTCTTTTTCAGCTCTTGCCAAGCCCCAGATCGCGCCTTAATGGCGTGATCTAGCCCTGTGTATGCGCTTTGGGAGAGTCGAAGCCTCTTCCGGTCGCAGCAAAAGGCGAAGGCTCGAGTGCATTCGAAAAGCGGCACCGCATGCCGCGCCGCCGCCGTCGTCGTCGTCGTCGTTCTCACCATACCTCTTCTTCTCTCTACCCCTCCCTTCCACTCTCAGGAACCAAAACAGAGAAAAAAATGGCGACCCCCGCCACCGCCGGTGGGGGCCCGCCGCAAGAGCAGCAGCTCGTCAACGAGGGCCCCAACCTGCCCCCGGTCAAGACGCCTCCGAACTCAGGCATCGTCCCGGCGTACGCCCCTCCTGCTTCTGCTCGAGCAGCTGCAGCAAAGAGCGGCGGCACCAGCCTCGCCCGACACTCTTCGACGACGACGGCGGCCAACGCCGCTCCACCTGCAGCCCCGACCTTCCCCTCCTCCCCCTACCGCCCTCCGCCCCCGCGCTCAAGGAGGACCAGGCTCGCCTCCTTACTCGCGTCCTTCCCCTGGCTGCCGGTCTGCGGCTGGTTGGCCTTTTCTGTGGGGTTGCTGGTGTACGTCGGCGCGGCCGTCGCGGCGGCGACGCCCGGGCGCCGGCTCGCGACGCTACTGGGCTCGGGCGGCGGCGGCGCCCCCGGGCTCGTCGCGGGCGCCGCCGCCCCCGTCGCGCTGGTGGTGGCCGCGGCCGTGGCCACGGCCGTGGTGGGCGCCGCGGCGAGCGCCGCGAGGGCCGACGCCGCCGCGAGGGCGGACGGGAGGTTTGGAGGAGCAGGGAGCAAGGAGGGCGGCGGCGGCTGGCTCCGCCGGTTGCCGTCGCTCGCCCTGTTCTCCAGAGCTTCCTCCTCTTCGGTCCCGGGGACGCCGCCCCCTGGCGGGTCGACGACGCTGGCAGCAGCAGCAGCAGCAGCAGCAGCAGCAACAACAACAATGGGGACGGGGCCCGGCCTCGCCAAGCCCTCGCTCCAGCTGCAGCACTCCTCGTCGCACCCCCGGTCTGCCCCCTCGGTCTTTGCCGCCTCCTCGACGACGGCGAACAACAACGGCGGCGGCGGCGGCCTCGGCGGGAGTTTCAACGCTGCTCAAACGACGACTCAAATGACCCAGCCTCTGGTCGTCGCCCTGCCCCCGAGGAGGAGGGCCTACCGCGCGCAGAGGCTGGCGTGCGCGCTGATGGCCCTCGCCTGCGGGGCCTTTGCGGCCGCTTCGATCGGGCTGGCGCTGGCGTACGGAGCAGGTAAGAGAAGAGAAGGTTTTTTTCTTTTCTTCTTCAACTTTTTTTTTCTCGACGTGCCGAAGAGAGAGAGAGAGAGAGAGAGAGAGAGAGAGAGAGAGAGAGAGAGAGAGAGAGAGAGAGAGAGAGAGAGAGAGAGAGAGAGAGAGAGAGAGAGAGAGAGAGAGAGAGAGAGAG
>Ga0114918_10006333_pt1 | contig 10022 bp, 8 predicted proteins | sample LantaG_FD_87015 | JGI IMG/M metagenome (GOLD analysis project Ga0114918, IMG submission 87015) | Deep subsurface microbial communities from Baltic Sea to uncover new lineages of life (NeLLi) - Landsort_02402 metaG | ecosystem: Environmental > Aquatic > Marine > Oceanic > Sediment | place: Baltic...
CGGTTACCGTTACAGATAATGGCCTTGAAGGATGTAGTACAGAAGGAAGAATAACAATGCCAACACAAGCTAAATAACAGTTAAGAACTATTTATAGAATATGCCAAGATTATTAAAAAATATAGAGGGAGTGGTTTTCGATAATTTCGAAACGGTAACTTTATTGGTAAAATCTGTTGAAGGTTCATACGGACCAACAGGTAATAATTGTGGTATGTTTGATTATATAAAATTAGATGGTTTCGAGGCTTTTATACAAGATTTTAGTAGAATAGAAACAACTGAAGATTTAGTCACACCACCAACTTTTGGTTTAAGAAATAATACGAATTTTGTAGAAATAGATATATCATACTAATGAGTTATTTTGAAAATAAAATATATATTCAGACATCACATCAGTGTGTTAGAAATAAAGACATTATAAATGTTAACACTAGTTCCGATATCTGTACATTTGAGGCACCTAAATACACAATGAGTGGTGCATCAAAGATTCCTTGTGATGCCACATTATCAGCATTAACTAGCGGAACTAGCTATGTTTTCATCTTAGATACATCAGCAACTACAAAGGACATTACATTTGATTTTACGGCAAATACAGAATCATTCACTGAAAACAACGCAACATTTAAGTATGAGATATACAAATATGACAATACCGTAAATAATTTCCACAAACCAGCACAATATGGTTCATATGAAATAGCATGGTCTGGGTTTAGTGGTACAAGTGCGTTAACCCAAACAATTCCATTAGCATCATTAAACATTGATGGTGAATACTTAATCAAGGGTAATTTCGTTCATGATGTTTGTACTGAATTTGCTAATAAGTTAGGTTATAAGTACGATACAGCATCTTATGTTAGTGGTAGTGAATTTGGTTTATATAATCCAGATAGGGATTTCTACATGTTAATCATGAAAGAAGCAGCAACACCAATATTTGATAATGTTATTATTGGTGGTGTTATTGGGGCTATTAAACAGTATTCGGTTATCCCATCATCTGATGGTCAAACAGAATTTATATTGACGGTTGATGTTGGATTAGATTTCGTGGTTACACTAAACGGTCTTACATTATCAAGAGATGATGATTACACTGTTTCTCAATATACTGGTGGTTCCCAACCATATATGGTTTCATTAATTGCCCCAACAAAGAGTACTGATATTGTTTCATTTATCTATGTAACTAGTTCAAGTGAAATTAGACTTAAAACAGATACAATTGATGTTACAAGCATCACAAGTGGACCAACTGATGGGGAAGGTAGTAATCAAATATACTATAATACTACAACAAGTAAGTATGAAGCATATACATCATTAATTCCTAGAAATGGGAATGATATTTTAGTTATGGTTAATGGTGTTACATTAACCTATGGAATCGATTTCTACCAATCAATCTCCAATCCAAAGAGAATTATACTTGAGGGGACAATTGTAGTGGGTGATATTATCGTTATTGCATACAATTCAAATGCGGCATATTTTGATAGTATTGGTGTGAGTAACCCAATAATGTATTGGACTATTTCTCCAGCACCACAAGCGGTGAATGGTGAGTTTATTCTTGAAGTTGCAACAGATGCGGCTATGACCTCAATAGTGACTTCTGCTAATACAGATTATATTGTTGGAGAGGTAACCTATAACGCCAGTGTTACTATTACAGGTGCCGTTGGAACACAACTTTATTACAGAGTGACAAATAATAAGAATTATAACACATTATGTGGTGATATCATTGAGAGCACAGCATATAGCGAAGTAATTCCAATAATAATAGCAACTAATTCTATTAATTCATACTAGAATTGATATTTCATATACTTAGTTTGTATTTATATTATATGAATAGGAAATTAACAACAAGTGAATTTATAGAAAGGGCAAATAAAAGACATAATGAATATTATCTTTATACTAATGTTAATTACATAAATTCTAAAACTAAGATTAATATAATTTGTCCAGACCATGGAGAGTTTGAACAAACACCAAATAATCATTTAAACGGAAAGGGATGTAGAATATGTGGAGAAAATTCTAGGGTTAAAAATAAAACTTTAAATACTATTATTTTCTTAGAAAGAGTTAAAAGAGTACATGGTGAAACTTATGATTATAGTTTAACTAAATATAGAGGAATTAAATATAAAGTTAATATAATTTGTTCAGAACATGGAGAGTTTGAACAAACACCAGATAATCATTTAAACGGACATGGTTGTCCACAATGCAACTTATCTATAGGTGAATTAAAAATAAAGGAATTGTTAGAAATTAAAGGTGTGACATTTATACAACAAAAAAGGTTTAAAGATTGTAGAGATAAATATCCATTATCTTTTGATTTTTATCTTCCAGAATGTAATACATGTATTGAATTTCAAGGTGAACAACACTTTAAATCTGTAGAATTTTGGGGTGGCGATGAAGGTTTAAAAAATAGACAAACTAAAGATAAAATAAAAGAAGAGTATTGTAAGGGGAATGATATAAACCTAATCTTAATTAATTTTAATGATGAAATTGAAATTAAATTAGGTAAATCTTTACTTAAGAGTATTTATTAATAAAATAAGGTATAAAACGAATATTTATAAGACATGAGTTACATAATCAACAACAATGACCCATTTGTTAGCATTAAGCTAACTCAAATAGGTAGAGAGCAATTAGCCAAGGGTGCTCTTAATTTTCAATACTGGGCAATAGGTGATTCTGAAATTAATTACAACAGAGAGGATATCGTTAATAACAATCCAACTGATGTGACGCTTTCTGGTTTATCAAGAATAATGGTACCAGTTGACAAGCAACCAAATATTAAATCGTATATTACTAGGGATGATATTGAACCATTGAACGCATTAACGAATAATAATATTAGAACCGTTAAGGCTAATATTAATAATGAGGCTGAAGAAAGAGGTTTCTTCAGTGGTGATTCAACACATTCATCGTTTAGTACTATGACTGGTGACACATATATCTTAAGCAACGGTACTTTACCAAACATTACGTTTAGTGGTGGTACTTCTCTAGAACTTGGTAGTGGTGCCACAAGAAACGTTGGTGATTATATCTTATTTAATTTTACTAATGATACCATTGGAACTCTTACTGGAGTAACTAACGACACACCACTACCTAATTTATGGTATAAGGTACAAGCTACTAGTGGAACATCTATCACCGTTGATAGAGAGTTACCTAATTTATCAAATGAAACTTCAAGCGATTCGTCTTATATCGTTTATAGAGGTGGTGAGATTTATAATGGTATGGTTACTGGAAATACAACATCTTATTGGAATACGGGTACATTATCGTTTAGCACATGTTGTGATACGACTTGTGGTGATGTTCCAGTTTGGAATATGAATAACATATGGTGTGAAGACCTTGCTGGTATTACAGGTTCAACATATGAGGGTCATGAATACTTTGGTTCTTACCAATACTTAGGGGCTAAAAATCCTTACTTCGAATATGCGTGTGGTGGAACTGCAACAACCGCTGAGTCATTCTGTGACGGTAGTGGTTTAGGTGTTTTAGATGATGTTAGTAAATCAATATCATTAATCCATTATACAAACAATACAATATCTAACGTTTATGGTGAATACTTCCATATTGACGATTTGAATAGCAAAACAGTTAAACTTCATTTACCAACACTTATGTATCACAGAAGAAGTGGTTCAACGGCTTCTGGTACAACAATGGGAATGACATTCTTAGCTTCTGGTGGAACTAAGTATGTTGGAACTTCTGATGTTGAATATGTTGACTTAATCGAAGACCCAACATTAATTGATGATACAACACCTAGAGTTATCGGTAGAGTTTATCCACAACTTAAATCAATATCAATTCATGATGATGAGATAGTTGCTGCAACTTCTTACAAATCAAATAGAAACTGGACACTTCCAGAACTAGCTTGTGCACTTGAAGCACCATCTGGTGGAACATCAACTGGTCTTTTAGCACCAAATGAAACTGTTTACGTAACTTATACAATTGAGAATACAACTGGAACTGGTCTTACATCAACACTTCCATGTCAAAAATATATTAAGATGACAAATACGACATCTAATAATAAAGATGTTACATTTAGAATTAATGGTACTGATTTATTACCATACATGAGAAAGATTGAAGACGGTAGTTATGATGGACTTGGTTTCTACGGATACAACTTTAAGGTATTATTCCAAAAGGTTGCCGATGCGAACGATAGACCAGACCCAACAGCTTGGAGTGTGTTTGATTACACAACAGATACATTAACAACATCATCTGGAGAAACAATCAATCCAATTCAATTAGAAAATCAATCTCCAATAACAAATGGATTCGTAATTACTGAGTTAACTAGTACTGCGGCAACAACATTTGATTTAACATTGTTATTGGATATGGCACCTAAGACTTCACCAGAAGATTTACAATTTGGTGATGAAAGATTCTTCTACGGAAACATAGAGGCATATATTGGTGCAACAATTTATAAAACATTTTTCCCAATTACAATTAATTCGGGAGAATTCAATACAACAGGTAATATAACTAGAAGCAAAGACCCGTCAACAAACCCACCAGATATTTTAGTATCAGAGGTTGGTATTTATGATAGTGAGAAGAATCTTGTAATTATTGGTAAAACGAGTAAACCAACTAAATTAATAGATGGGAATACGATAATGGTGGAAATTTCAATGGACTTTTAATATGGGCTTTCAAACAACAGCAAACACAACGACACTAATTGCTAAATTAACACCTTTAGGTAGGAAATTGTTAGTGACAAATACAAATAATCTGATTACAAAATTTGCGTTAGGTGATTCTGATGCAAATTATAATGTGTCTGATGAATTACTGACTGGTGAAATACCAGCCATTGGTGGTAACTTGGGATTAAACTCAACTACTAGTAATAGTACTGGTAATGAAATTGCTATTAGATACCCATTATTAATAAATGGTCTTGGTGGAAATTTAAAATCAGTTGACCCAGCTTCTATAAGTGTAACTAGTGTTGTTCAAAATATTGGACAAAATGCGGGTATTACTGGTGACAGTATTACACAAGTTGCAATTAATAGAAATGATGATACTGACCCGTTGGTTAATTTATTTGCAAGTTTTGGTTTACCATTAACTGAAAGTGAGAAGGTTACATACACAGGTAAGACATTTAGTATGGGTGGATGGGCAGATACAGCTATAAGTGGCTTTGCTAATAATGACATTGTTGTAATAGGTATTAATAATTCAGAATATGGTGAGACTTTAGATGGTAAGGAAATAAAATTAGACCTTACCACCTCCGCATCATCATATACATTATACAGTACATTCCAAAACAAAGGATTTGGTTTATCATCTGAAGATTCTTCTTATAGAGATAAATCACCACAAACTGCTAATTTGGGACTTTCAGTGGCTTTCTTAGTTAGTGATAATATTATGACACCAAACGGTGGTGACCCATCACTTAGTTGGGCTACTGGATTTGGTACAAATAAACCATTTTCTGTTAATAATAAGAGTCTCTATAATCTAATAACAAATTCAAGTGTTGGATTATCGGCTGATAGTGTAGTTGGTATTGCTTACCTTAATAAAGGTTTATTAGTAATCACTGAACCATCAATAGTTAGCGGGTTCAATGAAACATATTCTGGTGCAAGTGGGACATCTATAACACTTAACAGTGTGGCAACAAACGTAGTTCAAAACATTACATGTGTTGCTGGTAGGGGTGAATTTGGAACATCAAGTAATCCAACTTGGAGAACTGGTGATACGGTAAGAATTAGCGAAATTGGCTTGTATGATAATCTCAACAGATTAATTGCTTACGGTAAGTTTGATAGACATACTCTTAAGACAACTGAAAGTTTTGCTTCATTTGGTATTAAAATTTCAGTATAAGCTTTTCTTTTAAGAATACTAACCTATATTAAAATAAAAAGTTTATAATATTAGGTATGGAAAAGAATAATAGTGGTCTCATATTGGGATTAGACATAAGCACAAAAACAATAGGTGTTGCATTATTTGAAGATAATGGTGAGGATGGTAAGTTAAAACTTCTTACTCACGTTACTCCAAGGGTTAAACCAGCACCCAATAGCAAGATTCATGAATTATGTGAAAAGGCGAATATATTTGAGGGTGAGTTCTTAAATAAATATGTCGGGGTTGGTATCACTAGGGTTATAATAGAAGAACCATTACTTAGGTCCAATAATGTTAATACTGTAGCAACACTACTTAGGTTTAACGGTATGGTATCTAGGTCAGTTTATAACATCCTTGGTCTAGTTCCAGAATATATATCATCTTACGATTCAAGAGCATTTGCTTATCCAGAGTTAATGCAAATCAGAGTAAAAAACAAAAAAGGTGAACCTTATCCAGAAAAAGAAATAGGTAGAAAGAAACCAGTTTTATTCGGTGGTTATGATTGGGAGGTGGATAAAAAGATGGTAGTGTGGGAAAAGGTTGCTGACTTAGAACCACAAATCACATGGCTTTATACAAATAAAGGGACTCTTAAGAAGGAAAACTTTGACATGACGGATGCTTACAGTTCAGTACGTGCTGTAATGAAGAGAGACGGTCTTTGGTTATAATTTGCAAAATCAATTTTTTATTCGTATCTTTACCACATGTCTATATTTGTGGTCGATATATTACACAGCTTTTTAGGGGTACCCAAAAAGCATAATGAGGGGAAGGGTCAAATATCTTTTGACTGTCCAGCGTGTGCTATAGAAAAGGGAAAACCACAAGGAGATGGAAAGGGTAATCTAGAGGTAAACTACAATCGAGGTATCTTTAGATGTTGGTCTTGTCACTACACTAACCATATGCATGGTTACATTCCAAAATTAATTAAACGATATGGTAATCAAGCATTACTAAAAGAATATTTAATTCTTAAGCCAGAAGAAAATATTATAAGAGAGGTTGAGTACGCTGAGGTTAAATTCCCAGAAAGTTATCAAAAATTAGTAGACGTTAAGGGTAGCCCGTATGGTTATAATTTTGCAATGAGATATCTTAAGAATAGGAATATCGGTATGGACCTAATAAAGAAATATGATATTGGTTTTACTAATAAGGGTGATTTTCATTCTAGAATTATAATACCATCTTACGATACATATGGTGATATTAATTATTTTATTGCTAGGTCATTTGATTTTAAGGTAAAACCAAAATATTTAAATCCAGAAGCTGAAAAGCAAGAAATAATATTTAATGAGTGGTTAGTTAATTGGGATGCGACAATTTATTTGGTTGAAGGTGTATTTGACCATATAGTAATTCCAAACTCAATACCATTATTAGGTAAGTTTATTTCAGAAAAGTTATTTGAATTACTTTTAACTAAAGCATCTAGTAACATAGTAATCGTTCTTGATTCTGATGCATACGAAGATGCACTACAACTATATAAGATGTTAGACTTTGGTGATTTGAAGGGTAGGATTAAGATATGTGTTCCAGATGATGGGTATGACCCATCATTGATTTATCAAAAAGAAGGTAAGGTTGGTGTTGTTAATTTACTTAGAACATCACACAAGATACCAGAAAGTAGAATTTATTAAAATTCGAAATCCATATCGAAATCATCAGCATTACCAATAATATCATCAAAATCAGTTGAGGTTTGAAATGGACTAATATCAATCACTTTAACACCTTTACCTTTATTAAGTAATGTTAATTCTTTTTCGTGTGGATATTCCATTCTATTTTTAACAGTTTCATTAAAATCGATTAAATTCTTACTTGCTTTAACCGTAACCATATAAGGCTTTCCACCACCAACATGACTACCTTGTTGGTGTGATTTCTCTAAATCACGTTTATTAAATACATAATGAGAACCTAATTCATTTTTATTGATTTCTTTAGGGTTATTAACAAATATTACTCTATATAAAGTTATAGTGTCTGGTAATAATTCCAATTCTTTTATTGTCTTATTCAAATGCATAATAGCAGATTTCTTATCATCAAAAGCGGCATTCATCCCTAAAGACACAAAATAATTCAACTTCTTATTATCAACACCTTCTGTTAATCCTTTATTATGTATCCTTGGATGCATATCATCATAAATCCTAATAAGACTATTAGGCATAACTCTTTTCATTGCATCAATTATACCATATGAATCACCTTCATATTCAGCATATTGAGAAGCGTATTTATCTTCTAATACCTCTAACGCTTGTTGTATTTGGTAAATATCATAACCACTATTTTCTATCATATCTAATTCTTTAGATAATGGAGAAACAACTTTAGGTTCATCCCAACCCCAATGTTCGTGTAGCTTTTGTTTTATGAATTCTTTCATATGAATCTTTTATAATAAATACTTGAAAAATACAATAAATTAATGTATATTTACCCAATGTTGAATATTGACCCCATTAAAAAGGAACTATTAGAAATAGGTGCTGACATACGTGACGTAATTGATAAGAAGCAAAAAGAAATGGAATTATCCTTTGTTGAGGATACCCATACCTATTACATTAAGAATAAAGAGGGGAAAATAATTAGTAACCTACCAAGTGTATCATCAGTAATCACTCAGTTCTATGAGCCGTTTGATGACCTATCCAAATCGTTGGATATGTGTAATGGTGATTTACTTGCACAGAATGAATTGCTTGAAACTTGGAGGGCAACGGCAACCTATGCAAACGGTAGGGGGTCTAGAGTCCATTATTTATTGGAGATGGACCTACTTAAGATGTATGGTAGCTATAAGCCAGTTAGAAAGCCAATATTCGATTGTGATGAGGAACAGATAGAAACGGGTAATAAGATGATTGATGCTGGTCACGATTTTATTCGTACGATGCATAGGAGAGGTGCGGTGCTATTGGATACTGAGATGGTATTAGGTAGTATCGATTTGGGATACACTGGTCAACCAGATAAGGTTTGGTTGATGTACGATAAGGAAGGTAACTTAGGATTTGTAATAACAGACTGGAAGGGATTACCATTAGATACACCAATACTAACTAATAATGGTTGGAAAGTTATGGGTACGTTAACTAAAGAAGACAGAGTGTATGACAAAGATGGTAATCTAGTTGAAATTTTAAATATATCACAAGTTAAAAATAAAAAATGTCTTAAAATAGTATTTGATAATAATGAAGAAATTGTTTCAGACTTTGAACATAGATGGTTAGTTTATACTGAACGTGATGGTGTTAAAAAAGAGCGAGTAATGACAACACAAGAAATTAAAGACTATAATGATGGTCTTATTAAAAGACATTCATATAAGATTTTAAAGATTGAGAATTGTAAACCATTAAATAATCCAACATGTGATTTACCAATAGACCCATATGTTTTAGGTATGTGGTTAGGTGACGGTCATAGTATTGACGCTAAAATAACTCAAGCGAACCCTAAGGTGTGGGATGAGATAATAAAAAGAGGTTATACTATAGGTGATGATGTTTCACAAGGTGGTTCTGGAAAAGCAACAACTAGAACTATATTTGGATTGCAAGGTAAATTAAGGGAAACTAACCTTTTACAAAATAAACATATTCCAGAGATTTATTTAAGTGCGTCATATGAACAAAGATTAGATTTATTACGGGGTTTAATGGATAGTGATGGTACATATAACAAAAGTAGAAAACGATTTGTAATGGCTAGTACTAGAGAATCACAAGCGGATTACTATAATATGGTTATAGCTTCATTAGGAGTTAAACCAACAAAAACAACCTATAATAAGAAATTTAACGGTAAAAATATACCGTGTTATAATAGTGAATTTATAACTAATGATTTTAACCCATTCTTATGTAGAAATCAAGATGTTAAAATAACACCTAAAACAAATAAAAGGTTATTTAGAACGATAGTATCAGTAGATGAAGTCGAATCAGTACCAACTAAATGTATTGAAGTAGATAGTCCATCTA
>Ga0114918_10006334_pt1 | contig 10022 bp, 7 predicted proteins | sample LantaG_FD_87015 | JGI IMG/M metagenome (GOLD analysis project Ga0114918, IMG submission 87015) | Deep subsurface microbial communities from Baltic Sea to uncover new lineages of life (NeLLi) - Landsort_02402 metaG | ecosystem: Environmental > Aquatic > Marine > Oceanic > Sediment | place: Baltic...
AAACAACAGACGGAGGGCCTCCTCCTGCTCATGACCACCCTCGGCCAACAGATTGCAGCCAGGGACCCCAACACACCACCGGCAGCTGTGCTCTGCATCGCCTTCAAACACAACTAACCCCACTACCCCATGCGATCTCAACAAGGCACCTTGCTCGGCCTTTCCTTCGTTGCAGGGCTCTTCTGGGTGTTCGTGGTCCAGAAATGGATGTTCCTCAACGTTTTCTCTGGCGTTCTGGCCGGTCCAGGCCTTCCTCTCAACGACTACCTCCAGCTCGCCAATGAGCCCGCCTTCACCATGCTCTGGATCAGCTGCATCAGTGCGCTGATGATCTGGTTGTGGATCACCTTCAGAGCCCGGCCGCGCAACGGCGCCGAAGTCAGGCGAATGAAACCTCTGTGGTGGACCGCTGCTGTGATTCTGGTGTTGCTGGGTTGGTTGTATCAACTCTTTTTCAGCATCATCATCTGGCAGCTCCAAGGGCAATCTCCTGTTCAAGGCAGTGGCATGAATTTCTTTCTTCTACCGCCAGGAGGCTGGCTCCTTTTGACAATGATGGTGATGATTAATGTGACCTTGTTATTCTGGCTGCCCACCTTGCTGGCCTCACCGAGGACCTATCGATTGGTTGTGCCGGGTGCTGTGAAAATCCTCGGAGGTCGTTGAAATGAGCGTGTTCGCCATCGGCGTCGGCGGTACCGGAGCCAAGTGCCTCGAAGCCCTCACCCATCTCCATACCTGCGGCCTGCTCGAACAAGGCGGCACCAGTGTTCGGCTCGGCACATTTCTGGTGGAGCCCGACCAGCAAAGCACCCTGCTGGCAAGGGCCGAAACAGCAATCGATCGATACCAGAAGATGCGCAGGCTGCTGGGCAGCAAGGCCGATCATTTCGCCCGGGGGGAGCTGCGTCACTACGGCACCTGGAGCCCGCTCAGTAACTCATCCGGAGCCATCAGCCTCGACCAGGTGTTCCCCAAGGCCATCCTGCGCACCAGGGCCAGTGGCCTGGCCGCCCTGTTCGATTGTCTCTTTCCCCCGGAGGAGCAGGCCGCTGATCTGGAGGTGGGCTTCCGGGGCCGTCCGCCGATCGGCTCAGCGGTGATGAGCCGCGTGAGCCTCACCGCCGAAGCGAAGACCGGGCAGTGGCAACAGATGCTCAGCGACATCGAAACAGCCAGCGGAGGTGGTGAAACACCTGTGATTCATCTCTTCGGCAGCGTATTCGGTGGAACGGGTGCCTCCGGCGTTCCCACCCTGGGACAGATGCTCAAGAGCTGGTTAAAGGAACAGGGACTGAACAAGGTCAAGGTCAACGCCTCGCTACTCCTGCCCTACTTCGACTTCGAAGGTCAGGCCAGGGAGGACACCGGTGTTCATGCCGAAGCACGGAATTTTCAGCTCAACACCGATGCCGCCCTGCAGTATCTGAGAAGCAGCGGCACCTCCTGCTTCGATCAGGTCTATCTGGTGGGCAGCGACATCAAAGCTCGCTACGACTTCAGCATCGGTGGCCGCTCCCAGGCCAATGGCGCCCACCTGGTGGAACTTCTGGCAAGCCTGGGGATGCGCCACGGGCTCAAGGCCGATTCATCGAGCCATTACGCCCATGTCCTGAGCCGAGCTGTTGAGAACAAGATCAGCTGGGGTGATATCCCCGACAGTGAAGTAGTGGGTGAGGGTATGGCCCGCGCCGCGCGTTTTGGCGTGGCCTGGCTGAACAACATCAGCCTGGAACTCGATGCAGCCCAAAGTGTGCCGATGCCCATGTTCCTCAGTGGTGCCCCCTGGGCCCATCATTTCTTTCAACCCAGTGGCCAGGCCAGCGGCACCCAGGCCGGTCGGCCCAGTATCCGCAGCAGCGAGGAGCTGAGCCTCAAGACAGCAATCGACGCTTATGTCGAAACCTTGCTGCAGTGGCTTCAGCAGTTCAGCAGCAACACCGGCACCGGCTTCAGCCAGGAGCTGTTCACACCCGAGTTGCTTGAGCGCAACTCCAACTACGAGAACGCCCTCGGCAGGGTGGTGCGTGGCTCAGCGCGGCCGAGCCGGGATGAGCAGGACGACACCGTCGAGGCCATCAAGGTGCAGATGGATGCCCTCAGCCACAAAAAGATCAGCCACAACGGAATGGCTGGTCTGGCTGACACCCTCTGGTCCCTCAGTTACTGCGACACCGGACTCTGACCCCAGTCGTTACCTGCCCCAAACGCCACCTCACTCGCCACCGTCATGACCCAAGGCAACAACTCCAGCAATATTCTGCAGTTTCCCTGGTTGCCGAAGACCGACCCTCCCCAGGCAGGTGGCGCCCAGGCGGGGACCTGGCTCGGCAAGGATCAGCAGAAGCTGGGGGAGATCGCCAATACGCTCGTCTATGAGGTCACCATCAGCCGGGTGAATGCACTGCCTTCCCCCTGGTCGCGGGCCTTGCAATTTGAGCAAGCGGTGAGGAATCCTCGCTACCCCACCCGTGCAGCCTTGCTGGAGGAGCTGTTCGGCTGTTTCGCCACCGTGGGGCTGTGGGAGATGTTCGGCCTCAAGCTCGAGGCAGAGAAGGTGGCTCTAACCGACCTGATCACCAGCCAGGACGAGGCGGTGGGGCCGTTCGCACGCAGCCTCTTTGGCTCGCGGCCCAACGGGGATCAAACCCTCTACTCCCTGGCTGATGGCAGCAACCCCTGGAGCACCGTTCATGTGCTGAAAGTGGAGGGAGTGGTGATCGGCTTCACATCACCTGCCACGGTGCTTTGCCCAGCTGTTCATTTGCCCACCACGATTCCCGGCATGAACTGGACAGCCAAGGGACGCTTTGGTGGGCCCACCAGCTTTCTTGGAGCTCAGCAGCGCCAGGCTCTGGCCGACTGGCTCGCCCATGTGAACGAAGGCCTGCTCAATGCTCCCGATCACCTCAGTGACGCCCTGGCGGGGCAGATGGATCAGGTCTTCACAGGCTTCATCGAGACCCTCACCGGTGGCCACACCAGCAACGTGATTCTCTCCGACAATTCGGTGATCAGCCTGCGTAACAGACCCACAGCCGTATCCCTGCTGGCCCGTGCTGCCAAAGGTGGCGAAAGCCCAAGCCTGGCCACCGTGGAACTGGGTGATCGCCGCGAACGCCCCCTCAAGGGCACTCCTGTACGCCCGGTGATTCTGCTGGATGCGGAGATGCCCAATCGGCTGGGACTGACAGCCAACGACATCGTGCTGTACAAGGCCGCCACCCTGGAAGCCATCGGAGGAGACAAGACAAAGCTCGAGCGGCAATATGGCCACGAGATCGATGTGATCACACCTGATGATATCTTTCTGCCAGAGCTCTATCTCCTGCCAGGGGAATCGGCGCTGGCCAATTCCTGGCTAGGCAGCCGCCTGGAAGGCAAGCCGATGGTGAACGGCATTCCCGTGACCCCCCTGCTGCCACTGAACGAGCGCATCCGTGAACTGTTCAGCAGCGCCGAGCTCGCCAGGAGCTGCAGCCTGCGGCTGGTACAGACCGGCAGCGGCATGGGCATTGAAATGACCCTGATGCTGCCACTGCAAGGGAGCCGGACGGCCTACCCGATCACCAAGCACTTCCCGATCAAGGAGCAGAACCTGATCGACCAGGATCTACCAGTGATCACCCTCTGGCCCAACATTGCCGATCTGAACTGGAAGCACTTCTTCATCTTCTGCGATGACAGCAGTTCAGGCCTGACCGTGGACGCCTTCGAGGACTATGGTTATCACAAAGGCAGAGAAGGCCAGGAAAGTGTCAAATACTTCACAAGCAAGAGCTTTCCAGATCTGATCAAGCTGATTGAGCGTGGCCAGAACTGTGGATTGATCCCTGTCAATCCGCCACCTCCTGCCAGCAACACTGCAGCAACCTGGCGCGTTGGTATCGATTTTGGCACTTCATTCACCAATTTCTTCATCGACGACGGTTCTGGCCCGAAAAGAAAGCCACTGGATACCCGAGTCATCTCATTGACAAAGGCGCAAGAAGAAACAAAGCTTAATCAACTTTACAAGTACTTCATTTCTGAAACTCTCTTGCCGATAGGCTCGAATCCTCCGACATCGACAGCCCTGAATACCTTTGGATGGCAGGAAGTCAAAGGCACAGTTCCCAAGCTTTATCATGAATCCAGGATTCAATGGCCAAGTGAGAATGCCAATGCTCTGCGTGAAATCAATATCCGTACAAATCTCAAGTGGCGACAGTTGCAATACCAGAAGCCATTTCTCGAGGAACTGGCCCTGCTGATCAGCTGCAATGCCGCTGCAGCCGGTGCAACGGAGCTGGCTTGGTCTGTGTCTTACCCAAGTGCCTTCTCCAAAAACGAAGCCCAAAGCTATCGGCGACTGTGGAGTGACCTCTGCAATGACCTCGCTCCACTGACCGGCCTCAAGCAGATCTTTGTTGAGGACAGCCATGAGGGAGGGCTTCAGACTGAGGCCGTGGCCTTCGCCAGCTATTTCGGCAACCACCAGGGTAAGCCGATGGTTCATACAGCCTGCCTTGATGTTGGTGGAGGAACCACTGATATCAGCCTCTGGCAGGAGAATCGGCTGCTGCATCAGGTGTCCATTCCCTTTGCCGGACGCAATATCTGCACCAGTGTGCTGCAAAACAAGCCAACTTTCATGCACTTCCTGTTTCCACCCAGCCTCACAGGGGGAATCAGTGAGAACAAGGCGCAGCTACGCCAGGACCCGAACTTCAACAGCTGGTTCGACAACTGCTTGCGCTATCAATCTGATCAGCTGCTAAGCAAGCGTATGCGGATTCATCGTGCCGATCAAGAACGCCAGTTGATTGAGTTTGTGAGCCTCATGGCCGTGAGCTTTGGTGGCCTCTACCACTATCTCGGGCTGATCCTGAAATCCCTGAACCGAGAATGCCTTTTGCGCAAGCAGGCAACGATGCCGATTTATATGGGCGGCAATGGCGCTCGCTTCCTGAACTGGCTGGATGAGAGTGGCTCCTTCTCCCGGAACTGCGATGCCGACCAACTCATGGGAATCCTGCAGAGCAAGAGCTCTGCTTTTGAGTCAGGTCAGAATGGTACCGCTGAGACAACACTCTCTGATGCCTTCAAGGATGAAGCAGCTTGCGGCCTGATCAGCAGCGGAGTGAATCTGCAGGGCAATTTTGACCCGAAAGATGAGTTCATGGTGGCCGGGGAAGGACTGATGATCAACGACAGAACATTCAATTCACTGGACCGTGTTCGAACTGACGGGCTTGAAACCATCAGCAGCTATGAGATAGCCAGCCAGACTGAATTACGTCAGTTCGCCAGCAACTACGACGAGGCCTTGAATAGCGCCGGAATCAGCTCACTCCTGCCGATTCGCAGCCTCACCTCCATGGACAGTCTCTGGGGAGAGGTGGAGACGCAAGTGCGGGCGCTGTGCCTGGAGCGCATCAGCAAACGTGTGAACGATCTTGAGCCCGAACCTGCATTCATCACAGGGCTCAAGGCGCTGAACCACGTTTTATCCCAGCAGTGGGCAGAACGCTTCTAAACCTTGAATCCTGGCCAATCCAGCCTGCCACCATGAAAGATCCAAAAATTCATAGTGATCACAGCAAAAACTATCTTATGCTGGCTCTGGTGGCTGCAATCGCCATCGCCCTGCCAGCGGCAGTGCAGCAAGCAGCTTTTGGGCTTCCCTGGCTTGGCGCCGCACAGGAGGGCGCTTCGCAGCTGGAGGCTGGGAGCCCATCTCTTTCAACTCCTTCAGCGGAGAGCGAACAAAAGGGCCCCACTTGGTGGGACACTATTATTCTATGGAGGATTCTGACAGCCATTGGCCTTGTCTCTGGTGGCACTTCACTGATCCTATGGGCGATCTATTTCTGGCGCTACGATATATCAGTCATAGAAAGGGGAAGTGCACGCAAGATCCGACATGCCATGAGAAGCAGGCAAGGCAAAAGCAGTCGTTTCGACGATGTCGAAGATCATGCTCAGGCACTCTACGAGAAGCTGAGCAAAGCTTCAACAGCGACAGAGCTACACAAAGAGCGAGAGGAACGCACACTTCAAGACCGGGCTATTCAGTCCATGATCCAAATCTTTCAGAATGAAACCGCCAGCCGGATCGCCAAACTTGAGGCACTGATCACTGATCCCTCTAAATCATCAAGCGTGGCTACGCCATTGGCAGCTCAAGAGCACAAGGATCTCAAGATCTTGCCGCCACCTTCCCCTACGGCCGAGCTGGTTATGGAGTTTCAGGCCGCATTTCAAAACAACGACAGAGATGCCATTAGAAGAATCATGCCCAACGAACTGAATATTATCGATGAATCTGAAAACACCCTGGCCCTTGGCTTTTCACAGAACAAGACCCAACTGCGAGCTGTATCCGGAGGCGGGAGCTATCTGCTGATTCAACGGAACAACAGAGACTGGCTGCTCCCCACCTTTCAAACGTTGACTGGCATGACAACCAGTCAGCCGGCCAAAGGCCTCTTTACCTACGAGCGCCAGAGCGTTTCCTGCGCAGAATTGAAACGCCCCGCTGAAGTGAAAATGCTGGGTGAAGTCTGGGAAGTGGTCAACATGGGAATTGTGATCGTTCCAGCTTGAGGCAGGCTCACCCCCGCGCCTCGAGCTGGCTGAGGCGTAGCTCCAGCTCTGCCATCTTCTGAGTCATGCTGGCCCTGAGTGGATCGGGATGGACACTGAGCTCACCCTTCGCTTTAAGCTGCCACCGCCTGCCGAACACCACCGCCTCGGCCTCGGCCGGACGGATCATGTGCAAAACAACGGGCAGCTCTTTCACGCCAGTGATGTCAAAAAGGCGCTCCAGGGATTGCAGCTGGGTCCTGCGCTCCAGGCTGCCGGGCCGAGGCAACAACAGCCAGCCATCATCAAGGGTTTCGAGCACCCAGGTGGTGCCCTGCTCAACAACTTCCAGTTCAACCTCGCCAATCTCGCCAGTGAGGGTGCGTCCACTGACGCCGCAGGAGCGGCTGAAGGGCTCAAGCAGAATGGGTGTGCTGGCGTAGGCGTCAAGGATGGCCGCTAGCGATAGATTCAAGCTGGGAATCACTCGCTGAGCCGAGTCAGTCGTCACAGGCAAATCGGATGCTGCAGGGCGCGGTGATGAAACCTGGGGCTGAGATATGCCATCGCTCCAGGCCGGCTCGAACCGTGCAAGCCTCTCATGGAGATCATTGAGATCAGCCATGATTCCATCAAAACTCCGTGTCAGCTTTGCATCTGTCTCGAGGAAACGATCGCTCAACTGTTTAACACTTTTAAGCAAGAACTTAATGGATTCAACGATCTTGGCGTCAGCGGCCATGAGGTCTGCATTGGCACTCTGTTACTGCCAGCGTAGCGAAGCCAACTCAGGATTCGTCCTGATGAATCGGGGCTGTCCTCCACCCCTGAAAACGCACACTCCTGGAACTAACATGGTGTCACGCTGATTGATCGGAAAGCACCGGTCACCGAGTCTTGATGAGTGATCTGACTGTCCTGACGACTCTCTCCAAGGTCATCATTCTGGTGTTGCAGCTGCTGGTGGCCCTCGTCGCACTTGAATTGTCTGCTCGTCTGGCTCGGCTCACCACTCCGCTGGCCGTCAAGCTCGCTGAGCCTCATCAGAACGGCTCCACTGCCATTGAGCTGGGAGATCGCCTGACCCGCATCAAGGAGCGCTACATCTCCCTGATCGCCCATGTCGACAATGTTGACGCTGCCGAGTTCAGTGCCGGCGAAATTGAAACGATCTCGCTGCCATTCTTCCAGTCCAGCATCACCGCTGCCGCCGCCCAGAGCTGGCTGCGGCAAGCACCTGGAATTTTGATTTCCCTGGGTCTGCTGGGAACATTCACCGGTCTCACCGTCGGCCTGGGCCAGATCGGCGGGGCCTTGGGCAAGAACGCCAGCACCGCAGACACCATCACGGCACTCTCCAGCATCGTTGCACCGATGGGTGCCGCCTTTCAAACGAGCCTACTGGGCCTGTTTCTGAGTCTTGTGGTCCTGATCTGGACGCAGATTGTTGGCACCAGAACATGCATGGAGCGCTGCGAAGCCCTGTTGAGCAGCTGGCTGGAAACCGTGCTTCCTCAGCAACTCGGCAGCAAGGTCATTACCCCCCTGCGTCAGTCGATTCAGGACCTGAATGAGTCGGTTCAGAATCTGCCTGTAGCCGTTTACTCCGCCATTGAGACCGCCATGAAGGAGGCCTTTACCGCCAAGCTCAACACAATGTTTGACGCCAATGCGAACCTGACAGCAGAGGCTCAGATCGCCGTTCGCCAGATCGGAGTTATCGCCGGCGCACTCAATGAAAGCGGTCAGGACTTTGTTCAGGCTGCTCAGGCTTTCCGCGACAGCGACTTTGCAACAACCCTGCAACAATCAGTTCAGAGTTTGCATGAGTCACAGGAGCGGCTCACCACCAGCAGCAATGGCCTCAGTGCCCGGCTTGTGGATGTGCGCGATGGCCTGTTCGCCACCCAGTCCGATTGGCAGCTGCTCGCCAAGACGGCTGAGCAGGAGCTGGAAACCTGCCGAAGGGCCTCCCAACAGATCCAGCGGGAGATCCAGGTTCTGCAGCAGGCGGCCATCAGCCTGGAGAACGGCACCCAAGCGGCGAAGGAATCCAGCAAGCAGCTGCGTGAAACACGTCTGGAGGTGATGCGCGACAGAAAACTTGCCATCGCAATCGCCGAAACGGTCCAGAGCCGCCTGACATCAGATCGCTCCGTGGCAGAAAGTTGTCAGGTGTTTGCCTCAGGCCTTGAGAGCGCTCTGAGCAACTGGAACCGCAATGTTGAGCGGCTTGATGGCCTCACGGCAGCCTATGTGAATTCACTCCAACAGGCCAAGCGGGAGGATGAGCAGATGCTGGTTGAGCGCAGCAAGCTGGCCCGTCAGAGCATTGAGCAGCTGGGTCAACAACTGCAGCAGGATCTCCTGGCCGCCATTGAGGTTCAGCGAACGGCCATGGCACAACTTGGCGCACCCGCTATTGAGGCCAAGGCCCTCAGTGAGCAGCAGCTCCAGCAGCTTCAGGTTCTGCAAGCTCGTCTGGCCAGCCTGCGGGTGCTGGAGCCACCGATCTCCCCCGATCCTGCAGGGGGTCGCTGACCATGGCCCGCAGCCAACGTCGTTCCAGCAGCAGCGACAGCAACCACTGGATCGGCTACACCGATCTGCTCAGCAGCAGCCTGCTGATTCTGCTATTGACCATCGCCATCTCGTCCCTGGCCCGTGCCAACAACGAGAAGCCACCACTGGTGCGCCTGACGGAGCGGGAATCATTTCGGTTTCCAACCGGTAGCTACACCCTCAGCCCTGAGTTCATCAAGGCCCTGGATCAGCGTGTCCCGGAAATCCTCGCCACGATCTCGAAGTATCGAATCGACAGCGTTGAAGTGATTGGCCACACCGATGGTCAGCCATCACCTGGATTGAGCAATCTGGATCTGTTGATGCCAAAAGCCAGTGGTTCATCCAGCCTGAGTGGATTCAGGGCGGGCTCCAATGCCGATCTGGGATTGCTACGGGCCCTGGCGGTGGCCCATCATCTGCGCAACAAGCTGGATTCCGATGGCTCCAGAGGCCTGATCATCCGGCCCTATTCGGCTGGCAGTCTGATCAATGATGATGGCACCTATGCCCCTGCAGACACCAGGGATCGCGCCGAACGCCGCCGGATTGAGCTTCGCTTCACCCGCCAAAAGGAGAGCTGAGATGAATGCCGCCACGCCCACGCCCCTTGAGCGCCTTCTGCACCTGGAGACCAGCCTCGATCAATTGCAGCTCCAACTTGCCCAGCCGCGGCCGAAGCTTGAAGCGAACGATCACCCCCTTCCAGCGCGTCAGCCCTGGCCCGTCGACGAACTGCTGTTGATCCGGCTGCTGCGTCGCACCCCAGCAGCCCTCGCTGCGTACCAGGCCCCGGCAGAGCTCAGCAGCACAAGCCAGCGGGACCTGCGCCTGACCACATCCCAGACGGGATCACCCTTCCAGTTCTGTGAACTGAACCATGGTGGTGCGGT
>Ga0114918_10006335_pt1 | contig 10022 bp, 20 predicted proteins | sample LantaG_FD_87015 | JGI IMG/M metagenome (GOLD analysis project Ga0114918, IMG submission 87015) | Deep subsurface microbial communities from Baltic Sea to uncover new lineages of life (NeLLi) - Landsort_02402 metaG | ecosystem: Environmental > Aquatic > Marine > Oceanic > Sediment | place...
GCTTCACGTCTTGACTTAGCAAACGACAAAGTATTTGAAACTCATGTGCCTATGCCCGGTTGGCGTCCGGGGTTTGCTCGGAACTTGGCAGCAAGAGCAGCTGCTGGGCGAGTATTAGTTCAGACAGGGGCCGATATTTTTGCGTATGCTGGGGGGTTATCTCATTTACGAGACCTTCCTGATGATACTATTGAGACGTGTAAGAGCTGTATTCGATTGTCGGAAACAGAAACTCACCACACCTTGAAAGGCCAAAGACGGTTTCCTATAAAAGGGCGACAATGGGCGGCTCCAGGAGCAATAGCAGCTATGCAACGCTATACGTTTTTTGATGTGGTTTTTGGTTATGATGACGAGATGTCAGGGCGAGGTTGGGAAGATGATGATCTTTTGAATAGGGGTATTGAAAGAGGATTGAAACGTCGATATGGCCCAATTCAAACATTTCATTTACACCATTCTTTACAACCGTCTAATGATCATAATCTCTCTATAGCTATACGTAAAAGCCACGATGATTTCTATCGATACAAGGATGTTTCTTGTATGGAAGTAGTATAATGCAACAGTTTCTCTCTACGCGGTTCAACTTATGCACTTGGGAACGTGTATCAGAAGATGGCCAACGATTTAAGGGCTTGTTTGACCAATGGATAAACGTTTCTCCTGATATATGGACAGAGCAACGGCTTGATATTTTTGAACGATCTTGCGTCCCATCAGTAATAAATCAAACAATACAGGATTTTACATGGGTAGTTTTTGTTGACCCTAAGACACCAGATCGGTTTTTTGCTCGGTTTACTAAAATCCAAGAAGCAGTAATGCCGATTAAAATGGTAGTGCTTCCATGCCCTGCATGGCATAATAGAGGTCTGTTTTCATATCGTAAGTTGCTGGCTGAATATATTAGTTTGCATATATTGCCGAAAACAACGAGGGTTCTTACTACTCGTCTTGATAATGACGATTTACTAGAACGAGACTTTATGAAGATGGTTCAGAGGGCGGCTCGTGCTATTGACTTATCTTCAGTTTCAGTAAGACCTATTGTTTATTCGTGGGGCTACTTTTTACGTGTGCCAGGTAATTCACTTAGATTGAGAAAGTACGTAAGGAACCAGTTTCCGTCGGTAGTTGAGGGTGTGCGCGAGGGAGCTATGGTTCAGACAATTTGGGCAGTTCAGCACGCTGAGGTTTCTCGATTAGGTCCGGTAATTGCTTTGGGAAGCGAAGAGTCTCCAGGTTGGATAACGTTAATACACGGTAACAAGAAGATGACTGGTAACGCTGGGAATGTGATGTGCGGCATACAAGTAGCGTGGGACTCTGACTACATGAAGGTGCATTTTGGAATTGCTGATTAGCCTAAGAATAAATAGCCGATTTTAGCAGTGAGAAACGTTAGTTATAGTATAGACGATCATTCTATTATCAATAGGAAGATGCGCAAGGAGGTATAGGAATATGGAATGCCCAATTTGTGAATCTGAAGGTAAATTTCTTTTTAGGGCAGGACAATATGATTATCTGAAGTGTCAAAGAGCAACGTGTGGGGCTATTTGGATTTCTCTGTATCCTGATCATACTCTGGGAGACTATGACAAAGATTATCATACATCTTATGACAAACCGGAAATGATCAAAGAGACTCTTCGCCAGGTAGGCTACATAAAGAAAGCCTTGTCAGAGGTAATTCTTCCAACCTACTCTCCAAGTATTGTAGAATTGCTAGAGGTTGGTTGCAGTGGAGGAAATCTCTTAACATACCTTCAGGCTATAGGATACAAAGCTTGGGGAATGGATTTGTCTGAAGAAGCCCTCGAAATAGCAAAGGTCAAAGGGATCATTCCTGAACAGTTGTCATACGGTATCTATCCTCAGATGCCCAAAAGTCTGGATGGAAAGATTTTTGACCTGGTAATTATGATCCATCTACTTGAACACATCCCAAACGTACATAGTGCATGGAGGACTCTCTCCCAGATAGCCAAGAGCTTTTACCTCTATATGCCCAATGCAAATGCCGAAAAAGGTAAAGATTGGGTACACATAAATCCCAAGAGGCCAGGTGAACATTGTGTTTTTTACACAATTCCTTCCATATTGCACTTATGTAACAAATATGGGTTCAAAATTACTTCGTGCAGAGAAATTGGGGACGACCTTTTAGTCGTAGGAACCAAAGAAAATGTATACCCAGAATATATGGGAGGATAAAACATGTGTAGGAAGACAGTGAAGATTCTGATTATATGTACAGCTGTAACCCTCTATACCTATGGTATATTGTATATTGGGTCGTGTGGACTCAATTATGAATCAGCCAGGATTCGGGCATATTTTGCTGAGGCAGCAAAATCTCCTCAAGGTACCTCAAAAATCAATCTGCGACAAGTCTGCCATTATTTAGAAGAGATTGGTGACAACCTGTATAAGTTGGAGGGCGGGCTAGAAGGTAATAAAGAGGCTCAATATGCTCTCAATAGGATGGAATGGGCAATTAAACACCTAGAGGAAGAAATCAAGAAGGGTATAAAATCTTGATCGTAGTTGGAATTGACCCGGACAGTCACGGAGGAGTTGCCGGACTAGACATAATAACTGGGAAATTGGTCTTTTTGGAGATGTTTCCCATTAGTGAAATTAAACCTGTCCCAAAGGATTGGAAGAGGTATGATCTCAAAAAGCTCTATGAGATCCTGAGTAATCCAGAGATTCGGATGATAATGATTGAGGCTCAACAGGTATTCCCGGGACAGGGGTCTGTCACGGCTTTTACAATTTCCTCTGGATTTCATTTAGTCATAGGAATGACCAAAGGTTTGGGCCTCCTAATTGACACGGTAAGACCAAAGCAGTGGCAAAAAGAGTATATGATTAAATTACCCCCCGCAAGGAAGGGTCTAGAAGGGAAAGACAAATCAAGAGAAACATCTGCCAGGAGACAGCAATTAAAAGATATGAGTTTAGACATAGCTTCAGAACTGGTAGGCCAAAAGATAAAAGAACCTGGATTGTCTGACTCTATCCTAATTGCAGAATTTGGTCGAAGGATTTTAGTTGGTGCTTAACAGTAAGGATAGACTAGTAGGTAGAATGACCTTTTCTCCTGATATCTTATGGATGAGTTTCAATCCTCTAGTAGGTAGTTGTTTAGTTTCCCAAAGAGATAGAGAAAACATGACCTCGTTGATCCTAGAGAGTTTAAGTGTTTAATAGTGTTTTCAGATGAATCAGTAACTTTAGGAGACAAAAAGGATGCCACAGATTTCAGAAGACATGATAGAATTAATCCAGACAGAGCTTGATACAATCAATAGTAACATTGGAGATATACAAAAAGTATTGAAACGTTCTAGGATTGAAAGTTTTGAGGAAAATGCAGACAATCCCTCTTTGCTAGTAGGAGAAGCACTTACAATAATTAATTGGTCTACGTATGACATTGGGATATTTCTCCCAAACATTGAAAAGAATGATACTGAAGAAAACGTCCACTAACAAGAGCAGCAATTCAAGGAGGAGGTCTTTGTGATCGATGGCGTTAAGGTTAAGAAGTTGAAGGTGATGCCCGACGAGCGAGGGCGGCTGATGGAGATACTCAGGAGTGATGATGGCGAGGAGTTTTTTGCGAACTTCGGCCAGGCATACATGACCACAGGCTATCCGGGCGTCGTGAAGGCCTGGCACTACCACAAACATCAGAGCGATCACTTCGCGGCGGTTTCAGGGATGATGAAGGTGGTGCTATACGACGATCGTGAGGATTCGCCCACAAAAGGAGAGATCAATGAGTTCTTCATGGGTGAGCACAACCCGATTCTGCTTGTCATCCCCCGGGGCGTGTATCATGGATTCATGTGCATCAGCGAGAAGGAGGGCATCATAATTAACATCCCTGACAAGGTGTATAACTATGAGAACCCGGACGAATACCGCCTGCCGGCGCACGGCTCCAAGATACCTTACGACTGGGCGAGAAAGGACCGATAATGCCCCCAAGACTGAAGAAAAGGAAAGGATGTAGAATATGACAACTCCAGAGCAAATGAAAAGTCTCATAGATGACTTGGATTCTATTACATTTGATAGTGACCTTGAAAAGGTTATTATCCCAAAAGAGGCAATTGATCTGATTCGCATCAAGCGTGTTGAACGTCCTGATGCTAAGAATGACAAGGGCAGCAAGCAAGTAGTCTATAATGTGGAAGTGAGATCTCCCCTTCCTGGTATTATTGCTTCTGGAGGCTTTAGTGGTTTTGATTCATATGATGAGGCTGAGAAAATTGGCTTGGTCATAGCAAAGAGGAAGATATGGGCTGCCAGGGCACTTGTATCTATTCTCAATAAGGCTATTTATGAGAACAGAGATGGTACTAACCAGGCTCCAGGGGATGAGAATACTGAACCTTTATGGAATAGAGGCTAATTTCTGTGGATTACAGAGAGGAATTAAGGGAGTGATCCACACATCTTACATATATAAGGGCAAGTCATCTATCGAGGTGTTTGCCAATGTTATTGAAACAAAGGATGTTCCAAATGATGTCAAATTGACTCGGAAGATGTGTAGAGAAGGTTGCAAAAATCATGGAATCAAGATGGGTTGCCCTCCTAGATGTCCTGATTGGCCAGATTTGGTGGGGAAATATCCCTGGGCTATTTCAATAGCTCAGAAGTGGATTCCCAAAGAACCAGGAATATGGACAGGAACTAAAGCATTGAGATTGATGGCGATTTGCACATACTACATGACTTACCAAGCAATGTATGGAAGATTGGCAGGTAGGTGGATTCAAACCCAAGAGAAAACAATCAAATTCCTTTCCTCTGGACATTGTAGTTTATGTATGCCTTGTCTAATGAAGAAGAGTTTGCCCTGTGTACATCCAAATGATCATCTTACCTCAATGGAGGCTACTGGTATCCTCTGTGAAAAATTGTGTGAGAAACTGTTTGGCTTTGGACTTCAGTGGATCGATTGGAAAAGCCTTACTGTTCCTGACTATTGGGTAATGACATATATGGTCTTGTTATGTGAACAACCTAATGAATCTTCTGTCCAGAATGTTGTAGAGGGACTATTTCCAAAGGATCGATATGGTCTTGTGGATATCAAATGACTGACATAGTAGAATGGCTTCCGTATAACAGGAAGGTAGTAACTACAAGAGATCCTCTCATTCCTGGAGTAGTTGCTGCTCTTAGGGAGAACTTGTCAGATCTTAAAACCATCAAGAGGGTAATTGTTTGTGAACCTATCCATGTAATGGGACTTACTCCTTCTATCGATCCCATACAAAAGATGTACAAATCTCTCCATGAAAAAACCCCATCTCTGTTGATAACAATTCCTAGAGATTTTAGGTCAGGATTTGGAGGAGACGCATGGACTCCATGTTTTATGGAATACCTCCGGCCAGCAAGGACACAAGAAGCTTATAGCCTTGGGATAGACAGTTTGGCTTTATGGGAAAATGTAGTAATGGTCAACCTTTTAGACGGAGGTTGGGATACTCCAGAAGCTCTAGGATTAGTGGAAGAGGTGGAGAACTTTTGGTATCGTGGCCCAGCCTTCAGAGAGGACAGAAGACGACTGTTTTGGTATCAGTTCCGGGGAATGTCTATGTTTACTATGTGGGGAGAGAACATTTGTCCTCTTGTAAATTCTCCAGATCTTGGGAAGGCTGTATCATATGCTACTTGGGCACACAGACCTGAAAGGGAGAAGGTCTGCAAGAAGTTCGGATTGCTGTTAGAGAAGGCAGGTATGTCTGTAGATCATCATGGGAAAGGGGCATTACTTCTTCCAATCAAGAGTTGTAATCTGAAGGAAACATTAATGGAAAATTGGGCATACTCTGTTATTACCTTTCCAACATGGGCATATTTGATAGGTCATCTTCCGGCAAGGACCATAGAGTCTGTATATTGGGGTCTTCGTCCTCTTGTCTTGGGTTACAAAGGCAATTATGAGATACTGGAGAAAGTATTGGGTCCTGGAGACTATTCCCAATTCATGATCACAACGTGGAATTGGGACTGGAAGTCATATGGCAAATGGTTCGATGAAGAGGGTCGGACAATTCTCATAGAGAAGACACTGAAACTTAGAGAGAAACTGCTGAAGAAACTCATATCCCTGATCCAAGCCTTTGACAAAAACTTTTGGAGTCTGCATGAGATTCAGACAGAGTTCCTTAAATCTGTTCTTCAAGACAAATCTAACTTTGTTCGATGGCGAGAATGGATTGACAAACAATATATGGGAAGAATATGACCAAACGCAAAACCAAAACGATAGGTAATGTGGAAATCTGGATAGACGATGAGTCTATCCCGAACAAGGAGATTAGTGGTTTTGGAATAGGCTACACAATAGGAACAGACAAACCTTGCCTTTACCAAAGAACAGGAGGGGACTATAAGGTCTTAGCCATCTTCAATAGCCAAGACGATGCGAGAGCTTACATAAACCAAATTGGTGTTCTGTTAGAGAGTGCCTGTCAGTTCCCAGATAGTGAGGTAGTAAATGATAGCTAAGCCTAAGCCTCTAATGACCTTTTCTCCTGATATCTTATGGATGAGTTTCAATCCTCTAGTAGGTAGTTGTTTAGTTTCTCATGAATCTAATCAAAACTCCTCTCCGTTGATCCTAGAGAGTTTTAGAAGATGACTATCAACAGGCGTCCGAAACCTCCTCTTCCTTCTGCTATGCCTGAGAAGGGTTATGGTTCTCAAGTAGGGAGTGTTTCAATTGTTCCAGTAGATCCCAAGACTGGAAAGGCAATATACCCAAGGGCAAAGAAGGGGCCATCCAAATATCCAGATAGTGTAAAAGAAATGTTACATATCTGGTATATGCACATAAAATTCAATCCTGATGGTTCTATCCAGCACAGATGGACATGTAGGGAGATGGCTGACAATATCCTCAGTCTCTTTGGAACAACAATATCAGTGAGTTCTATTCAAAGTATGGCTACTAGAATGAATGCAACAACTGGAAAGTCTTGGAAAGAAGAATTTGATGAGATGGTGGCATCTGGAATCCGTTCAGCAGAATTAGCCATAGAGACCGGAGGAGATGGCCAGATTCCAGCAAGGATTACTGACGTCATGATCATGAAGATTCTTCAGACCCAGAGAGTAGATGTTACTCTTGCATCCTTGACATCAGACATATTGGAGAAGTATCTGACTAACCTAAAAAAGAGATGTGACCAAGGTGATGCCCCATCAGACAAAGAAGTACTTGTGGTCAAAGACATTAACCAGATGGCTTATAGTAGGTTGGAACGCAGAGCAGAAAGAGCCTTGAAGAGTATGAAGGACAAAGAAGGCACAGATATGGGAGCAGATGAGACTTTGGCCAAGAAGTTGGGAAGAGTTCTAGATAAAGTCGGGGAACGTTTGTAAAAACTCTCTAAGGAAACAGAAACTTATGATTAAGAGAGTTCCCAAGAAGACTATTAAGAGAGTTCCTAAGAAAGTCTTTGAGGAACAATTAATACATAAACTTGTAAGTAAGTATCAAAAGACTGGCATGATTCAAGACATGGCGAAAATTGTCCTTAAATGCCAACCTCTCATAGACTCTCTCATTCACACAAATCGATACTATGAGGTTCTCCCAGAGGAAGATCTTCGACAAGAGGGTTTTCTGAAAGTCTGCCAATTAGTGCCAAAGACAGATACAAGCAAATCTTCTATATACTCATTCTTCTCTATATGTATTCACAACCACCTGAAATCAGTAGTAACTAAAGAGTTGCGTTTCAGAAAATAAAAAGACCGGGAACACCTGAAAGCATCCCCGGCCAACATGAGAAAATGAGAGGAGACAAATCTACGCTAACGCCACCGATGAAATCAGTATGCCCTGAGAATTATAGTGCCATCGCCGCCAAGTTCCAATGCCACGATCTCTAACTCCAGAATGGCAGAAACCATCCTCGCCATACTTATCCCCAGGATCATAAATGCCGATACGCTTCACTTCAGGAACTGTCTCAAGAAACTCTGCTACTGCGTTTGACGATACTCCTTTCACGGCAAAGTCATCTGCGCAACTTATCAAATGGTCACTATCAGGAGAACCACCAGTAATCGTATTATGGTTCTTGCAACGACAGCCGGAAACAACTATAACCGCAACTCCAAAATAGTCACGAACCTTCTGATTGACAAGCCAAACATTAAAATCAATCGCACTGAACCCACAACCACATTTGCAAGCAAACTCTTTGGGATACTTGAATTTTCCCATTTGTATGCAAAAGTTATGAGGAAGCTGGCCGCAACATTGAATACGAGTAATCTCGCCCAACCTACGCCTCCTTCGTAGTACTCGTAGCTATTGTAGGCACTTGCCTCCAGCCAAGTTCTTGAGCAAGTTTCTCAAGCTCCTTCTCTATATTCACTATTTTTACTCCTCCAAGTCTCGTTCTCTTATAATCTTTGCACGAAGGTCACGGGTTGTGTACCAAAGCTTTGCCAATGCGTTATATGCATCATCGTCTTTGGCAAGGTCTTCTGGTTTAAGCGAATTCAGATACTCATCAACGCCCATAGTTAAACCTTCTATTCTTTATTCTCAGGAAGTTTTCTCGTGGCCACGGCTGTAACTGCCTTTTTGCCAAGAGCCATTCCACCAGCCCCAATTAACAACCCACCAACAACAGGCCCAGCAATAGGAATAGCTTGAGCGGCTCCTGCGCCAGCTCCGACAAGGCAAGTGCCTAAGAGTTTCCATACTGAAAACTTTTCCCCCTTTTTCTTATTCTTCAAGTATCCACCAACAGCAAACGCAGCACTACCACCGACTGCAAGCAAAACCCAAGTCAAAATACTCATGGTAAGTCTCCTCTAGTGCAGTAATAGTTTTTCAATCAACATTTTACCAAGACACCAAATGCAGGTGGCTAAAGCAGTACAAAATACAAGAGTTCCATACAACCACCAACGATTGGCGGTAATCCGTCCCTCGTGGTTCTGTAAGGTAGGCACCACGAATTTCTGCATGAGGTCAATGATAAACGCTTGTGCTCCTTCAATGCTCCCTAACGACCTAGCCTGCTCAAGTTTGAATGAATCGTCGCCTTTCTGGGCGGCCTCAAGAAGTTCTAGAACTCGTCGATCGGTATCGACGCCATTCCTAATCTTACATTCTTCAAGACTGGGTGGCTGTTTAGCAAGTTTACTCTTACGCATTACTCACCCTACTGCAACCCTCCTGAATACCGGTGAAAAATGCAAGTAGCAATATCCTATGATCATTTGAGTATTCAACCTCTGGCGTGAGCCAAATATCAATCAGAGAGATAACATCTTTTGCCCCATTTTTCCAATTCTCCATATCTGGATACTTGGTCCCTATAATCTCAAGCATCTTAAAAACAATTTTCTTAAGAGATAGACGGGATAACGATTCTCGTAAAGCTAATTCGTCCTCTGGTAATATCTCCACCTCTAGAGATTTAACACGAACAATCATAGCATCAATCAATCTCGTCTTTGCGTCAGCTTCATTTACAGGTGGATTGGCATTGCTAAAAACTGTTACCCCTGCATTTCCCAGAGCCTCTAAGACCTGCTGCACATCTATTTTAGTCTGTTGGTGTTTGATCTCATTTAAGGCGTAGTGGGTAGCGTTTGTCATCGTAAGCCCGATCGTTCCTGCAATTGCCTCAAAATCCATCTCGCCGCCGTCATTCTTGATAGCTATACTACAACCGCTCTGCGTAACTGCTATTAGGACAATGGTAATCAACGCCAGACCTATAACAACCAGCCACCGTGTCAATTTAGACATCTCTCTGCCTCCTTCTCTAAATAGGGTTACAATTTTGGTCTTATTACTATTTCTATTTCCTCATTCTGAGCCTGAAATCTTCTATCCATCTGAAGTTTTTGAAAAAACAAAGTCCAGTATTTTCTCTTCCCATTTGTTAAACCATGACACCTCATACAAAGAGTTATCAAGTTCCAAGGATTGTTGTTCTTTTTGTCATAGTCTA
>Ga0114918_10006336_pt1 | contig 10021 bp, 12 predicted proteins | sample LantaG_FD_87015 | JGI IMG/M metagenome (GOLD analysis project Ga0114918, IMG submission 87015) | Deep subsurface microbial communities from Baltic Sea to uncover new lineages of life (NeLLi) - Landsort_02402 metaG | ecosystem: Environmental > Aquatic > Marine > Oceanic > Sediment | place...
CAGAAGAAAGTCAATCTCCAATTAGAATCAGGAACTATTCCTAAAGAATTACAAACAAGAATTGAAACATTAAAGGCAAGAGGATTACCTGAAGCAAAAGCATTTGAAATTGTTGGGTTGCAAAAGGTTGAAACCACTATTCCAAAATTAAAAACACAGGAAGTTTATCCTGAAGATGCAAGAATAAAAATAGCACGACCCTTAAGTAAAATTGATAAAGCAGAACAATTTGTTAGGGAAAGAACAACTTACCCAGCAGGAGAATATATTTTTAAGAAAACAGGATTAACTAAAGAATTAACAGGAGAATTAGTTTCTTCAGAGAAGTTTTGGAATCCAGCAAAAGCATTAGGAATTAATTTAAGTTTGGGGTTTCCAAAAACAAAAGCAATGAAAGAAGGAGAAAGAATTATTAAGAAAGAACTTACTATAGGTTATTTAACAGGATTAAAAGAACAACCAATTAAAACCATTGTTTCAACTGCTGCTTTCTTTGTATTACCTGGTGCACTTAAGGGTGCAAGTTATATTCCTGGTGTTACAAGAGTTGTGGCTTCTCCTTTAGGAAAAACAATAGGTATCGGTGTAAAATATGGGTTACCTGCATTATATGGTACAAGTGTTTATACAAGGATTAAGGAAACTCCAGAAGGAACTCAAAGAGTAAGGAAGTTTGGAGAATTACTTGCAACAGAAGTAACTCCAATGGTAGTTGGTGGTTATACAGGTTCAAAGTTTTGGCCTTATGCTTCAAGGGTTGTTACTTCAACAAGAATTAAGAAATTAACTAATTTAAAACCAACAAAAAGTTTTACTTTAAGAACAACAAAAGGAAATGTTGCAATTGATAAAGGTTATTTTAAGAATGTTAAACCTTATGGAACTGGAGAAACAAAAATATTAGATATAACAAGGATTGGAAACAACAAGAAGTTTGCAGGTGTAGGTATTAAAGAAGAAACAATTATTGTTAAGGATTGGTGGAGTGGAAAACCAGTTGTATTAAAGGGAAGGGACATCTATACTTATACTGGAAACTTATTAAAAACAAATAAAGGAGTTACTTCTTCTATATTTACAACAAAAGAGATTAAAGGTATTAATATTCTTGGAAGTGGAAAAGAATTAGTTAAAACAACATCTTCTGGAAAGATAACTGCAGGGGGAGGAGGAACTTATGATATTGGAAGAGGATATAAAGTATCACAATCAGGTGCTAATCCTAAACTTAGTTATGACCCCATCACAACAAAATCTTCTCTTAAATTTAGGAAAGATTATTTTAGTGTTATAAAAGTTAAGGATGTTTCAATTCAAGGAGAAGGGGGTATTTCTTTTATTCCAAAAGGAACTGGAACTACTACAACACTTCAAACAACAAGTGTTAAACAAGTTCCAACTATAGTTCCCAAACCAATAACAAATATACCTAAAGTTTCTAGTATCTTAAAACCTACATCCTCTCTAAATGAGATTACAAAAGGTGCAGGAGTATTAGGATTAGTTCAATCAGGAAGAACAATTACAGATACTTTAACTAAAACAACACCTACACAAGACACATTACAACAACAAGATACTTCTCAAAGACAAGATACTCAAACAAAACAAATCCCAGTAACTACAACATTTGTATCACAAGTTCCAGTAACTGCAGGTAGAACTACAACAATAACTACTCAAATTCCTGCAGCAACATTAGCAACAGCACAAACATTAACTTCTTTAACACAAATATCTTCTATCCTTAGAACTCCTACAAAACCAAAGATTCCTCCAATATCTCCAACAATAACTCCACCTACTACAAGCCAATCTTTAAGGGTATCTAAAAAGGTACAACCATTATCTTTTGCTACAGGTTATAAAATTTTAGTTAAAAGAGGTGGAAAGTTCTTTGAATTACCTGGAGTAAGATCAAGAGGAGAAGCAATACAACTAGGAAGTAAAAGAACAATGGAAACATTAGCAGCTACATTCAAAGTTGAACCAGTAAGTACTAGAATTAGAAAGGTAAATAAACTAGAGTTTACTCCTTCTCCTATAGAGTTTAGGACTTATCAAATACAAAAAAGTAAGAAAGTTCAATTAAAAGATACTTGGATTCAGAGAAGAGGAAAGAGATTAGGAAGAAGAAGTGAGGTAACAGAATTAATGTCGTTAAAGAAAATGAAAGGGGGCAAGGGAAAGAAAATAAAAATATTATGAAAAACAAGAAAGGACAAGCAGCTCTTGTAGGATTAATGATTGGAGTAATGGTATTTATGTTAGCTATGATTTTTATAGCACCCATTGGTGATGTAATAGATGAAGTGAGGGGTGGAAGCCAATTAGATTGTGATAATGCAACAATAAGTGATGGCCATAAGGGAACATGCCTTATAGTAGATTTAATAATGCCATACTTTATAGCAATCATTTTAGCAGTAGCAGGAGGTTGGATTTCAGCAAGATTTATAGGATAAAATGAACAAAGCAATATTGGTTATGGCATTGGCAATACTCTTAGTTATACCTATGCTAAATGTGGTTAGTGCGGTGGAATGGGATAATGTAAAAGATTATAATCCAGAAACTAAAGAAGTAACTATTTCGGATAGCTTTTTAAGATTATGGACTACTGATGAGATTGCAAGAGTTAAATTAATAACGGAACAACATGAAAAAGGTTTTCCTAGTGATGCAATATTTGAATTAGAATTTACTTTGCCTAAAGATTATGATGGTGCAATAGATAATTTTAAGTTTTATAAAAATAATATTAATGGTGATTTAATAAGTAATCCAGATTATACTTTAAAATATTATGATGAAGATGAATCTTATTTTATTACAGAAAATATCTATAAAGAAATATTGGATAAGAATGGAACTATTGCAAATGTAGTAGATTATACTAATGAAATAGAAAGAAAAGGAGTATGGAAAGAATTAAATGAATTAGGGGATTTAAAAGCAGGAACAACAAGAATAGCAGGATTCTATAGTGGATTAAAACAAGGAGAAAAGATAGAATGGATTCCTACACTATTTGGAGTGGAAATAGAAGAATGGGCAGACTTTACAGGTTACACTTTACAAGATCATCAATACACTGCAAATGATTATAAAGTTACTGCAGGAGTAAACTTTAGAGGACAAAGCTTTAGACCTTCAATAGATTATACTTTAAAGGGTTTGGAAGTACAATTAGGTAAGAGGGGTTCACCAGGTGATGGTGCAAGGTTTGTTATATTTAATGCAACAGACGATGGTTTTCCAGTAGACACTACAAACCCATTATTAAATATGACTGTTAATGCGGTGGGAATAGATGGTGGAACACCACCAACAAACCAATATAATTGGACTTTTAATGGAACACTTCATGTAGTAAAAGACAATAATTACTCTTTAGTATTAATGTATGAAGCAGGAACTTATACAACAACTTCTATTGAATGGGAAAGTAATTCTGGAAGTGGTTATCCTAATGGAACTTACATATATAAGGAAGGTGCAGGTGCATGGACTGCAACAGGTGCAGATATGGTTTTTGGTTTATGGGGTAGTGGAGGAATGCCAACCGTTACATTAAATGCACCAGTAGATTATTATAATTCAACAAATCAAAATGTAACATTTAATTGTAGTGCCACAGGACAATTTGGTTCAACAATAGAGAACATAACCTTATGGATTAATGGTGTAGAAAATGTTACCCAATCGGGTGGATTCTTTGAAACAACATTACAAGTTCCTTATGGAAACAATTATTGGAATTGTAATGCTACAGATAATAACCTTTTAGAGTCAGTAGGAACTGCAAGGAATTTTACAATATACCAAGTTAATGTTAATAGTATTAATTATAATACAACTGCCTATGAAACAAGTAGACAAGGATTTGATATTAATGTAACTAAGGGTGGTTCATATAGTGATGTTACTGCAAACTTATGGTACAATGGAACTAAGTATTCAACAACAGAATTAGATTCTACAAGTAGTTCTGTATTTACTTATAACACCCAGAGTTTACCTTTACTCGCTACAGAAAACTCACAGGAAAATAGAACTTTAATTTGGGAGTTTATATTAGATACAACAACTTTTGTAAACAAAACATATTACCAAATAGTTAATCCTATTAATGTAACTAATTGTTCTGCAGGTGTAAGTTTCTTTAATGTTACATTTAAAGATGAGAAAACTCTTGCAGTGATTAATGCAACAACAGATAATGATTGGGATTATTATTTAGGTAATGGGGATGGTTACCGAACAAATACTTTATTACATTCAGAACCACAATATGAATATGATTATTGTTTCTTACCTGTTACAGAAAACTTTACTGTTGCAGGTTTTGGAGAACATTATAATCCTGATTATCCTTTAAGGGAATATAATTATGGAGGGATTTATAGTAATGATACTACAAATATAGTGGTTTATCTATTGGCTAGTACCGATGGTATTTACACAACTTTTCAAGTATTATCTCCTGCTGATTCTCCTATATCTGGGGTAACAGCAAAGGCAAATACCACTATAAGTGGGAACTCAATACAAGTAGATTCAGGAACTACTGGAGATGATGGTGGAGTAACTTTCTGGGTTAATTCGGATGCACCACACATATTTACTTTTAGTAAAGCAGGTTATGATGATGTAACAGTATCCCTAACACCTACACAATCCCAATATACTGTTTATATGGGTAATGCAGCTAACGGAACAGATGGGGGAAATGATTTTAATAGAGGTATTTGGAATAGTATAAACCCTTCTCAACAAACATTAGATAACAATACTGTTTATACATTTAACTATACTCTAACAAGTAGCTATTGGGATGTTGAAGAATTTGGTTTTATATTAAGGAATAGCACAACAGAATTAAGTAGGGTTAGTAATTCAACTAATGGTGGGAGTGTAATTACAAATACAGATATTGAAGAAAGTGATTATATCCAAATGGATTATTATTGGGTAGTTACAGGTAATTATAGTAATGCAACAAGGATTTGGTATGTTGAAGAAGGAAGTAGTGGTTATGGTTTGTCTACTTTCTTTAACAGATTAGTAACCTACACTGATTCTGGAATATTTGGATTAAATAATTGGAGTGTAACATTCATTGTGTTTATTATTATATTCATAATAATAGGAATAACAGCATACACTTCAGGAGCATATAGCCCTACTGCAATTTCTATAATGTTATTTGGTTTAGTTGCTTTCTTTGATGTTGTACTTGGACTAATTGAATCTCCTCCAAATGCAATTAATCATTTTGCAACAGTATTCACTTTCTTTATAATGGCAATACTATTAATATGGGAGGCAACTAAATAATGGGAAAGGTTTGGACATTTACATTTATTGCAGTTGGTTTAATGATACTACTTGGGGCTGCAGGTATTGCAACAACAACTGGTTATGTACTTGGACAATTAGGATTAACTTCCCCTGATGGTTTGGCTAATATACAGAACACTGCATTTTATACTTATATGATTTATGTTCTTGGAGCAATAGCTGTTACAACTGTTATTATTGGGATATTCTCTAAGGGTTCTCCTTTGGATTCATTAAGTTCTGGAATAGCAACAATTATCTTAGTATTATTTATTGGTGATGTAGTTTCAATAGTAAATTATGCTTCATTACAGGCAGTATGGGCTGGGTGGGTAGTGTTCTTACTACTTACACCTTTTGTAATAGGTTACATATTTGCCTTGTGGGAGTGGGTGAGAGGTAGGGATTAAAATGGCATTTACAACACCTTTAGATTTGAAAACAATATTTGTAGATTACTTCGCAGGAGGTTTAGAAATATTTATGTTTCTTTCTGTAGTTGTACTAGCATATCTTGCAGCTAAATATAGATTGCCTAATTATGTATTTATGATGTTACTTGCTGTGTATGTAATATTTATGGCCGCAGTATCTCCTGGTTTTGAATTATTATTAGTTTTAATGATAATAGTAACTGGGTTGGTGGGGTATTGGATATTAAGTAAAGTAATGAAAACATAAATTATTTAAAGAAAGGAAACTATAAAATAACATGGGATTGATACAAGATTACATAAGAAGATTGAGAGAGAAAAAGGCAGAGAGAGAAGGGTTTGAATCAGAGCAACATATGGTTGAAGGATTTGAACAGAAGAAACTTACTGCTAATGAAAGAGAACTTATGAGATACCAAGAAGAAGAAAGACAAAAGAGGATTAAATTTATGTTAGAAAGAAAAAGAAAACAAGAAAATAATAGGGTTTGGAGAGGACAACAAGCCAATCCAGTTTATACAAAGAATGTAATTGCAGGACATAAAAAGTTATTCGGTGAAACGAATATGTTTGCAGGAGTCCCTAATGTAGTCACCCAACCTAACCTATTCAATCGTAAAGATTTGTTTTTTAAGGGGGGTGTTTAAAATGAATAAGATTACTAAACCAAATAAAAGAATAGTAAGAAAAAAAATGAATAAGATTACTAAACCAATTAAAAGAATAGTAAGAAAATTAGAAAAAGGATTAAATAAATTTGGTAATAGCAAAGTTAAAACACCAAATATCAAACTCAACAAATACCTTGTAGGTAGGAGAATGAGAATCAAACTTAGGAGGGTAGAAAGAAATAGATGAACAAGAAAGGAAATATAGGAGCATTCATATTATTCTTTATAGGAGTAATAGTAGCTTTTGCCTTACTTCCAACAATCGCAAATGGATCAGTAGGTTTATCTGAACCAACAACTATTGCAGATGATTCTATAGATGTTAGTACAACATTTAATGGAACAGATGTAGATAATACTGTATCTATTGATACTTCTAATGTATATGAAGATGGTTCATGGGCAATACAGAATTGTCCATTTAGTGGAGTAGCATTAGGTAATGCATCAACATCCTTAACAGGTTCTGGAACAGATTACCAATTTGATGTTACAAATGGAACATTTGTATTAAATAATTCAGCAGCAACATTGGAATTCTTAACAACTAATGACAATACAACTTTAGTTGATTATGTGTTCTGTCCAGAAGGATATGTAACAAGTGGTGGTGGAAGAGCAATAGCAAAGTTAATTACTCTATTCGCAGCACTAGGATTGTTAGGGTTTGTGATTTACTATGGTTTAGGAAAATTAAAAGAATTTAATTAAACACCATGGCAAGGAAAAAAGTAAAAAGAAGAAATCCTTACAAGAAAGGAGGCAATCATAGATGTGGCTGGGACTTAGGTCAAGTTGCTAGACCCGTCGTGGGTCTAGCCGCTACAGCCATTGGATTGTCAGCATTAAAGCAGGTGAGTAGTTAAAATGTCTTGTAAGAAAAGAAAAAAGAAAAAGAAGTAGTTGTAACTATTTAAAAGTTAAAACACAACTTTATAAATAATAAAGATTTAAAAAAAGAATGGACGAACACGAACAAATAATTAACGAGAAACTTTCTCATTATGCATCTAAAGAATTAGTGGTGCATATAACTTGTACCGAAGGTAGATTCTATAATGGAGTTATTGTTGATGTTAATGATGTAAGAATAATATTTCTAGATGAAAGACTTGGGGAGATGTATATTTCTTTAAAAGAAATTAAAGATGTTGAGCCAAGGGAGGAGAAGAGATGAAAAGATTTAGGTGTGATTCTTGTCATAGAATAATTGTTACTGATGAAGAAATTTTAATCTATTTCTGTCCATCTTGTTTAGAAGAAATGGAGGTAATAACTTATGAATCAAAAAGAGATAGAAAAGATTAGGGTTGATGAAGCCAAAAAGTTTGCAGATAAAAGAAATCAAAAAGATTTAATGAAAGAAGGGGTTCTTGTTTGGGAAGATAGTGTTGATGAAATTATTTCTGGATTTAATAATAAAGAAGATTTAGCAAATAAGATTTACAAAGTCCAACCTTATTTTTATGATAAATTTAGGTTATGGTGGTTCTGGAATAAAAGAGAATTTAGATGGGAGAAGGTAGATGAAACAGATATATTAAATGTTATAAGAAAGAAATCTAGTGCAAATACTGTAAATTCAAAAGATAAAAATGAAATAATAGAAGCAATGAAACAAATAGGTAGAGATTTTTACCCAAAGGAAATTAAACCTACATGGATTCAATTTAAAGATATAATTTATGATATTGCAACAGGAGAAGAAATAAGGGCTACTCCAGAATATTTTGCAACGAATCCAATACCTTGGACACTACACCCTGAAAAGTTTATAGAAACACCTAAAATGGATGAGATATTTGAAGAATGGGTAGGAAAAGACCATGTAAAGTTACTTTATGAGATAATTGCTTATTCTTTATTACCTAGCTATCCAATCCACCGTATATTCTGTTTCTTAGGCTCTGGGATGAACGGTAAGAGCAAATTCCTTGAGTTGCTAAGGAAATTCATAGGGAATAGTAATTGTTGCAGCACAGAGCTTGATACACTGTTACAGAGCAGATTTGAGGTAACCAGACTACATAAGAAACTTATATGTCAGATGGGGGAAACTAATTTTAATGAAATGAATAAAACAAGTATACTAAAAAAACTAAGTGGTGGAGATTTAATTGGATTTGAATATAAGAATAAAGATCCATTTGAAGAAAATAACTATGCAAAGATAATCATAGCAACAAATAATTTACCTACTACAACAGATAAAACAATAGGTTTCTATAGAAGATGGTGTTTGATTGACTTTCCAAACGAATTTTCAGAAAAGAAAGATATTCTTTTGGAGATACCTGAGGAAGAATATGAGATACTTGCAGTTAAATGCTGTTTAATCTTAAAGGATTTATTAGATAAAAGAGAATTCCATAAAGAAGGAACTATTGAGGAAAGGAAAGAAAAGTATGAAAGTAAATCAAACTTTCTAGGTAGATTCATGGAATTGTTTATAGATGATGGTGATGTTAATGGGTATATTACAAAATCAGATTTTTATAAGAAGTTTAGTAGTTGGACTAGAGAAAATAGACATAGAGAAATATCAGAGAACTCACTAGGTTCTATGATGAAGAAGTCAGGGGTAGAAGGTGGAAAAATGTATTTTAACTGGTTATATGATGGAAAAGGAGGAGATGCTCGGGTGTGGCTTGGTATAAAATGGAAAGACTAGACAGATTAGACAGAAAAGACTCGCATCCCCACTCAGATTCCCATGTGTATAATGTGCCGATATTAGTGTCTTTTTTGTCTTTAGTGTCTTGTAAACAAGATACCACTACTAAATTACACATAAAAACCGAAACATTTAAATACCATATTATCATATAAATATTATAAAAGAGAGATTAGACAAACACAGGTGATAAACTGCAGAATCCTGATGGTGCTTTTCTCTCTTCATATTCAACAAAAAAAATGATAAACAACATAATTTGTAAAAAGTGTGGCCATTTTTGGATTGCTAGAACAGAGTATCCAAAACAATGTCCAAGATGTAAAAGATATGATTGGAATAAAGAAAAGGAAGTAGTAGAAGAATCAGATTCAAATAAATAATAGGAGGTAAAACAAATGACAAACTTAAAACAAACAGCACTTGAATATAGTTCAATCCAAATTCTTAATATCGCAGATTTGAAAGAAGTGTCTATTGAACTAGATGTAAAGGAAGAATCAGATTGTGAATTCCCTTACAAATTTATAGAAATTGAAGGAAAGAAGTATAGAGTTCCTGCTAGTGTTCTTATTAACTTAAAAGCTATGTTGGAAGATAATCCAAATATGGAAAAATTTAGAGTTAAAAAGTCAGGAGAAGGAATGAATACAAGTTATACAGTAATTCCTTTACTATAATACTCAACACTCGTTGAGAGGATAAATTGCAAAATTTAGAACTATTATGTTTGGGGGAGGGAGAGTTTTGATACACCTCTTTTACTCACTTCCCCCCCTTATATTCACAACTCACAAAATCACACTCAAAATGAAAACATACAAAGAAAAGAAAGAAGAAGCAGAAAGTTTAATCGCTAGAGGAATAGATTATGCTAATCCAGATACAACTTGGAAAGG
>Ga0114918_10006337_pt1 | contig 10021 bp, 13 predicted proteins | sample LantaG_FD_87015 | JGI IMG/M metagenome (GOLD analysis project Ga0114918, IMG submission 87015) | Deep subsurface microbial communities from Baltic Sea to uncover new lineages of life (NeLLi) - Landsort_02402 metaG | ecosystem: Environmental > Aquatic > Marine > Oceanic > Sediment | place...
AAAACTAAACCTAATGTTTTTAATTGTTCTACTTGTGGATTAGATACAAAATGTAATAGTGGTAGAATAAAACGTAGAGGTAAATCTGGAAATATTCTTATTGTAGGTCTTTGTCCAGGAAAACGTGAAGACGAACAAGGTACTCTTTTTGTAGGATCTTCGGGTTCTTATCTTAACACTATTCTTAAATCTTTTGGTGTAAGTTTTTATGGGGATTGTGTTCATACAAACATAGTTCAGTGTGCTATTAGAAAGAAAAACAAGAAAACGGGAACGGCTTCTTATTCAACTCCGGATAAAACTCAAATCAAATGTTGTGCACAGAATCTTGAAAACGATATAAAAGAAGTAAAACCAGATTTAATTATCTGTCTAGGAGGTGCTGCTATGAGAGCAGTCCTTTCGCCTAAGCATGTAAAATTACCTCCTATAATGAAAATGCATGGTAAAGTGCTTCCATCTTTGAAATACAATTGTTGGGTAGGTTGTTCTTTTCATCCTTCTTTTATTCTTCAAGGTAAAAAGAAAGATGAAGCTGTATTTAAAGAGGATTTCTTAAATATATTTAGTAAATTAGGTGAATCTATTCCTAAACCTTTAACAATGGAAGGGAATGTCTTAGTTGAAGATTCTACCGAAGCCGTCGAATTGTTAAAAACTCTTTCAAAAAGTTCAAAACCTACTGCCTTTGATTACGAAACTAACGGATTTTCGTCTCATGTAAAAGATGCAAAGTTAATAACTGTTAGTTTATCAAACGATATTCAAAAAGGATACTGCATTCATTTAAACAATCCTAATTGGAATTTAGTAGAACAAGCTCATGTATACCATTATCTAAAGTTATTCTTAAAAAATGACGTTCCTAAAGTAGTGCAAAATTATAATATGGAAGAATTATGGAGTAGAAATCTTGTAGGTTCAACTATCAATAATTTTATTTGGGATACAATGGTAACATCACATGTTATTAATTGTAGAATGAGTACTACTAGTTTAGGATTTCAAGTATATGAATTAACCGGACTAGAATACAAAGATATGGTCGATACTTCTGATTTAGAAAACGAACCAATAGAATTGGTTTCGGATTACAACAATTTAGACAGTAGACATACTCTTATGTTATATGAACATCAGAAGAAAACTTTAGATAACTTAGAAGATAAAAAATTGATAAACTTTAACAATTTTTATACAAGTTGTTTAGAACCATTAGCTAATCTTAAAGATTATGGTATTCGAATAGACAGAGAGCTTTTAGAAAACTTTTATGTTGATTATACAAAATCTAACGAAGAGTTACTTAAAACCATTGATACAAATCAAGGTGTTCAAGAATTTAAAAAACTGAAAGAAAAAGAATTTAATATAGCTTCGCCTAAACAATTAGGAGAAGTACTATATAAAATTTATAAGATCAAACCTGTTAAACAAACAGCTACAGGAGAATCAACAGATGCAGAAGCCTTAGATTTAATTTTAGAACAGACAGATAATAAAGATGCAATTGAATTAATAAATTCTTTATTAAGATTTCGTAAAATTTCTAGTTTCTTAAAAAGAGTTGTTCAGTATAAAGAGTTAGTTGATGAGAAGGGTTTTATACATCCTACATATAATTTAAACATCGCAGAATCTTATAGATCGTCAGCTACGAATCCTAATTGTCAAAATATTTATAAAAGAGACGAAGAATTAATTATATTTAGAAAAATAATTATCCCTTCTCCTGATAACGTTCTTTTAGAATGCGATTATGATGCATTAGAAGTTAAAGTAATTGCAATGGCATCTAGGGATAAGAATTTAACAGAACAGATTTTAAACGGAGTTGATCCTCATACAAAATGGGCTTCTGAAATATATGAAAAAAATCCAGAAGATGTTACTAAAGAAGAACGATACGACGGAAAGAATAAATTTGTTTTCCCTAGTTTTTATGGTTCAAGGGATACTTCTATTTTTAGATCATTTCCATCTAAATCTTCAAGACATGTATCTAAAACTCAATCCAAATTTTGGAAAGAATATTCTTCTGTTAAAGATTGGCAAAATCGTACTTTAGCTATATACGATACAAGAGGATATGTACGTGGATTATCCGGATTTAAACGTCCCGGTCCTTTATCTATTAATCAGCTTTATAATACCCCTATTCAAGGTACAGCATTCCATTTATTATTGGACGGACTTAGAACAATAGATAAAGAGATATTGAGAAGGGGTTTAAAATCAAGGGCATTTATGGAAGTCCATGACTCTATTACTTTTGATGCAGTATTAGAAGAAGTAGAAGAATTAATAGCACTTGCAAACGAAGTTCTTTGTGCTAAACGATTTGATTGGCAAGGAGTAATTCCTACTACGATATCCTGGGAAATTGGAGAAAACTGGTTTGAAATGGATTCTATATAATTCAAAATTTAATTACTACTTTGTTAAAGATATTAGTATAATAATATTAAGAAATAGAAATTTTAATCAATTATTAGAAAGATATAAAATGAGTGCAGATAATTGGGCTATTTGTCCAGTATGCAAAAAAAGAAATGATGTAGCCTATAAAAAACAGACGTTAGATGTGGCAAATCAATATGGTAAAATACCGGACGATGAATACATCGTTTTAGTTAAGGAAACAAAACCAATAGTTTTGAAAGAATCTTTACGAGAAGACTATCAAATCGGAGTTGATGAAGAAGGAGTGTTTTCCTTTGTTTATAGTTGTAATTGTTCAGAATGTGGTTTTAAATTTATTAAAAAAGCGAATGTTCCGCTGAAGTTGAACTAAACTGGTAGGAAATATTATGTTATATCAAAATGTTAGACCAAAATCATTCTCTGAAGTTATCGGAAATGATGCAATAATAAAAGCTCTTAAGCGGATCGTTAAAAGAACTGGCGGAGATAAACCACATACATTTCTTTTTTCGGGACCTAGTGGATGTGGTAAAACTACACTTGCTAGAATATTAGCTTCAGAATTAGGTTGTAGTGAACAAAGTATAATAGAATTAAACGCTGCTAATACAAACGGAATAGGTACAATACGAGATGTAACTACTAATGCTATAATGGGTTCGGTTTTTTCAACCGACAAGGCTTATATTATAGATGAATCTCATCAGTTAACAAAAAACGCTCAAGAAGGTTTAAATAAAATAATTGAAGATACTCCGACTCATTGTCATTTTATCTTTTGTACAACAGAACCTCAAAATCTTCTTAAAACAATTTTGAACAGGTGTAGTAAGTACGTTGTAAAACCTCTAACTGAGGATCAAGTACTAGATCTTCTTTGTACAGCTATAGAAAAAGCTAATCTTAATCTACCCGATCCTGCTGTTTTAAACGAAATAGTTAAATGTTCCGACGGTTGTCCGAGGGAAGCATTAACTCTTTTAGAAATAGTATCAGATGCTGCTACAAAAGAAGATGCATTAGATCTACTTTTCGGCCCTCACGAATCAAATGTAGATATATTTAATTTGTCTAAATTATTAATGTTAAAACCCAATCTTCGTATAAAACGTTCTAACGAGGCGTTCGAAGTTTTAGATACGTTGACAGAAGAACCCGAAAAAATTAGAAGATCTTTATTAGGCATAATGTGGAGGAATTTAAGAAAAACAGACGCAAGTAAAAATATTGAAATTGCTAAAAATATAGTTGAAATACTGGATATATTATCTAAACCTGTATACGATACCGGTAAAATGCAACTACGCGTACGTATCGCACAATGCTGTTTTATCGAAAACTAACTTTAATTAAAGGAAAACAAAAATGAACGAAGAAAAACAAAAAATTTATAAGCAAGAAAAAGAAAAAAGTAAGGGTCAGTTTAAAACAAGTTTTTATTACGTAGATACTGTAAAAGCAGAATCTTTAGGAATTGGAGAATATAAGTCTAAAAAAGATGATAATTTTATTAGAATTATTTCTCCTGACCTTTCAAAATTTTGGGGTCTAGAAATACACGTTCATAGAAACATAGGAGCGAATCGAGCTACTTTTTTATGTATGAATAAAATGTTCGATGCACCTTGTCCTATATGTGATAAAATTAAAGAGTATCGTGAAGTTGATTCAGCAGATCCGAGAATTAAAGCTTTACAATCTACAAGAAGATATCTTATATTCTTATATGATGTTACAAGTTCTACTACTGAAAAAGAAGGCTTGAAGTATTACGACATGCCAAGTACTATAAAAGATAGTATAATGAGTCTTTGTGAAGATAAACGAACTGGCAACTGGATTGAAATAGAAGATCCTAAAGATGGTAAAGATATAGAGTTTCTTAGAACTGGTTCTGGTAAAGGTACTAGATATGTAGGGTTTAAACTTGTATCTAATGAACCTATTCCAAAGAGTTGGTCTAAAGATGTACCTAATTTTATTGATATTCTTCTTATTCCCGACGAGAATATTATGAAAGAGGAAGTTTCCGGTGTCTCTAGTACAGAAATTTCCGACACGGAAGAAGAGCCTAGAAGTAGACGTAATCGAGAATCGGTCCAGGAGAAAGAGGTTCAAGAAGAGGAGGTTCAGGAGGAAGAGCCTAGAAGTAGACGCGGTCGAGAAGAAGTTCGAGAAGAGAAATCTGATGATACAGAAGTTGAAGAATCTGAAACTAGACGCAGCAGAGACGAAAAGCCAGACCAGGAAAATAGTAAATTAGATGCAGTACGACAACGTATTGAAGAGATGAAACAGAAACGTAAAGAAGGTAAATAACATGAAAGCTATGTTAGAATTTAATTTACCAGAAGAGGCTAATGAATTTAAGTTAGCCTCTCGAGGTTCTGATTATTGGAAAGCTCTTTGGGAGTTACAAGAAGAATTCAGAAGATTAACTAAATATGGATTAGGTCCCGATACAACTATTGTAACTCCTGAAGATATGTTAGAGTATTTAAGTGGTGTTTTTCTAGAGGTAACTGAAAATCTTTTATTAGAGGATATAGAATAATGGAGCAAGATACAAAAACTTTACTTGATGAACTTCGTGGCCGAATAGAGGTAGATCGAAACGAATTAGAACTAGAAGAAGAAAAACAATCTTCTATCCATCTCGAAGTAGGAGAGTTACGAGTTGAAGCTAAAAGTGCTGTTCGACAATTAGAAACCGATATAAAGTTTTTACGTTCGGATTTAGACGCAGAGATTAGAAAAGATCCGGGTAAATTTGGGATAGAAAAAATTACTGGCGTTGCTGTAGACTCGGCTATAATGCGTAATGAAGAATATCGTAATTTGGAAAATAAATTAGTAGAAGCACAAACAGTTTCGGATCATTTTCAAATTTTATTATCAACTGTAGAAGAACGAAAATCTTTATTAAAAGACCTTGTCAGTTTGTATATCTATAATTATTATAGTCAAAATAATCATAGTGGTGAAAAAACTGAATTAAAAGATTTAGCCGATAGTCGATACAAACAATTTAAAGAAGATAAATATTCTAGGAACGAAAACGATGGAGAAGAACGAAGTTCTAAAACAGATTAAAGATGCTTCTAATGGTTCGAAACTTAAAAACCTTCCTTCGGTGCATGAGTGGTTTTCTACTGGGTGTACAGTTTTAGATCTGGCAATTGCTAATAAATTTCCGGGAGGCATCCCTGTAGGTAGAATAATACAATGTTATGGAGGTACCAGTACTTGTAAATCTGTTCTTGCTACTACTGTTTCAGGTTGTGCTCAAAGAAAAGGAGGACAAGTATATTATAATGATGTCGAATATACTCTAGATCCAGCTTTTGCTGAACTCTACGGATTGGACTGCAGTAAGGATTCTTTCAATTTATTGAACTCCTTAACAATAGAACAACTTTTCGATAAAGATGTCAAAGAAATTGTTGAGGATAAGACACAGCTTAAAACACAGAAGATTATGTGTGTAGATAGTATTACAGCACTACCTAGTGAAACCGAACTTGAAGCAGATATGGAAAAAGGAACATACGGAACTTCTAGGGCAAAACAAATAAGCGTAGGTCTTAGAAAGTATATTAGCCGTCTTGCTAATAATAATATGACTTTATTTTGTATTGATCAAACTAGGGATAACATTACAGGGTACGGCGAAAAAGAAGTAACTTCCGGAGGTAGAGGACTAGAATTTTACTCTTCTACTAGGATTTATCTTAAATCTGATACTAAAATTGTGAATTCTGCAAAAAAAGTTATAGGACTATGGGTAAAGTTTATTATCAAGAAAAACAAAGCCGGTGTTCCTCTTAGAGACGGAAGATTTAAAATTTTATTTGATTATGGCCTCGATGATCTTGCTTCCAATTTATATTTTATTAGTGAACAACAAAATGGAGAAGGACCTGCTAAGAAAAAACTTACAAAGATTAAATTTAAAGGAGAAGAAAAGAAGTTATCAACATGGATAGATTATATAGAAGAAAATAATTTAGAAGAAGAATTACAACAAGAAGTAATAAAATTATGGCATGAAACTTATAAAGCACCGGACAGGAAAACAAGAATATGGTAAAAAATAAAGTTATTTTCGGAGTTGATCTAAGTCTAAATCATTGGGCAGTTTGTGAAATAGACTATGAAACTGGAGATTGTTTAGATTATCAATTTCTGACTAATACAAAATCTGAGCAAAAAAAAGATCCCGAACACGGAATTTTTTTACCTTCTAAAGATACAAAAGAAGGCGAAAATGCTGAAAATTATTCTGAACGTCGTCGAGCTTTTTCTATTATCAAATTACAAAACTACTTCTGTGAACAGGAAAAGAATAGACGCGTATCCGGGTCATATGTTTCTCTAGAAGGTTATGCTTATTCAGCTATGACTAGAAGCATTACTCAAATTGCTGAAGTTACTGGTTGTTTAAAAACTTGGTTATGGCTAGATAATTATAAGATTAGAATTCATGATCCTTTAACAATTAAATTATTTGCTTCTGGAAAAGGAAACTGCTTAAAGAAAAGAATTGTAAATGAAGCAATGGATTTAGGTCTCTACTTTCCTAAAGAGCTTATAAAGATAAAGAAGAAGAAAGGTAAAGGAAAGAAAATCCCTTATGTTAATTCTACTTTGCGTAAAGGAGATAACTCAATTTTTGCAGGAGATCGTTTTGAAAAACAAACAATCGAAGAATACGACGGTGCTGCTACTGATATATCTGACGCATTTTTTCTTGGAAGGATATTAAGATTAGAATTAATGCTTCGAGAAGGGATTATTGAATTAAAAGATCTTAATGAATCAGAGAGAAAGATTTTCTTACGAGTTACAAAAGCTTACCCAGAAAATATTTTAGATAGACCTTTTATATTTATGAATGATTATGACATCACAGAAATGTAAAACCAATAAAAAATCAGAAACAACTTGGCAATATTTTTGTAGAGTATACAAAGATTCTGAATTTAGATTAGCAAAATATAAGGCTTTTCTTATTCAACAAAAATTACACGCAGGAAAATGGAAGGAAAAGTAAAAAGGAAATAAATGTTTGATCAATTAACAATAAAAGATTTTCAATCTCATTCTAGTTCTACTCTACAATTTTCTCCTAAAGTTAATATAATATCTGGGGAAAGTAATTCAGGTAAAACAGCTATTATTCGAGCTTTGAATTTAGTTATTAATAACAGACCTTCTGGAAATAGCTTTATTAGAGATAATTGTGAAGATTCTTCTGTTGTTTTAAAGAAAAAAAATTGTTCTATTACAAGAAGTACGAAGAAAAAAGGAACTATAAAAAATATCTACTCCTTAGATAATGGAGAAGATAAAATTGATTTTACAGCTTTCGGAACTTCTGTACCTGAAGAAATCGTAGATGTACTAAATTTATCTGACATAAATGTACAGCAACAACATTCACCTTATTTCTTAGTATTCGATTCGCCCGGCCAAGTAGCTTTGTATATTAGGTCCATAGCAGAATTAGATGAGATAGATAATTTAGTTTCTGGCTTTCAAAGTAATATAACTAGTACAACAAAGGATGTTAAATATCTTAAATCTGAGAAAAAAATTGTAGACCTGCAATTACAAGACTTATCAAAAATTCCGTTAGATAAATTTGAGAAAATTCTAAAGAAAACAAAAAAACTTGTAGAAGAGGAAAGAAAATCTATACAAATTATAGAAAATTTAGTTCATATACTAAATCAATACGAAGAGCTGTTAAAACAATCGATAAATTTGCCTGAAGATTTAGATGAACAATTATCTACATTTGAAAATCTTTTTGACAGTTATACTCGATTTTCGGCGGAACGCGAACAATTTGTAAACCTATTTATTTCATTAAAAGACGTTGAATCTATCTGTATTCTACTACCCAATGATATAGATAATAAAATTTCTTGTATAAATACACTAGTAGAACAGTATAATAATATAGAGAATAAAATAGAAAATGTTTTTAGTTTAGATGAAAAATTAGTTGAATTATGTAACGAAGAAGTAGATATTAATACAAATATATTACAACACGAAACAGAAGAAAAAGAACTATTATCTAACTTAACAGATTGTCCTTCGTGCGGACAAGAATTATCTTCGGAAGCTAAAGAATTATTGATTACTAATTGGTAAGGAGATTAAATGTTAAATACGCCTTTTATTTTTTATCGGATTTGTGGAATCATTCTTTGTTGGATTTGTTGTAGCATTTTTTGTTGGATTTTAGCTCGTCGAGCTTGGCGAAATCAGTTTGGTTGGGGAGAACGAATCCTAGCTGAAACTATGAACTGTTTCGTTACCTACTTTATTGTGAGTGTAGTAGGACCTATAGGTTTTCTTATAGTCATAGCATGTAGCAATAAATACTGTTTTATGTCCAAAGAAAAATCTCTTAGATTAATCGACGAAGCAGATCTAAAAAATTACGGATATTATATCAGTAGACAAATAGCTTTTAATGAAAATAGATTACCGGAGGGTATAAATGTTAAAATCGAGCGAAGTTAATACTTTTTTTAGTATATACGAAAATAAATTTGACGTTAAACGAGGTTTAATTAAAATTTTTAAACCTCAGGAAAAGTTTGATTGGAAAGAAATTGAACGAAATTTTGAACTTCTATTAACAGCACAAAAAGAACAATCGGAAGAAGATATAAACGGGGAATTCGATAAAGAAGAAGATTAGGATAGGAATACTAATGACTCAAGTACATGCTATTCAATGTAAAAACTGTTTGGATACTGTTTTTTCAAGGGCTACTCACGACATGAGAAGTTGTTCTTGCGAACAAGTATCTATAGACGGAGGTTTTGATTATACTAGGATTGTTGCTAAGATTACTTCTGATTATATTGAAATGAAAATATCTATTGATCAAACTCCTATGGAATTATATGAAGATTGGAATTCTCGGAAAGACGAATATGGTATTATTAAAATAAAAAAGAAAGAAAGGAAACGAAATGAAAAAACTTATTTATTGTTGTGACATATGTGGTAAAGAGTTAGAAAATTATAATCCAGAGAAGGATTGTATATCTCTACTCCCAGGCGAACAAACCGCTGTCGAAGAAGTTGTTGATCCTATTAACGAAACAAGAGACTTATGTCTACATTGTTTAGCTACAATAGTAGTACTTGAATACAAAGTTGCTGGAATTGCAGCAAGTCAAAAATTTATCAATCTTATCGATAAAAGAGCTAAGGGATTACAAAAATGAAACTAGGTATCTTCGGAGATTTACATTTTACAAATAAAAGTCCTGTTCGTCGATTAGACGATTATTTTACGACTCAACTTAACAAATTCAATCAAGGACTTGATATATTTGAAAAAGAAGAATGTACTCATATTTTTCAAGTAGGTGATTTCTTTGACGCTCCTACTGCAAGTAATTATGTAATCTCAACTATCATTTCATTGTTAAAAAATAGAGATATAGTTATTTATTGTTGTTATGGACAGCATGATATTGCAGGACATGCTGAATATACATTAAGAAGAAGTCCTTTAAAAGTTCTCGAATCTGCAGGAGTTGTAAAAATACTAGATAGTACTCCTAT
>Ga0114918_10006338_pt1 | contig 10020 bp, 9 predicted proteins | sample LantaG_FD_87015 | JGI IMG/M metagenome (GOLD analysis project Ga0114918, IMG submission 87015) | Deep subsurface microbial communities from Baltic Sea to uncover new lineages of life (NeLLi) - Landsort_02402 metaG | ecosystem: Environmental > Aquatic > Marine > Oceanic > Sediment | place: Baltic...
AAAAACCAGAAGCAAAAAAGTTATTTAACAAAGGCAGAGTAATCTTTCTCGTACCTGCAAGAGCAAACCTAAATTCTAAATGGGTGCAACCAATGGGCATAAGCAAAAGACAAAGTGGTTCTTTCGAAAAACATGTCAATGCTTTCGAGTACTACAATTGCCACGCACCGTTTGGAGATTATGCTTGGTACTATATAAAATGAGGTTATAAAAATGACAAAATATGCAATGTATAATAGATTGATAAGAAGTCCGACAAAGAAACCATATGTTATTTTTGATGGAAAAAAGATGCTATTGAAAAACCTACGAATTGCTGAGATAGTAAAAGTAAGAGGCAAACCATATTCTGCATACTTCTATGCACGTTTAATCAAAGGAGTTCCATTGGAGTGAAATAAATGGCAAGTCCAAATTATTATAGGTGGTATAAAAATGCTTTTTGGATGAAGGATAGTATGAATAGAATCAAAAAATTAAAGAAAGCACCTGACCAATACTATGCTGTAAAATGCATAAAAAATTCAGGCAAATGGATTAAATATTTTGCTGGTCCATCAAGAGGTTAAAAATGCTCAAAGGTCTTCTTGACATGACAAAAGAATTTGAAGAAACAGGCACAGTTGATATGAAACCTAAGATTCCCGAGAAGAAGGGCAAAATAGGTATAGTTAAGATTAATGTGAGGGATTAAATGAGTAAAATTCCAGGAAGAAAAGTTACAAAGAAAAGAATCCACGCCTATGACACATATAAATATTTAATATCACAAGGTGATACTGGTCACGCAAAAGGGTTTGTATCATTTATGAAAAAGAAGCACCCAAGAATATATGATAAAGAATTAAAACCATATGAAAATAAATTAAGGTGATAAAAATGCCAAAAAGAGGAATGAGAAAGTTTGATGGGAAATGGTATACTCCAGAATTAGGATTCAAAAAGAAACTCGACGCAGAAAGATACGCAAAGAAACAACGCAAAATCAAATACTATGCCAGAATTATAAAAGAAAAAAATGTTTATAGAGTATTTACAAGAAAAAATAGAATGTAGGTAATAAAAATGGTATACCGTCCCTTAATATTCAGACCACTGACATACAATCTAAAACCAACAACTAAATCAAAACGAACGATACTTGAAAAAGGAGACGGCCCACCACCAACACAACAACAACTCGACCACTTCAAACGAAACCGCAAACCAATCATCGAATCACTTCTCGTTCCACAACTCAAAAAATCCAAAGATGTCCTTCACGGTGCAACATCTCGCAACACTCAAGTCCAACACAAACTCGGCACTGAAGAAGCAAAGAAACAAAATCTCCTCGTTAGCACCTACGATTACGACATCTGGTCAAAGCAACCAAAAAAACGTGCAATTGAAATTGAAAACAAACTCGACAAACAGTACAACGCAGACATTGCTCAAGTTGAAAAAATGCCTGTTGGCAAACGTGCTCCAGATTTCAAAGGCAAACCAAAAACCAAACAAGTCGACCGATATACAGTCATCACACCTGCTACACCAGCAGGCAAGCAAGAAGTTGATTACACATCCCTGCCATCACGTCCATTCACAACCAATACTATCCATGGAGTAAGACACGAAACTATCTCCAGCAGTTATAAACGTGCTCAACAGGACAAAGATATACCACTTCGTAGTGAAAGAGCATATGCAGAAATACGCAAAGCACAAAAACTTGACAGTATCTTGAAAAGAAAAGGCAGAAAGGGAGTGTTAGAATAGATTTCATACCAATATTTAGATTTGTTGCAGGACTCATAGTTTTTGGCCTCCTGTTATACGTTTACAATCCTGTTATATCTTATTTACGGGCAGAATTCCCAACACCAACAGACCTTATAATGTATGCAAACGTCATATTCTTTATTTGGGGCATCTTGGCAGCTATTGTCCTCATAGTTTCAGGCATCCGCATGATTATGGAAATTCAACGCAGAAGCACTTATTAACAGTTACATACAAACCAAAAATTATATATAGTACAAGCACCTATAGTATATACCATTAACCATAAACCAGAATGATGAAAATGATGAAACGATATAAGTCAAAAAGTGAGTGCAAAGTTTGTGGGCATAAATGGACAACACGTACACGTTACACAAAAAAAGCACCGTTCAATTGTCCTAAGTGCTTTACAACAAAAACAAAAAACATAAGTGTATGGGAAATTAAATAAACCAAAAGTTTAAATATAATAACACAATATTACTATCGGAGGTTCAAAAATGCGACATAGGAGGCTTAAATGGCAAGTTGGATGAAAGTTACAATCGGACTCGCATCATTCGCCTTCATTAATCTAATTTTATTCATCGTTCTCGCCAACCCTTTTGTTAATATACTTACTCTGCTCGGTGACGAAGCACAATTAATGGACGACACCAACGTACCTGCCTTCAATTATGATGGACACGTCGCACCAGTCTACAGAAACCTCACAACTCTCTTCGGTCTGCTCTTTCTCTTATCATTTGTCGGTTTAATCATCTGGTACTTTCTTGGTTCGCACCGTGAAGAAGGCGAAGACTTTCCAGGTCAACAACCAATCCAACAAGATTACTATGGTCGTGGCGGAGGCGGTTTTGAAGGTTTAAGTTAAAATAAAAAAGAGGAAATAATATGGAAAAAGAAGTAAAACTTTTCAGCAAGTTAAAAAGCAATCAACCATTTATGGGAGCATTAATTGTTGTTTCAATGCTCTTAATAGCAACAATATTCTTTGCAGGTATTGTTCCAAAAACAACAAAGGCAGTTTCAACTGATTTTGGTTATTATAAATCAATAGAAATTGATTCTGGTTATATAGGAACTACTCTAACAGACTTCCCAATATTAGTTCACGATAACACTGGTGACCTCGTTGGTAAGGTTCTAGCTAATGGTTCAGATATTGCATTTTATGCTCTCGGTAATGTAACACAATACAATCACGAAATAGAAATGTTTAACAGTACATCGGGTGAATTAATTGCTTGGGTTAATGTCACATCTGTAGAATCTGCAACAGATACACTCTTTTATATGTTTTATGGTGACTCAGACGGAGGTTATACTATCGGTCATAATCCAACAGATACATGGGATGGTTATTATGCTGGAGTTTATCATTTTAATAATTCTGTTAATGATAGCACTTCAAATGATAAAGATTTAACAAACCATGGAGCAGTTGCACAATCTGATGGTATATCTGGAGGTTGTTATAATTTTACTTCAACTGATTTAGATTATGTGGATATTGCAGAAATTACAGACGTGTCTATTATTCATCAAATAACTATAGAGGCATGGATAAGACCAACGGCGATTGGAGGTTCTAATCTTAATGCTGGAATTATGCTGGGTGAATTTACTACTGGTACCGATGATGATTGTGATTTAATATGGTTTAATGTTAGAAGGGATGATGGTAAAATGGTTAATTGGTTTGGAACACCACAACCGTATGATGGACTTGCAAATCAAACAGCAAATCAAATATTCTTTAATCATGAGTGGACTTATGCATCTCTTGTTGTTGATGATACAGAAGGTGCAGATGGTACATTATGGACTTATTCTAATGGGGAACTTGTGGGATTTAAGGATGTTTCTACTGGAGACCACGGTGGCCCTATAAAATTTTCAAATATTACTTGTGATGAGATGAACATAGGGAGAGAACACAGGTCAGCTATAAATTATTATTATGATGGAAGTTTTGATGAAATTAGAATATCAAAAACTCGTAGAAGTGGTTCTTGGCTTAATGCTTCTTTCTTTTCTCAAAATGAAACAATAGGTTTTCTTACGTTGGGGACTGAACAAGAAAAATCAGATGAGTCAGTTTATACGTTGAAGGGGTTGCCAAATGATATAATCACATGGTCTGGGGCTGCAGGAACAGCAGTCTGGTGCAACTCATCTGGTGATACAAACGAATGGTTGGAAGTAAACATGACAATAATTGCATCCGATAACATAACTGATATTCTTGTATGGGTTGGAGATTTGAATGATACTACTTCATTTATAAATGCTTCAAATATAACATTGTGGGTATCAGATGCCAGTAATGTAACTTATTATAGTTTTGGTTCATTTTCTGATGGTGGAAGTAACATATCAATCAATCGAACGCAATGGAATATATATGCATCAGGATTACCAAATCCATTCAATGGAACGGGATTGAAAAGTAAAAATACATCGATTTTTTTGATATTTGAATTAGTAATTCCTGCAACAGTGCCAACAGACATCTTTCATTCAATTTCTGCAATTGCTTGGAAAATATATCTTGGCACTTATAGTTAGGAGTTTTTATGAAACGAAATTTACTTTTGTCAACAGTAACTATTACTTTGATGTTAATAAGTATTTTGTTTATAACAACAATGGTATATAAAACACAAGCAGATAATCCTTTAACTGAATACATTCAAGAACATAATGTTACTTATACAAAAGTTTGGGCAATGGGGATGGTTAAATTAGATGATGGAAAAATTCTTAACCTTTTTGAAAGGGGAACGCATGCACAAAATATATATTCAGATATAATGTTACATAATTCAACTGATAATGGTACAACATGGGGGGCAGAAGTTCTTTTAAAAGAACATGATGGCACATATGGATATATTCCGCAAGATATGATAATAGCTCCAAATGGAAATATAATATTTCATTATCTTGAATGGGGTAGCAGAACACACAGTTATATGGGTCAGATGCATAGTACTGATAATGGGCTTTCATGGATAGATGATGGAAGAGTTGCAGGGACAACAACATATTATGGTTTGGTTAGTAATGCAATAACATTATCGGATGGTTATACAATGGTTGTTGCACTTAGTGAATGCGTAAGTACCAGTTATGACAATTCTGAATGTATAATATCGACAGATAATGCATCTAGTTGGACAAGAAGTAATCAAGTTCCAAGACCGCCAGGGGAAGATAGTGTATATGAACCAACAGTTGTAGAACTTTCAAATGGTACACTTGTTATGTATTGTAGAAGTCATGGAAATGGGTATCTTTGGAAAACATTTTCAGAAGATAAGGGAATTAATTGGTGCACTGCCTTTGCTTCTGATGTAATAGCACCATCAGCTCCTGCAAGTTTATTGAGATATTCATGGTCTCCTAGTGTAATATTAATGGCATGGGACAACAGTACAGTAAATAGATATCCTTTGAATGTTTCAGTTTCTTATGATGAGTGTGAAACGTGGGTGGAATCAACATTATTGCAAGATGAATCTTTAGGTAATGTAGCATATCCAAGGTTTTTGGATTGTACAACAGATAACGGTTTAATATTTCTTAATGCATGGATTAGAACAGAAACATATGATGATGGTATGGGGTATAGGTTTTCTATGAGTTGGCTTAACGCATCATTTTTGTTGATGACACCAGAATTTATATCAATAGATGGAGGAACAAATGGGACAGTTATATATACATCAACACCAACATTTAATTGGACAACAATCACAGGAGCAGTTATGTACAACTTACAAGTAGCAAGAGACTCTGCATTCACTGATTTAGTTGTCAATTTATCAGACATTAATGAATATGAATATCCAGCATATTACAACGAGAACGCAACAAGAGTATCCTTCACTTTGCCGAATGCAAATGCACTCCCATCAAGAAGAGAATACTTTTGTAGAGTAAGAGCATTAGTATGAAAAAACAAAAAATGACAATAAATACAATAATCATAGTTTTATTTATAGTCACATTGCTCTCAAATTCTGCAATGGGTGCTTTCACAAACATCAGTACTTTAGAGTTTGGAGGAAAGGCATCTACGACAGGAGCATCAGTAAGCGAACTTCTTTTTAAGAATCCCAACCCAGCAAATGAATCAATAGACATAGATACATCACTTGTCTGGAACTTAACTATAGAATCAATTCCAGGAAAAATATTTAACTGGACGATAGAATGCAGTAACGGAGATTCTGCAATTGGTTCTGGAGAACCTCCATATAATCCAGCATCACTCGCAACAGAACAATACTTCTCTGAAAAATGGATGCGTTCTTCAATAAGCATTGGACACACTTTTAGTGCTGACCCAGTTGCACAAGATATAGACGGAGATGGTATACAAGAAATATTTGTTGCTGGTAAACATTGGCCAATGTTTACGTCTGACCCAACAGACCCATGGATTTTAATGTCTTGCCTTAATGGTTCAACAGGTGAAACAAATTGGCAAGTGAATTTTAGTACAAACTATTCTAGTTCAGATAATAACCACTGGTGTCCAATGGTTTATGACTTTGATAAAGACGGAGAATATGAAGTTACAATATCATCAGGTTTTAAAAATCAAACAATGTATAATGCTGAAACAGGTGCAGTAGAATGGCATAATGAAAGCATTGCATCAGGTTGGCATAATGTAGGATTTTTGGATAAAGGAGACGTTGTTTATCTCTATCTCGTAGAATCATGGACAGGAGGTGTCACTCAACCGTGGTCTATAGGGGGATTACAAAAGATATATGCATCAAATGGAACTCTAGTAAATAGAGTCCAACACTATTATGAATGTTGGGGAGGCCCTTCTATTGCAGATATTGATGATGATGGAGTTTATGAAATATTAGTAACAGATAGAGCAGGAACCAGTACTGCTGATTATAAACGAGGTATTAGTTGTTATGATGAAGACTTGAATTATGAATGGCATAATGATGATGATACATACAGTACTCAATGTCCAGCAATTGCAGATATAGATGACGACGGAGAATTTGAAATTATAGTTGGTAGTCAAGGCGGAAGTCATTCTGGAAAAGTTGTTGTTTTTAATAACACAGGTTATATAGAATACAATTCTTCTGAATATCTTGGTTTTCATCATCAACCAACAATAGGTGATGTAGATGGAGATGGTAATCTTGAACTTATTACATGCAAAGGGCCAACTTACAAAACTTATGTATATGACCTTAAAACGCATTCACTAGATGCAACCTTAGATTTCAATTCAACTAATACTCCAATAATCATGGACATTATTCCAGATGAAAATAATTTACCTGAAATATTCTTAGTAGGTGATACTGGTGCTTATAAATATGCAAGAGTATGGCGATATAATACTGTAACAGAACTTTATGAAGAATTACACCAATTTAATAACATGTCATTTTTTGCTATGACATCTGATGTAGATTTTGATGGATATAAAGAACTAATATTTTGTAGAACAACAGGTTGGCAAACTTCCGATAATGCGATATGGTGTCAAGAAACTAATGTAACAATACAAGACCCAGCACCAATTACAAGTGTTGCATATGGTGGTATGCGTCGTCTCAACAATGATGAATTTACCCAACCTCCAGGACACTATGAATTACCATTCTATGGAGAAAACAATGGTTCCAAAAACCTAACATTAGAAAATCTCGCCTATGACACAATCTACACCATCTGGGTTAATGCCTCTCACTACGACGGTACGAACACCACAAACGCAACCTACACATTTACAACAAAAGCAGATGTAAATCAACCACCAGTATTTAATAGTGAATCGCCATCAAATAATTCGTTTGGCATTTCAACTGAAATAACTTGGCAAGTTGTCATAACTGATAATGAAGGAGACGATTTCAATTGGTCAATTGAATGTAGTAATTCTCAATCTGCTTATGGAAACTATTCTGTAAACGGCACAAAAAGCAGAGCATTATCAGGTCTTTCCTACAGCACAAAATACTTTGTCTGGGTAAATGCAACAGACGATAATGGTTCTACAAACACAACAATAGCACTATATAATTTTACAACAAAAGGACCAAATGTTCCACCAACGATTGGTACACCAGACCCAACAAACAATTCGATAAATAATAATTTAACATTTAATTGGACTGTGCCAATAACTGACGTTGACACTGCTCAATTTAATTGGATAATTACATGTAATAATTCTCAAACTTCCAACAGTCTCGAATCAAGATTTATTGGTCCATCAATATTACCTTGGACAAGTTCACAAAGTTTTGAAGATGATATTGTGTGTATTCCTTGGAATATGAGTTCAGAAACATCTGGTTATGCATCAAATATTTCTATAAGAATGGCAGTCCAGAACACAGACCACGCAGTCAAAGCTGCTATATACGATTCTGAAATGACGTTTATTGCAGAAACAGAAGAAAGAATCATAAGTGCTGGTATAATACAGGAACAAGTATTTAATTTTACAGAATTAATTCTTTTAGAAGCAGGTGAACAATATTATCTTTGTTCTTTTATGAATCTTACAACTGGTTATTGCTCAATCAGTTGGAAAAATACAACAGAAAAAACAGGTGTTTGGGCAATATTAGGATATAATTATACTGAACATAATGGTGTATTTCCTGATTCAATTGGTGCATTGCTTCCATGGGATGGAGATGACTCTGCAAACAGAACTCTTGCTATCCGTTGTTTTTATAACAGCACAGCAAACGGAACAAAAAATCTTTCACTTACAAGTCTTGCTTCGGCAACAACATATACAGTCTGGGTTAATACAACAGATGGAACAGAAGCAAGCAATTCAACATTTTATTTTACAACAGGAGGTGGCATTTCATCTTGGCAAAACGTTACACACTGGAATGGTACTATATATAATACTACAACAACAGAATTTACTATTATAGATACTCTCACATTCGGAGGAAAGGCAACAACAACCGAATTACAAGAAGCAGTTAACCTTTCAGTAAACGGTTTCTCTTCTCCTTGGAACGTTACCTTTGCTGGTAACAAAGATAATGCAACAGCAATTGTTCCATATCTCGTTTGGTGTAATAATACAGGTCTCGACTTCGAAACACTAAATTTGTCAATTAATGGCACTGCAAACGTCTCACACATCGAATTCTCAAATTATCCATTCATTAATAATACACAACCAGACATCAACACTTCCAATGTTACTCTACTCGTCTCTGTCGACAATATAACCTTTGAACCAGTCGAAGACAATACTTACGGTCTCGGTAATGGAGTTTATCCAGATGGAGGAGGTTCTCTTATGTGGAATTTCTCAACCTCTCCAGCAGGCATCAACCCGTTTATGTACTACGGTGATGGAACATCAATTAATGAAACATGCAGTCTCTATGTGCGTTTTGAGTTAGGTATTACTACGTCTGCACAACCAGGAAACTATCATAACAACACACACAATTGGATTGCTATCTATAATTTGTCTTGGGATATAAGAGGTTCAACATATTATCCTTGGTATCTTAACATATCAGAAACTGCTCCTATTCCACCAGCAACATTCACTTTAATAGACACTTTATCTTTTGGTGGTAAGGCAGAAGTACTCGGCAATCAACCAAATATCTATGATGAACGTCCAATCAATCAATCAAGAGGTGTTGCTTTATATCCTTGGTTAAATATTACTGTTGCTGAACCACAAGGAGACCATTTCAACATAACTTGGTTACATAACAATTCTGGTGTATGGACTGAATTCGCATTCAACTCATCTGTTACAGACGGCACATTCCGACAACAGGCAACTTGGGTAAATACTTCAGACACATCCTATTGGTGGAGAGTTGAAGTTAATGATACAACAGATAATTGGACTAATGAAACCTACAATTTCACAACTAAAGAATATTCTTGGGCTAATTGGTCAGACTGGTGGAACTTTACATATGCAAAAGCAGGTGAATTCGCAACCCATATTAATCTTACAAATATGACAAACGTTTGGAATATGACTTGGGCAGGTAATGAAAGCAATGCCACATTGCCTGTTCCATATTCAGTCTTTACAAATGATACAGGTCTTGGTTTTGAAACAATGATTATATACTGTTACATAAACGACACCGAGCACATAACAAACATATCAATCTATCATGACCAACTTAATTTAACAACCGACTTTAACAAAAAAATCACAGCAGACAACATTCAAGTCTGGGTATCTGCTAATGA
>Ga0114918_10006339_pt1 | contig 10020 bp, 13 predicted proteins | sample LantaG_FD_87015 | JGI IMG/M metagenome (GOLD analysis project Ga0114918, IMG submission 87015) | Deep subsurface microbial communities from Baltic Sea to uncover new lineages of life (NeLLi) - Landsort_02402 metaG | ecosystem: Environmental > Aquatic > Marine > Oceanic > Sediment | place...
GCATTGCCCCGCTAGTAATCTGACTAGCCGTGAAGTCCTGCGTCGTGCTGTCCGAACTGCGTCGAACCTCAACCACGTCACCAGCAAGCCAGCCAGAAGACAAGGCGCGGAGGCTGTAGGCTGCTGCTGCGTTCGGATATTGGTCGAGCAATCCACTGAACAGTGGGTAGGTGCTTGGACGTGCTCCACGAAACTGTGATGCTACGTTACCAAAACTTCTGCGAAATCTATATCGTCCAAATCCCATATTATCGTATTGATATGTCCATCCCGAAGCGGGTTTTGAACTGGTTTGCGAGTGTGTCATACACCCCTTGTTTACCTACCTTGATTAAAGCTTGATTTAAAACATTGTCTACGTCTCGGATGGCAATAGGGTTAAAGCCGTCTGGTTGGGCCTGTGATGCCCTGTATGACCTTGCAGCAGAATATGCCATATACTCCGCCCATTCTGATGGTATGGCCGCTACAGAGCCTCCTGTGCCGTCCCCGTAGGTATCGACCAATGTCTTCTTAAATGCTACGTAAACTGTCCCCTCTTGTGGGTATGTTACGCGAATGCCATTCTGGTCTGGATATGCAGCCATTCTGCTTGGATCGCCACCCTGCCATTTAGCCCCGTCCCAATGTCCAATGTATTCGTCTATTTCTGATAGTGCTTGAACGATTGGTGATGGAGCTACTCCAGTTTGAAGTGTAGTCCACCCAGAAGAAAGAGGCGTTGATGATTGTTGAGGATTGTAGTATTTATATGCAGTTAGCGGGGGCAATATATCTATTGCAGTAGATGTAATTCCCCACGAATACGTGAACGACCATAAATTGTAAAGCGCAGTAGTTCCATCCGTGTCGTATAACGTATATGCTGGGTTCCCGTCACTGCTATTTCCATTACGAACATATAACCCATTGACCTCAGTACTTCCCGCACCATATACATTGTAGCTGTCTTCTGTTGTAGCAATATACCCACGAAGAACTGTGCGAGGTTCAAGAACTAGGAATCGAGGCCAATACCGATTCTCATCATAAATGTATTTAGCTGCCGAATTAAGCAAGAACCCAACACGGCCTAACTCTGGTGCTTCAAATTCAAGGCCAACACGCGCTTCCGTAAGGCCAATAACATTATCCCAAGTTGTAGTTTTAAATGCCATTATCGGTTAATCCATGCTCCATCAAGTCCACGTAAGTGAAGGTCTTTCTGCTTCCACTTCATGTAGTCGTCGTTAACAAAATCTGTGCCGTCTGCTGCTTTGCAATCAATTCGCATAGCCTTTTCTTCAAATACATCAAATGCTCCCTTGAACTCTAATACACCATTGCGGCTTCTGGTGGTTTTGTAGTTCTTGGCTATCTGTGAACGCATTAGCTGGTCGCGATACTTCTGCATCTTTGGAGACATGAGCACTTTCTTGCGCTCAATTAACTTCATGTGCAAGGCGACTGCCTGTGAGTCTGACAATAAGTCTGTATTCATATTAACAAAAAGAAGGGAGCTACGGGGATATTCCCGCAACTCCCTAGAGTTTTATGCTTCGTCAGAGAACTTAATCTTACCAAGACCATTTGGTCCAGTAGTCATAAGTGCGAAACGAGTATCAACCGAGCCTGTGTAATCGCCACCCAAGAAAGGATAGTTTTCAGACTCAAGTCCTTGATACTCAGATACATACAGGAGATCAGGAACGATGAGGTAACCACGATCAGCCGAAGGAAGGGCATTAGGATTGCCGTTCTTCATCTTGACCTGACCAAACTGTGAGTCGATCAATTCAACCATCCAAGGGATAGTAGTTGTGCCGTTCACGTTGTAGTCGATCTGAGAAGCTGCACCTGCTGTGCGTGTGAACTCTTGAACGATGTGTTCGCGGAGATCAGCACCAGCAATAAGGAACAGGTCTTGGATCATTGTGGATTGACCCCACATAGAAGCGATCTGTGCACCCAAAGCTTGGTCATTGAAAGCAGCCTTTGTGCCGCTATAGATCGAAGCTGCTGGAGTAGCATAGAGAGCGTCAACACCCGTTGCTGCTGTTGCGTTAATCAATGCACCGAGGCCGTGTGTTACACCACCAGTTGTGCCTGGAACGTCAGCTGTTTTGTCTTGGTCACCGCAGATTACGGCTTCCTTGTCAATTGCCAACTCGATCATGCTCTTCTGAGCAGCGTTGATCATGTTGGAAACAACAGCGGAATCTTCCTGCTCCTGCTCTTTCGAGACAGAATAAGGATTGGTGATACGTTGTGCTTGACCTTCAAACTCACGAACCTGCGAGAATGCATCGCGTCCACCGTTTGTGTTCACACCTTCGATGTGACCTACGGTAGAAACTGCTTTCAGCTTGTCCATGAGTGTGCGAGGACGTTTATTCTTCTCTGCCTTGTGGGAAAGAAGACCTGTAACTGGAGTGATGTCAGCAGCGAGCAACTCAGCGTCTTGCTTGAGCGACTCCCGATTACCGACTGTGGATGAATATGTTGGAACTGCCATGATTATTTATTTTCTATGAGTATTTAAGTTGTCTAATATCACGTAGTGCTTGACCACGTTGTTTAGGGGATAGTTTGTTGTCGGATGCAATCTTCTCTAATTGTTTGATCTTGGCAGACTTTCCTCCACTGTCATTTGGTCGGCCTGAACCTCCCGCTGGACTAATAGACTCTCTCGATTCCTTCGGTGCTTTACGCTTAATTACCACACTCTTCTTAGACGACCCCGCTGTTTGCAGTGCCGCCTTTCCAAAAATGTCGATAAGCTCAAGGCTGAACTCTGGGAGCATGTTCTTTAGAACCTCAAACTTGGGGTTACTTAAAAACTTGTCGTATGCCTCTGATGCTTTTTCGTCTAAGCCATATTTAGCTTTAACTTCATCAATGGCATCGTCTAGGTTCCCAACTGATTCCCTAGCTTTAGCTGCCAAACTCGCTTCTTTGCGTAGCTCTGGTAGTTTAGCTTCTTCTCCATCAAGCCAGTCTACAAGCTTTTCAGCCGAATAGAACTTGCCTTCGTGAGTAACACCCTTTACATCGTTTCCAGTTGCTTCGTCATACTGAGTCTCTGCTGAAAGTTGGAGCTTTCGATTCCAATACTTTAGATTTGTCTCAGCCTGTGTAAGCCTAGTCTCTGCATCATTTGTGCTTCGGATGGACAATGCCTCATCTTTTGCTTTCTTGACCGATTCTAGTTCTGCCTCAAGTTCCTTGACCTTACGGCGTTGTGCCGCCCATGCCTTATCAGCCTTTGGGTCTAGTTCAACTCCCTTGAGTTTTGCGATTGCGCGGATGTCATCTTCGGAGAGTGAATCAATGTCGATGTCATCTAACTGTGAATGAACGTCTTCTTCGGACTCTGGCTCATCATCATCTTCGGAATCATCTGAAGCATCTGGTGTTTCCACTTCGATCTCTTCTTCGTCTTCCTCTGGATCTTCTTTGCCTTTGTCGTTGCCTAGTAGTCTAGCTCTTCGCTCGTCAAGGAGTCCTTGTTTGCGCTGCTCAACTGTCTTCACCTGATCTTCTGGTGTGGAATCAGGGGTATCCACTTCGATTGTATTCTTCATATAAGCTACCTTGTTTAAGACCGCCTTGGTATTCGGCGTTAAAATAATACTATCACAACGTATAGTTAATCCCTTTCAAGCAAACGACTTATGCGCTTTAGCCCAAATTCATTTAGGATTTCGTCTTGGATAAATGCAGCATTCATCTGGCACTTAGCCTCCATGCGAGGATTGTCTGTAACCCATGGCACAGCAATTAGCTCTTCCCGCCGTTGTTCAAAGTGATCATAAAATGCTTTGCCGTATTCTGGGTAGTCATTTAACAAGAACTTCTTTAAATCTGATAGTGTTTTATGTTCAGCCATTTCCTAGTCCTTGTGTTTCGATGTTACCCATAGTTGCTGGTGCAGTTCCGAGTCGCCCAATCTGAGCGTTCTTCTGCTGCGTTACTTGGAATTGCAATTGCTTCATGTATTCTGAAAGCAAGAACTGGAATCCTTGATCGCTATTTAGTTTAGCTAGGCCAGTTGGTGACTCAACATATTGCTGAACAACTTGTAGGCGTAGTGCCGCTGCATCCTGTGGAGCACCCTTAGCAACACCGCCAGCCATGCTGACAATATCTGCTTGAGTCTCTACTGTAATCTTGTCAACGCCCTGTTCTGTTGGCAGTAGCATTGCGTCAGCCAGCATTGGATCTGCAATGTTGAGCAACATGTCTACACCAGCTTCACGATTAATACGACCATTAGGGTCTAGGTTAATTGCTTCACGTATAGTCTCACGAAGTTCTTTCATTTGCTCTGGATCGTCGTAGATGCTGTTGAAGCTTACCGAGATGTGCATTTCTGCTTCGTCTGGGTCTTTGACAAATTCAACAGGCTGAGGATTGCCAGTGACACGAATGTATAGCTCGTCTGGGCCATTCATTTTGTATTCTTCGTAGATTCCCTTTAGGACTTCGGCGTGATGGCTTAGAAAGCGGTTAATGTCGTGCTGCTGCTTTTGCTGAGAATATGGAGAGTCTGGGTTAAGCCCCACAAGCTCCATTGCCTCGCGCGTCACGTCATCAATTAAGCCACGTGTGACATCAAAGCGAGATGGCTTCTGAATAAATGCTGGTGCCTGCTGCCCAGGTCGAGTTGGATATACTCCTCCAGGCTGAGGACGGCCATAGTCCCACGTAGGAGACACCGTAAGTGCAGGAGAGATAGCATAGCTAGACTCGTCAATGTTGGCATCGCAAAACACCTTCTTGGACTTCTGGCTAGATGCTAGACGTTCGGGCCAGTTACCTGCGCTATACAAAGTCTTGGCTTCATACGGTGCATTGACAACAAATGGAAACTTCTTACGACCAGACAATAGCACCCGCTTGGCATATTCAGGCTCAACGTCGCTTCCACCAAACTCTGGACTCCAGATAGTTAAGTAGATGCCTTGAGCACCATCTTCGCGGTCAATTAACTTTTCATAAGAAAACACAACATCAATTAAGTCGCGCTTGTTATATGTGCTGCTTGTTTCTAAATTTAGGAAGGCTGAGTTATATTGCCCAGAGACGGAACCAGATACGCCCTTTGCGTGTTCTACGGCGTAGTCCGCCCATTCTTGGTCCCATCCCTCTGACTTCACCCGCGACAATACTTCTTGCGGAGTCATCGGCTTACGGACGTAGCAATATGCCGAGTCTTGGAAGTTCTGAGTGGAGGCTGGCGCGTAGAACTCCGTATCAGGAGCTAATGCCATCATTTCTGCCTTACCCTCATCTGCAACCAACACTGGAATCTCTGCTACACCAGTCTTACGTAACTGCGTTAACGCTTTCTTTACGCGCTTCTTGTTTACCTCCCAGCCTTCCACTGAGTTGAACATCTCTAAAACCTCGTCTACACGGTTTTCATCTGCCAACATCTCTGCCAATGCTTGTTCTAGCCCTGCATTAGCTTGTTCCTGAAATTCACCAACCTCTGGAAATGTATTTGCAATCTCCTCAAGGTCAAACTTCTTTAAGTAGGGGATCATTCTAGCGGGTGAATACCCGTAGTATGTGACCATGATGCCCTTCTCTTTGTAATAGTTATCTGCCAACTCAGCTTCACGCCAAAAATTATCAATCCCAGCATCGCGCAAATACTTCAAAAAAACCGACACTTGCGGGGCGCGTTTGATGTCGGTAGCTTTGCGTGGGTATGCCTGTATTTTTGAGCGTCGTAGGGCATTGCAATTGATTGCCGTTGACGTGGACATGAGGTTCTGAGATACCCATTGCTGAGAGTCTGAGGAGCCTTTGAATGGAAATGCGTTGTCCCCCGACTTAGTTAAGTCTTCATTCTGTCCATCCCACTCGCAAGTCCGAATGCGACGTGATCGAGCGCACCCATTGATAAAGTCTGAAAGGTCATCTACTGTCCGATCAAATGTCTGCTTGTGGTTGCCATAGTCAAACTCCTCATCGAAGTAGATTTCTGGCTCGTCTGAGTCGTATTTATTTGCCATGGGTATTATTTTTGATCATAGCACATCTTATAGTTAAGACGCTTTCTCAATCGGTAAAGCATTTGATCCATGGCTTGATCGTTTATACCAAGAGCATCCGACATTTCTCGACTGCTATGATATTTAATTGGTAGTCCAGACAGTTCCATATCTCGACGGTCAATATCCAACCAGTATTTAACGGTTGATTTGCTTGCTCTTTGAGACTGGGTATCGGTATATTGCTTTTCCATCTTTTAGTCCTCGTTCTACGGTTAATACTTTTCCTACTGTTGACAGAATCTGCTTCTCACGTCGCGGAATCTGGATTGCCACTTTACCTAATGTCTCAAGGTCTTTGGCAAAGATGATCACAGGGTTGCCCGACTTGTGGTGGAGCACCTTGACTCGGACAATATCTGGGGATGCTGTCTCAATAATGTCCATTTCTTTTGAAATAGAGGCAGTGATCTTTAGAACACCAGAGGGCTTAATGTATCGACCCTCCATATCCTTATCGCTGCATACGGCGTTTCGTATCTTACCTACACGCATAGCGGTGTATGGTGCGCCTAGCTGTTCGGCTAGTGATTTACATGTTTCTAGGTCTTTGTTCATAATTAGTATGCCCCTCCTTGGGACTTCTGCGCCATTGATCCTTTACCATAAAATGCTATACCAGAGCCATTGTCGTGAGTTGCCGCATATCGAGATAGGTCAATGCAGTCTTTAAGCGCGTCATCCTTCTTCCCGTTCTGACAATAGTTCATATAGCTAAAGATTGAGTTGCCACAAGCTCTGCTAAGTCGGAACTTGGGTGAATTGGTAAATTTATTGAAGGGTTGCTTAGAGTCAAATGCCAGCCACTCCTGTATCTTTGGCAGACCTATTGCTTCGGTGTAGCCACATGATGGAACAGTGTTAATACCGAAGTCGTCTAGATCATCTTGCAAGGTGCGCTTGCCGTCCATAGCTGTCTGGTGAGGGCCATGGGCAAAGCGGGAGTCAATGATGCGCTCGTAGATTGGAATATCACCTTCAACCTTAGCCCACTCCATTTGAAGCTGTTGAAATGACAATCCTCCACAGTCAATTGCCGCTGGCCCCTTCTTCCACGTTACTGAATCATCAGATCTAGTGCTGCTCTTGCCTTCTACTGCCCACTCACCAAAGGTATCACGGTCTGGCCACTCAGCCCACTGACGAATGTCCCCCTTACTGTTCACACCAAACCACCCACAGCACCAGCTCTTTGCTCCAGCAGGGTCAATGACTTGATAGTTTGACCATTCGCCATCAGCAAAATCAATATGTTCCTCTTCGGGGTCATAGATGTGCGCCACTTGGTCAAATGTCCCAAACATTGCAGTCATTGACTTGGTTGGATACCCGTAAAGATTTTTTTTAATTTCTTCAACTGACGAATTAGCGTGATTTCGCTTTAATCGTTTCCAGTTATTGAAAGAGTTTAACTCCGAATGGTAAAATACCACCGCCGTGTTAGGCTTGTTGGCTGGTTGAATCAGATATGGCATCAGCTCACCGTCAAGCATTGATGCTGGCAAGGACTCTATGACCTTAGCACCGTCAAGCATTGACCCAACAGTAGGCGTATATCCTCGCTGTGGAGTAAATGTCACCAGAAGCTTAGAGTCGAAGTCAGAGCAACGAGAGCGAAGACGGATAAGCAGGGTTTCATCTCCCAAATACTCGTCACACCACGTCCCAATGTTAATAAACTTGCAGTCTTTCTTTGGGGCACCAACTTTAGCACCTTCAATTACGGAGTCATCGTTCTGGAACTGCGTGTAAAACTTGAAATAGCATACGGATCCATTGGGCAACACAAACTTCTTGCCAGTGAATCCAGTTCCTTTGGAATAGTTGATCTTAGCTGTGTCATCCTTGACCTTCTTCTTAAACTCTTGCGGCATCATCTCCCACAGATATGGCTGCTGACGCTCCACAGAAGCATCCTCATTTTGAGACCAACAAATAATCTCAGTATTTGGGTTCTCTAGCAAGGCTTGCATAACCATCCACGCAGCACTACGCGACTTACCAGAACGCACTCCACCTAGCACCCACACTTCGTCAATGTCATCCCTAGCTAGGAGTTCGCGAACCTTTAACTGCTGTGGCAATACGAAGCTGTTATACACAGGGTCAACGATTGATGCCTCAATTCTGGCATTATGAAGCTTAACACTCTCAAGCAGAGTCTCGGGTTCATTCTCAATCATCCATAGCTGATCCTCGTCTGAGGGTGGCTTTAGGATGGCGTGTTCTGTGTAGTCTAATGACATTAGTCTAAATCAATCACTCCTTCGACGCTAGCTGCCCTAGCCTTCGCTATACGGGCTTTGATCTCATCGCGCTTGTTATCATAGTCTTGCTGTCCTACGTGCTCTACACGGTGTATCTGGACGTTGTTACCAGTAAGCTTTGCATGGAGGTCGCCTAGTCCCATTAGGGATTTAGTCTGCATAAATAGTTCCTTAGCGTCAATCTTAACATTACCTGAGGCTACTTCCTCAGAATACTTCTCCTGCGAAAGACGTGCTGTATCAAACCCTTGAAACTGCATAGAAGCAATCTCGTCACCCCAAGCTGCGCGAACCTGCTTACAATCGTCATCTTTAAGTAAGTCTCTCTTCAAATCAAAATAAGCATTGCGCTTCATCTTGTTCTTAGCCAGGAACTCATTCACTGAGCAGGGAGGCTCCATGATGTGCTTGGCTGAGGCCATCCATGTCTGAGGCTCGCGGTTTGCCCACGAAGTCATGGCAGAAGAGCCTTGCAGTGACACCAGCTTCTTCTTTAAGACATCCTTTGTTTGTAATGATAATTCTTCACTCATATTATTTGCTGTTGGAAAGAACTTTGTGCATTCCTTGAACTGCCTCCATAGTGTCCAACTGTTCTCCGCTATTTTCTAGCCAGTATTCATCTAGCTCAAATACTAGATATACACCTAACTCGCTGCAAAGTTTTTTGTAGCCATCTACGAATTTATAAATAGTTCTTTCGTCTACATTATTTAATTCTTTACTCATAAGTTTCCTCCAGTTCTTCGCCGTCATCATCCTCCATCCATAAAATATCAATTTCAGACTCCATACTTGCTAGGGATTCATCCATCAAAGCTTTACCCACTACTCTGCTACTATACACGCAGTATGGCTCTGAATCACCCGCTATGAATTGAAAGCAGTAGTTATGGAAGTGCTCTCCAATCAAGTGCCTAATAAGGGTAACGGCCTTCTCGTCTTCTGGACTCATCGAACCTCCCCGTAGTAGATGCGTGACCGTATACCTGCTGGCAAGTCCTCCTTAGCCACCTCACGCTTCACTGTAGGCTTCCTAGTGTCCTCGGTTACATCTTCCATATTATCACGAAACTTGCTATGGTCTCGGTGCAACTGTCTTGGTTCTGATCCTTTTGTACTCATGTCGAAGATTGTATCATAGGTCTAATCCATTTGTCAACCCCCATTTCAATGCTTGACATATTCAATAAACTCACCTATAACAAAGCCTATGATAAACCTACTACGCGGAGACTGCCTTGAAATGATGAAGGGCTTAGATGATAACTCGGTTGACTCCATCGTGAGTGATCCTCCCTACGGCATTAGCTTTATGGCTAAGAAATGGGACTACGACGTGCCTAGCGTTGAGGTGTGGAAGGAAGCTCTGCGTGTGCTGAAGCCTGGAGGTCATGCGCTGATTGCATGTGGCACACGGACGCAGCATCGAATGGTGTGTAACATAGAGGATGCAGGGTTTGAGATACGTGACGTGGTGAGCTGGATTTATGGATCGGGATTTCCTAAGTCGTTGAATATCAGCAAGGCGATTGATAAGGCGGCAGGTGCGGAGCGTCAAGACGCGATCAAAGGAGGCCACATGGGTGCGGCAGGTAGGGCGCATGGCTTAGACTCTGCCAATGCTCGAAGCTTAGAGATCGAGAAAACAATTCCTGCCATTGTCGGGAAAGGTGCGCTAATGGCGGGAACTCCAGTTACCGACGAAGCCA
>Ga0114918_10006340_pt1 | contig 10020 bp, 21 predicted proteins | sample LantaG_FD_87015 | JGI IMG/M metagenome (GOLD analysis project Ga0114918, IMG submission 87015) | Deep subsurface microbial communities from Baltic Sea to uncover new lineages of life (NeLLi) - Landsort_02402 metaG | ecosystem: Environmental > Aquatic > Marine > Oceanic > Sediment | place...
CTGTAATATATGACAAAAATCCTGGGGTTTCTTCAGCGTGTAGCACGTCTTGCCGTCATGCCGAATACATAGCACGCGTTTGTGCCCGTAAGACCATATATACAAAGTATCACTAAGACAACAGTTGGCTATCCGGTGCTGAAGAGGGAGCTCGAGTATCTCATCTAAGCTACAGGTCTCTTCCTCAGCGAATTGAATCGCGAATGAGCAATGCAGCACCAAGGCTTGAGGCTTTGCAATACTTCGCAGCGCTTTTAGATACTCCCGGGACATTACATCTGCCACAGTAGGTATTGAATCATCTGCAGTAATCACCTTTTTGCTCATGCCTCCTCCAGCAGCTTGAAGTCCACACCTGCCACATAAACCAAACCATCATGACCACGGGCTTTGAATGACTCAGGAATCTTGTCTACCTGAGCCAGCGCATAGAAGTAAGCCTGCTCTATGATATGGTCTTTAACAGTGGCTTTACCCCAGCCATTAAAGTTTATCGCGATGCGGGTGCCTTTCTCAGGTATAGGGCCTTTACTCGCCCACACAGCCCTGCTGCCTTCATGCTCTATGATCCTGCAGTGCTGCATCTCAGGATTCGTTATTATGCGCTGCCTTTCAGCCTCGCGCTCTTCTTCAGTCATGTCTTCCCATTTTTTCATTGTTCCTCCTTCGTTAGTCGCGGCATCCACGAAAGCGCACACCAAAAACCATCCAACACAAGCCAAATCTTTGTCAGCGACTTATGCCGATTCAGTTCTATGGTTTCCTGCTCATTAAAGTTTCTGAGTATCAGGCAATATCGCAGAGATGACGTTTTTCCAGCGTCAAACACAGCAACTTTGGCATTCATACCGCGCTGCTTGAACAGCTCGTTGACTGGGTCAATCTTGTCTCGAATGTCAGGATCTTTTACCCTCTCCATGTTGTTTTACCTCTTCTTTTTTCTTGTTGCTGGTTTTACCTCTTCCCAAATCTTGTGCAGGTTGAGAATAAAGTCTTTCTGGTCATCAAACTCGTACACTCTGTGAGCCTCCAGCGCGTCAACTATAGCTGACTCAAAGTCATCGTAAGTTGCGTAGTCGTCCGGGTCCGCTGAAAAGTCGGCCACTGTAGGACACCAGAAAAACCCATCATAGTCTGCGTATGCACGTTTAAGAATGGCTACGTATGTTCCGTCGGTTATCACGTAAACCGCATTCTTGTTAAACTTAGGTACTTTAATCTCTGTCATTGTTCCTCCTTACAGGTCCAGGCTCTTGTAACGTCGGTAACTCCTCATCAGCTATCTCTATATAACTGGTAAGCAGTCTGCGAAGTTCTCTGTAACCATCATACCGGAGCTGTGCCACCTTCTGCCAGTAGGGGTCTGCTGAGTCAAAACCATCCATGTGCTCTGCGTCTAGCGGCGCAGCCATCACAGCTAACGCCTCTAGATAGTATCGCACATAATCATCCGGATCAGAATAATCCTCAAGACAAACTGCACAGTCGTCAATACGCAAATGCCTTATAGCCTCATTTACTATAGGGTTTTCGGACACTGCTGCGTGGAACACTGCTATCGCTTCATCAAGCCCCATAGCCTTCTTTACCATAGGGTTCTCGAGCATCTTCATTATTTCCTCAGCCAACCGTTGGTCCTTAGACAAGTTCACACTAGGCAGCAGTTTCTGAATGCCTGTCTTGATACCTTCCAGACCAAAACGTGTTATCACGCTCTGGGTGAACGCTTCTATCTCACCTTTGGCATGCATCACAGTGTTAGATACAGCCTCGCTGAAGCATTGTTTCATGTAAGGCAGATTAGCTCTGACCTCCATGTGAAGATGATGTACTTTGGTTAAAATAGCCTCACGGTCTGCTTTGTTTAAGTTAGGCTTCTTGAGTATCTCCTTGATTTCTTTAGCATCTGTGTCCATGCGTTCGGTTAGCTCTTGGGTTTTCTCATAAAACCCATCGTCAATCTTCACCACAGGGTTATGTGCAGGACACTCTGCTATAGCCTTACCGTTAAGGTACTTGATAGTGCAAGGAGTACCTGATCCGCAATTCAGTGTAGATACCATCTCAGCAAACTGAGTCTGTGACATCCATACCTCAATCAACGGTCTTGCCGCAGAAAACATTCTGGTATGATATGAGTCTGCTACCAACTCAGCAGGAGCGATCTGCAGACAAATCAAGTGCCTGTGTGAGACAGTTGACATAAATAATGTCTCCCCATCACTGCATTGTATTCTGGATATCTGAACTGCTCCGAATGACTCGTGTTCGTGTCTTTCTTCCATTATTCCTCCTTTACGCAAAGTTCTGCGCTTTCTTTTGTCGTGCCTGATGCTTGTCTACTAAAGCCTGCACAGCATCACGACACTTTTGGATCTGGTTTATCTGCTTACCTGTGCGTAAATGAAATGTTACTAGATAGTTTGGCATTATTTCTTCTCCTGCTCTCTGATATTCTTGATATCCTGTTCGAATCTTGTCGCGGCAGCAACTAGCCGTTGTCTTATAGCCCGTTCTTGGCAGAGTTGCTGTTTCAAAACATGAATGTCACAATCGACATCATTTTCCGTAGATCGAAGACATAAATAATCAAGGGTTACTTCTAACACTGTGGCTATCGTAGCTGCGTGATCAATCCGAGGTAAACTAGCCTTCGTACATAAATACTTATTGATTGTCGCCCGCGTTATACCTGTAGCACTTGCAAGCTCCGCTTGGGTCATGCCTTTCAGTTTGAGTAACTTACGGAGATTGTTCCCAAACGCTGTTCTAGTACATTTGTTGTTCTTCATTATGCCTCCTTGTAAGAGTTGCTGACAGCAAACTGCCCGTCTTTCCATACGATCCTGCCACACGCAACAGCGTCCACGAATTTTGTGAACCTCCCTTTCTCAAGAACAAATACCCTTTCATTAGGCTTTACCTTGTGAGTGATCCAGTCTTCTAATAGATCACCCTGCTGTCTCGTTGTGGTTCTGGCTGGGCCAGGAAGGTGCCATTCGTAACCCCCAGGCCTAGTGTTATTATGTATCTGCGGTATCTTTTGTGTCTTAACATTAAACAAAAACATGTTGAGATACCAATCAGTGGCGGCACCTTTTCTCCAAGCCTCATATGCGCAGCCATCAACACCATTGCAAGTTAGTTTGTCCTCAACATACTTATCAACAAAGAAATCCATATCAAACCAGGGAATGATATTACCTTCCTCATTTCGATCACCAGAATCCATGAATTCAGTCATAGACTCTTTTGTCAAGAGAGTCAGCCAGAATCCTCGTGTGACCTTAGTTACCTTCTGTTTATCCATTATGCCTCCTACTGCAACAGAGCAGCCAGCTCTTCTTCAGTCAGCACTGTAACACCAAGTTCTCCAGCTTTCTTCAGCTTAGAGCCAGCCTTATCCCCAGCAACAAGATAATCAAGTCCCTTACCGACTGAGGATTTTATAATTCCACCTGCTGCTTGGATCGTGGCATGTATCTCATTACGGCCTTTGCTCAACGTGCCTGTCACGCAAAAAGACTTTCCTGTGATTGCAGTTGTTTTAGTTTCTGGTTTTGTGTACGTCATGTTCACTCCTGTTTCTTGAAATCTGCGGATCAGCTCATAATTCCGATGCTTGTCTTTGAAATAATTCACAACATACTGTCCCGTGATAGGCCCGATGTCTTTGATTGCTTCCAACTCAGTAAGCGTAGCTTCAGACAGTCGTTGCAAACTGCCAAAAGCTTCTGCTAAGAACGGAGCCAACGTCGAGCCAACGCAGTTAATGCCAAGGCCTGCAATCAAGTCAGCAAGACTGTTCTGCTTGCTATCCTCAATGGACTTCAAAAGCTTACTAGCAGAACTTGCACCAAACCGAGGCAGCTCAATCAGGTCATCAAAGCGCAGTACATACAGATCGGGGATGCAGGTAACCAAGCCAGTCTCAACCAACACCTCGATAATACCAGGACCAAGATGATCTATATTCATAGCCCCGCGTGAAGCAAAATGCTCAAGCGTTTTGGTTATCTTAGCTCGACAATGCTCACTCAAGCAGAACAAGAACGCTCCTTTCTGCGTTAATGCGGCATTACACGTCGGGCATTGTGTAGGAAGCTGAATGGGTTTGCTGTTTGCTGTAGTCTCCGTCACTCTGAGAACATGCGGAATAACCTCAGCTGCGCGCTCAACTTCAATCTTATCGCCAGTCTTAACACCAAGCCTAACTAGCTCATCCAGATTATGCAAACTTGCGCGCTTTACCATTACGCCGCCAAGAGGGATAGGCTCAAGCTCTGCCACAGGCGTTACTTGTCCAGTTCGTCCTACCTGCCATGTTACAGACGTTAGGGTAGTAATAGCTGCCGGAGCTTTGAATTTGTAAGCCACTGCCCACCGAGGACATTTGGAAGTATAACCCATGGCTTTCTGAAGCTTCATGTCATTGACTTTCAACACCATGCCATCAATCTCATAGTTAAGATGATGCCTCTGGGTTTCCCACTGCTGACAAAACAGCATAATACTGGTAACATCATCCGCAGGGAAAGACTGGTATTCAGGATTAATTTTGAAGCCCAGCTCTTTCAGCGTATGGAACATATCAACCTGACTGATGATTTCCTCGTCCTGGCATGAGCCAAAGCTGTGAATAAAAATATCGAGCTTGCGTTTTGCTACCACAGTAGGGTCCAGCTGACGCACGGTTCCCGCAGCAGCGTTTCTTGGGTTTGCGAAAGGTTCTTTGCCTTCAGCTACCCTATCCTCGTTCGCTTGCGCGAAAACCGAGAGCGGCAGGTAAATTTCGCCTCTCACATTAATTGTATATGGTTTGGTAAGCTGCAAAGGAACGGATCTGATGCGCTTGACATTCTCAGTGACATCTTCACCCACTTCCCCATCACCCCTGGTAGCAGCATTTACCAATATGCCATCCTCATAACTCAGGCTGACAGACAGGCCGTCAATCTTTAATTCAGCAATGACCATGCGCTCTGTAGCAATGCTTGCGGTTTTGTTGATCTTGTTCAAGAATTCCTGAACATCTGCTTCATCATATGTATTGCCGAGAGACAGCAGAGGAATGTCATGCTTGACCTTCACAAAACCTTCAGCAGCTTCCCCACCCACGCGCTGTGTAGGAGAAGCAGGCGATTTGAATTCCGGATACTGAATCTCAAGCGCAGCCAAGACTTTGAGCTTCATATCAAACTCTATGTCTGGCATGATCGGTTTGTTCAGCACATAATATGCGTGATTCGCTCTGGTTAGCAGGTCTGTCAGTTTCTCAATCTTAGCTTTCATTTCGTCCTTCTCAGTTTCCGTCATTACTACCAGTGAGCTCATTAAGCCTCCTTATTAAAGCAGTGTTAGTTTCCACTACTTCTTGTAAATTTACAGCCAGGTCGATAACATTATCAAACTGCAATATAGTTATGCATCGGGGAGCAGTTTTCATAGTAGTTAGTGCCTCTTCCATGTTATCCAACTCATCAACCCATGTGGCAAAACCACTTACAGACAAATCAGTCCATACATACTTACCACGTGTAGGCCTGCATGCTAGGCACATCAATTCCAGCTCATGTTTGCGCTTACAAACAGCTATGTATATAGCTGTATGATCAAAACCGTTAAAATCAACTACTTTCAATCCGCCTCCTTAGATCTTGAAATATGTCTTTTAAGTAAACTAATTGCTGCTTGTCTTATGCCAACACTGCTGTAATTACGCAGACATAGCTGTTTTAACTCAGCAGCGGACAGAGTCCTAAACGATTTAACATAAGCCGAAGCGCAAGTGCGACAACGAAACACAACGCCTGGATCAAGCCTGTATGCTATTATGTATGACGGACCATATTTTCGTCGACGTCGATTACTTACAGGTGCTGCTGAAAAGCTACAACCGCAGATGTCACATCGGTAAGACTCCACTGTTACGCGCTTGAACAGTATGGTCAGTAACTCAGCTACTGTAACAATTACAGGTGGTTTTTTACGCATAATTAAGCACTCAGTAAAGAGTCAATATACAGCTTAGCCTTGTCAATACCCCAGGCATGCACAAGAGTCTTGTCTTTCGTGACATCCTCTGAAGCAAACAACTCTCTACCATCTACAGTAATGTCACTTTCGTCCCAGCGAATCTCAATCACACGCTTACGCCACCCTAATACAAGCTTACCGCGCCTTGTTGTGACTTCGAACCAGGGTCGATGTTTACAACACCAATCATGGCAATACTGATTAGGGATCTCTTTAACGTAAATAGGATCAGAAAAACACCCAAGTAACTCAGCCCGCTCCTGAGCACGTCGTTCCTGTTCTTTTGGCATGCGGCGCTGAATGTTTCCTAACAGTGTATTCCTCACAGTTCTGAAAGCTTTGCTTATTACTGTCTGCTCCTCGCTCGATAACTCCAAACCAGGCAGATCTGCTGCAATTTGTATTGCGTATTTTCCTATTTCGCCAACAACACCCTGTTCGCCCTCAATGGTTTTATAATTCGGGTTTTCCATTAGTCCTCCTTAATCTGTAAAAGTGCAGATAGCTTACGATGTGTCTCGAGCAACGCACCACGAGCTGCATCAAGCTCACGGGCTAATGCCCACAGATAACTGGATTTACGCGATATCATCACAGAAACTTGTTTCGACGTTACCAGGTCCTCCACAGATACACCAAGCACTTCAGCAATCCTAAGAGCATTATCAACCCGTGGCAAGTTTACCGTCTTGGCGTTAATGTAACTTGAGATTGTTTCACGAGGTATATCTGTTAGTTCAGCTAATCTAGTAACTGTGATATTGCGCGATTGTAGTAATGCAGTAAGTCGACTACCAAAACTATCACCCTCAATGATAACTCCTGTTTTCTCAGGATCCTCCTTCACAAGCAGTTCCTGCAGATCAACACCAAGAGCTCGAGCTATTTTCTCTGCCTTATCGATCCTGGGCAATGCCCCCGAAGCTTTCACATAGCTAGCAACCGTTGAGAACGGGATTTTCGTAACAGAAGACAACTGTTCGCGCGTTATCCCCTTGATTTGCATTATGCGCTTAAGATTTCTTCCAAAGTAATTCATTAGTCCTCCTCCGGTTCCCAGTTATTAGGGAACTCGCCTTGTATCTGTCCACAGTCCAAACAGAACGACATTACCACCTCCTCACCACCACAAACATCTTTGATATAAGGCAGTGTTGTGCATTCATGCTCATGTTCCCCATAAGACCAGTAACCTCTGTCACTGTCTGTGCTATTTCCAACACACAGTATGCGTTTACTCTTACACTTTATACAAGGTTTCATAATTCCTCCTTACCTGTCATCAGGCTCTCGCCCGCCATCCAGGAAATCCTCAGCATCCTTGTACTTCTCTGACAGCCTTACAAATTCCTTTATCTCCTTTTGTTCATGCTCAGAGACCCAACCTAGCTGCGCACGAGCTTTTATGGGAAGGTCGTCAAGGTCACAGTCGTCCAGGAAATGCGGATCGCTGATGACTAATGAGTACTGGATCTTCTTTTTCTTTACTGTACGCTCCACAGTAATGACCAGTACATCATCACCGCTTTTATCCTCAACCTCATTAATGTCTACAATCTTGCCATCAATAAGATCATAAATCGTGCTTGGTTTGATTATTTCCATTTTCATAATGCTTCTCCTTCCTCAAGATAAACCACAGTGTTTTCCGAAAGCTTCTCTGTGGCCTTGGGTCCTTTGTTGACCCACAACATACAGAAATCCATGCCAGAACCCTGTAAACACTGTTTTGACAGCTGCATAGCACAGTAGAGTCTCGAAGGATCGATAGATTCCTCGTCTTTCAGAAACTCATGACAGATGAATGTCAGCAGATCTGGAACTGTTTTCTCTCCTTCGTAAATTGTTGTTTTCATAGTTCCTCCTGAACTTGTGGTTTTGGAAATACGCCGACTATGCCGAGCCCTGCTAACCCCCAGAAGGAGACCACAGCAACGATCAGCACGAGTCGATAATCAAGCTCTGCTTCACAGCGCATACATGTGATAAACAGAGTCATAAAATCAGCCAACAGCAGATGCAACAGCAGAATCAACGAAATTAACTTCACGTGCATTGTTGTCCTCCAATAGAGCGCGTTTTTTCAATTCAGCTAGCACATAAAGGTGTGCTTCAATAAATCCCTGAACTACATCAGTTCCGTCAGTCTTTCTCTTTTTCTCCTCCAGCAGCAGGATCAGTGTTTTCAAGGTACCATCTGAGCACTTCCGTAACACTGAATCACGAACTATATCATTGTCACGCGTATGATACAAAACGTAAAGAGTATTGGATACATGATTCGGGTTATCTGCGCCATAACAAAAACACAGTGTCTTGTCAGAAGAAATGAACCAGTACCTGTCGGCTGTGGCTGAAAAGAAGAAATAATGTGTACATTTTGTTGATTCTTGCGAAGTCCAATGCTTTTGGGCCTTTACACAAAGATGAGGGAGTTCCTCGGCAGTACACACAGGCACCCAGCGTCGATCATAGCCATCCGCTACCTCTGCGGGGTGACTTGTAACTAACAAGGAGTCTACCCCAGCCATGAACTCTTGAATCAATTGCAGTTGTGTAGGAGTACAAACCTGACCTACCACATAATACAAATCAGGCGGGGTTTCGTGCGTCATAATGTAACCTCCAATAATAAGTAGGAGCAGGGTAGGGCAGTTTAACTTAAAACGGCGACTTACCCAGGTCAGTTAGTTTAGAACAGGTTGGCTAAGAAAGAACCTATGCTAGCGCCTGCTGTGCCACCCCAGATCCATCCGGCTATGCCATACGCGGAGCCGCCTATAGCTATCCCGATGCTTCCAACATAAACACCGACAACAATTCCCGCTGTTGTGCAGACTAGCATTATTGTGGAATCATTATTCATATGATCCCTCCTGAAGTTATTTGGCCCTACCTGAGTGAATTACGTACTGAGGCTACCCTGCTATAATACTTATATGGACATTGTTATTTTCTCGTCTTTGGGGGCCTACCGGCCTCTTCTGGGTTTTCTGAGGCACTGGCATATCCTCAATTTTATGAAGGTTTTGTACAAAGTCCTCATTTGATGAAACCTGACGACATGTTATTCCTCTTATTCATTCTCTTTGTACAGCCGCAAGAACCGGAATATCTTTGGGTAAGTTATTTGAGGCAAAAACGCCAATGCAACCTCTTGGTTATCCAATGTAGACTCTCTGAGCACTACATAAGGAATAACAGAACCTTTCAGCTTCTCAAACTCCTGTGCTGTTACTTTGCAGATCACTTTCTTGAAAGGTCCTGGATCAAGCCAATGTTTTACTTCTGGCTTGTCCTGGAACTTCAAGTACATTGCCAAACTGGCGTGTGCGGCTGCTGTGATAGCTTTGCCGAGCGGGATGTCATCTCTGATTAGGATGTACATCTTCATGCTGCCTCCTACTTCTTGTTGGTATGAACTCGGTTGTTATCTAGCCGAATACATGTATTCATGATGTCCTGGACAGTCCGCCAGCTTTCCATCTCTGCATCAGTGACATCCATGAAGAACTGCTCCTCGAGGTCAACACATACATCTATGAAATCAAGGTCATCAAAATCCAGATCATCCAGCAACCGAGTTTCGGGGGTGATGTTTCGTCTTGAATCACCGATGACCTCAACTATCACTGCTTTAACTTTGCCAAAAACATCTGGCATTAACCCTCCTAATTATCTGCTCGACAAAACATTGACGAACCCAAAATCTCTTGAACAGTTTCATCGTCATAGCCTCTGCGCTGCTTGTTCATTTCTGCCGCACATTTCACAGCGGTAGCATAGTCCTTACCCCAGTTCCAGTTAGTAGGATAATGACCCGAGACATTTTCGAACACCAGCGAGCAGTAAAAATCGCCGTTCTTGTCCGAGACCTCATTCACCCAATACACCCAGCGGCGACGAAACAGCTCGTCTTTTGGCGGGGTTTCTGTGAAAGGTATTGCTCTGAAGTCATTCATCCCAATCCTCCTCGCTCTCGGC
>Ga0114918_10006341_pt1 | contig 10020 bp, 8 predicted proteins | sample LantaG_FD_87015 | JGI IMG/M metagenome (GOLD analysis project Ga0114918, IMG submission 87015) | Deep subsurface microbial communities from Baltic Sea to uncover new lineages of life (NeLLi) - Landsort_02402 metaG | ecosystem: Environmental > Aquatic > Marine > Oceanic > Sediment | place: Baltic...
GATTCTTTCAAAAACCTCTTTACTTCAACAATACTGCTTAATTGTGAGTCATTCATAGTTATCACCATAATATAGCTATTATGACTCTTACCTTTAGCCTGTCAAACCTTCTGTCTGTCAGGGGTTGGTTTCAGGCTCATCATCAGATTAGAAAAGACTTCAATTTGCTGGAATAATTGGCAAGATTATATAAGATACTTGGTCTTTACTCATGTGCACTGTGGTCTTTCCATTAAATATCTCAGGTTTCCGATCGCGAGGTTCATCGTGTACAAAGGGGCCACAGCCGCGCAATTCCGTCTTAAAATGGGGTGAGTTAACACCACTACCCTTTGTAGTTTCATAATCCTTACCACGAATCGACAAGGCAATTCTATAACCAGCTGGCACCACTACGGATGTAGGCCATATCTCAATATCTAGCCCCACTGGTACTCCCGGCTTAAGTGGTTGAATCTCATCGTGTGTGTGGTATGGCCGATAAGGTAGAGTTAATTCTTCATCGAGTTTACGATGTGATGCTCGTAACCAGCCAAAGGCTACAGGTGCATTTGGGTCTATCGCTCCTTGAAAGGTTACTTCACTCATATCTGGGGTAAAAACTCTAAATACTAGAAATAAATCTGCATCATTTGTAGTCGATGATACAAAGAGTTTAGCTACAAGAGGACCGGTAATTTCTGTTTCCTGTAATAAAGGGGCAGAAATAAAAGTTAACCCATCGCCCATTGCATCAAACTGAAGCTTGGCAGTTTTTGTTGGAAGTTCGGTGGATAAAAGATGGCTCTCGGGCTGTAAGTAAAACTTCGTCCATTGTGTCCGGGCAAGAGGCCACTCATTTTCATGCCGTTCAACGAACTTGTCACCAATATGACGAACATTTAGTAATACCCTTGGCTGCTTATCCCAGCCATTGTCCTCACCCTTAAGAAAGTACCCGAAAAAACGCTTTTGTAGATCAATTCCATAATCTGTATAGAAATTTGTTATGTGCCCAAGTCCATGCACCTCCAACCATTTTTGTGAAGATGCTGCTCGACTAAATCCTTCAAAGTTGCCACGAGCATGTAAAGGCTGAGCACCCCAGTTGGCAGTAGACAACAAAGGCACTTTTATCATATCCCATTTTGGCGATCTTTCCTTATAGTATTCATCGTCCAAAGGGTGGGAAAGAATCTCATCACCAAAGTCGCAACGGTTAGCTGCCAATTCCTTATCGGACATTGTTTCTTCACCGCATACTGGTTCACCGGTTACAACACTTTTTGGCCCACGCTCGCCTAAACCGTATTGAACTATTTTAACCCTCTTTTCATACCAACTGGCCCACATTGTCGTCAGGATACCGCCGTTGTGAGTAGAATCGCGGTACCAATCTGCGGCACCCTCCCAATTGCATATAGCAGTTAGATGAGGCGGCTGTTCAGAGGCAACTGGCCACTGATTCATAGCATAGTAGGATATACCAGTAAGCCCAACCTTGCCATTAGACCATGGCTGCACCCCCGCCCACTCTATGCACTGATAGAAATCCTGGGTTTCACGCGATGAAAAATGATTAATATAACCCGGTGAACAACCACAACCTCGAGCATCTACCCTTATACAAACATAATCATCGGGCACCCATTTCTCAGGGTCAGCGACCTCCCAATTCTGGTATTTGTTCGTAGACCCATAAGGGATATCGGGGTGTTTTGCAACCATCTCATCCCAGACATTTTTTATGCCTTCTTGGAAGCATAAACCTTTGGCATAGGGTCCATAAGTCATTATAACCGGATATTTACCGTCATTAATTGGGCGGAAGACATCAGCTCTGAGGATAAGACCATCATCCATCTTAATACCTACATTCCAGTCTATCTGTATTCCGTCACGAATCTCACTGCTCTTAAACATTTTTTAAACTCCTTTATTATTTAATATCTACTTAATTTAGTCATCTAGTATATCTCGTTGTCACACCCAATTCGTTTAAGATTTTTTACATCACCTCCTAAGGTCTTTATTTTTCTACATTGAATCTTTATATGTATGGCAACCAGATTTTATCCACTACCTATACAGCTTCAAAGATATTTGTAGAAAAATAAATAATTAGTCTTAGTAATAGAATATAAACAGATTAATTTCATTCATCTTTATGTGAGGCAACGGGATATGACGTGACACTAGGCAAGTTCTTGTTTAAGTATAATCATCTAAGACGACATAGTGGATTAGGTTATCTTACCCCCTATGAAAAACTGGAAAAAGTTACCAAGTTATTGAACTAGCACATCGGTCCTCTAGTATTTTCTTAGAAATCAATTATTAATTAGACAAATAATTCATAATATGACTCTTTATACTCTTCGTAACATTACCTGTTGGTTTAAGTTTGAACCCTAACCTATCAAGAACAAAAATAACTACCTCTTCTAAGACGGAGTCACCTACATTATTTATATTACGAATCTCAGATTTTTTGAAATATTCCTTTACATATTGATCGACTTTACTAGTCAACTTTTCCCCATTCTTGACAACATCTGATATGTTATTACAATATCCATCAAATGATGAAATTACATGTTTTGCTCCTGTTTTCTTCAATTGAAGAAAACTTTTCTTAAGCTCATTAACATTTTCATATATTGGGACATCTTGTCTCCCCGGAACTGAATCTCCAATTATTAAAATATCTTTTTCTGGAACAAAAATTGAAATTGAACCTTTAGAATGACCAGGAGTATGAATAATTCTTAATTCCATTCCAATATCTATTATATCCCCGTCCTCTAATGACTTGTCTACTTTGGTTGAATTTGAAATTAAATTAAAAAATCCAGGTATAGGACGTTCTTTATATTGTTTTTCAATATCTTCTATATAAGGCTTGGCTAAACGGTGAGCATAAAAAATAATATCAGGGTTAGCTTTTTTAAACAAATGGTTGCAACCTATATGGTCAGGATGACAATGAGTATTAATAATGATATTAAGATTGTTAATTTGTACTCCTTCCTCTTCACAAAAAGATTTAATATCATCAAAATTGTTCGCAGTACCAGTATCTATTAAGCAATTCTTGTTTCCTTTGATTAACGTGACATAAACGGACCGTTTACCAGTGCTTCCTGTAAAGTAAAGTTTCTTTATAAAAAAATCTTGTATTACTTTCATAATTCCCCTTTCCGTATTTTGAAATAAACTAACAACCACCCAATAATAAGATTATTTTCTTTTATATTCTTATCTATCAAATTTATACTCTATAACCAATCCATGCCCATTAATTTGCCTATTTTTTTGTAAGTTGGCCGTAATTCATACTCGGCAAGAAGATGATTCTTTACTGGGAGCCCAAGGTCATATTCTGTATTCTTTGCTCGCAATTCTAATCCCTTCACTAAATCTATTATTTTTTTAACAGGAAAACTAAATACTAATTCATCATCTTGTGCCATTGCATTCATACGATCACCCGTGCAAGGTATAGTGACTTTGAATTCATCATTTTGTAGTGTCAGTACAATAGAATAAACACAAGCTGCATAACCGGATAGTCTACTATAAATATCATCCCCATCAATTCCGCTAACTGCTATAAGTATCTCCGTTAATTGGGCGGGTTCACAATATAATATTATTAAATCAGGTTCAAAAGATATCTTAGATAAAGGAGCAAATGCAATTCCCTTGTATTTACCTAATTCAAAATGAGGAAATGATTGAGCCCATTTTGCCCCCGCTTCTAGAGTTTGAGAAGAGCCTGGTAATGGGTACCGATTATATCACTCTAAAAAATATTTTGGAGCTTTTTCTAACCCTAATCCAATAACTGGCGAGAAGCACCACATATCCTCCTTAAACATAGATGATGTCTTTCCTTGCCTCATAGATATTGCAAGTGCTTTGACATAGTGACAGATGATGCCCAAAGTCTTTTGTGGGTCTTTTTGCATTAGATGGGTTATCTTTTTTGCTTTCTAATAACTTCACTGCTAAAACAAAAGTTTTTAATTTTAGGATATTTTCAATTGTATTTCCATACTCTCTTAAAACACTTAATTCCATTTATTTATCCTCCTATCATTTTAATTCTATGATCTATGATTATTAATAACTGATGCCTCTACAAAAGAAATACTTTCCCTTATATGTAGTTCTTCCCAGACTTAAATTTCTATATATCCTACATATCCACCCTAATCTCTAAAACCTTCCTATTAACATAAATTCTGATATTTTATCCTTACTACTACCCCCTTTCTTAATTAAATTTCGCTTCCTCTAAATATTCCTTCATCTTGGCTATGTAGGTTCCAGCATTCCTGCCATCCATAGCCCGATGATCATAAGAAAGACAAAGATACATCATGTCTCTTATTACAATTTGATTTTTAATAACCACTGGTTTCCTGGTTATTCGCCCTGTCCAAATCAAAGCTACCTGGGGTTGATTAATAATAGGAGTATTCAGGATGGGTCCAAAAACTCCTCCGTTAGAAAGTGTGATAGTGCCTCCTTGCATATCCTCCGGAGTTAGTTTCTTTTCTCTGGCCAAAGTAGCTACTTCCTCTAGTTTCTTGTTGATTTCCATCAAATCCATAGTTTTTACATGACGGATAACTGGAACTAATAAAGCTTCTTCGGTTCCTACTGCTATTCCAAAATTAACCTCTTTTTTCTTGAGAATCTTATCTTCTCTTATAACAGAATTAATTACAGGTACATCTTGTATGGCTTTTATCGCTGCTTTTATAATAAAGGCAAGGTAGCTTAACTTTAGATTTGCCTTTTCCCTAAATTCCTCTCGTAGATTCTTTACCGAAGTCATATCCACTTCTATCACTGTAGTAACATGAGCAGCAGTCTGTAAACTTTCTACCATACGACGAGCAATAGTTCCTCTTATACCTATTAGAGGAATCGCCTCAGATATGTCTTGCTCTTTAGAATACCTTTCCACATCTTCTTTAGTAATCAGCCCTCTTGGGCCAGTCCCTTCTATCTGGGAAAGATTTAGGTTTAGTTCTTGGGCTACCTTTCTGGCTACGGGATAGGCCTTAACTTTATGAATATTTTCAGCTTTATCAAAATTTTCTTTCTTTGGCTTTACTTCTCTACCTTGCTTTGGTTTTTCTAATTTTTCTTCTAAAAGAAAAGAAATGTCTTCTCCTTCTTTACCCACAATAGCTACTGTTTCGTCTACTTTTACAGTATCCCCTTCTTTGCATAATATTTTTAATAAAAATCCATCGGCTGGGGAAACTACTTCAAAGGAGACTTTTTGGCTTTCTACCAAAGCAATAACATCTCCTCGTTTAATATCTTCCCCTTCTTTTTTTACCAGATAGGTAATAGTTGCCTCGGTAATATCTACTCCTAGATTAGAAAGAATCACTTTTCTGGCCACTTTAGTCACTCCTTTTATTTTTATTTATTTTTAGATAATAATTTTTTTATGGCACTTTTTATCTCTTCTTTAGTGGGGATAACAAAAGGATTTCCGTATTTACCAGCTGGGGCAGGCGTTTCCTTACCGGCAATACGTTTGATGGGTGCTTCTAGTAAAAATAGACCTTCTTCTGCTACCATAGCAGCTATCTCTGCTCCCACTCCTCCTATCTTGGTGTCTTCCTCGATAATAATAAGTTTTCCAGTTTTCTCGATAGATTTTAATAACTGTTCATAATCGAAGGGACGTAAAGAACGTGGATCATAAATTTCTACGTTTATGTTCTCCTCTTTGGCCAGCTCGTCTGCTACTTCCAAAGATAGCCTTGCCATATAACCATAAGAAACTAGAGTAAGATCTTTGCCCTCCCTTCTGATTATTCCTTTCCCCAAAGGAACTAAATAGTCCTCTTTAGGTACCTCTCCTTTAACTGGGTAAAGAAGCTTATGTTCATAAAATACTACTGGATCTTCATCTCTTATGGCCGATTTGATCAAACCTTTAGCATCATAGGGGGTAGAGGGGTAGATAACCTTTAAGCCAGGAAAATGGAGAGGGAGCGCTTCCAAGCTCTGGGAATGGTGAGCTCCTGCTCCTCCCATACCGCATAGTGACATACGATAAGTAACTGGTGTGTGAAATTGTCCCCCGGACATATACCTTAGTTTAGCCGCCTGGTTACAGATAGCATCCGCAGCAACTAATATAAAATCCCCAAACATTATTTCTACTATTGGCCGCATACCAGTTACTGAGGCCCCTACCGCAGCTGCACTAAAGCCATTCTCTGAAATGGGCATGAGCCTTACTCTCTCTTTTCCGAATTGATCTACCAACCCTCGAGTTACAGTACAATTACTTATATGAATATCTTCTCCCATTAAAAATGCCCTCTTATCTCTTTGCATCTCTTCTCTGATACCTTCTTTTATGGCATCAGCAAAAGTTAAAATCTCTTTAGTCATTAGAAAAATACCTCCTTTTCTGCATATACCTGTTCTAAATAATCTTCTGGTTCTGGATAAGCGCTTTGAGTGGCATATTCTACTGCCTCTTTAATTTCTTCTCTTGTTTTTTCTTTTAAACTTTCAAGTTCTTGGGAAGTAAGTAAGTTAAATTCTAGCAATCTTTGCGTGAAAAGAGTTATAGGATCTCTCTTTTTCCATTCCTCTACTTCTTCTTTTGACCTATAACCACCATAAGAGAATTTATCGTAGGCAGTATGGCCTTCATAGCGGTAGGTCTTAGACTCAATTAAGGTAGGCCCTTCTCCATTACGAGCTCTCTTTATGGCCTCAGTCATTACTTCGATCACCGCAAAAGCATCCATACCATCAACAATATATCCGGGAATGCCATAACCTACGGCTCTATCAGCAATATCAGCTACCGAGGTAGTCTCCTGATAGGGAGTAAATAAAGCATAAAGGTTGTTTTCGCAAAAATATATTACTGGAAGTTTACTCGTGGCGGCAATATTCATTCCCTCATGCACATAACCTGCGTTAGAAGATCCATCCCCAAATAAACACAAACAAACATTATTGCTTTGTTGCATCTTCAACCCTAGGGCTATTCCCGCCGCAAGACTAACATAAGAACCTTGTATCCCCGATCTTAAGAAGAGATTATTTTCTCTATCAGCCAAGTAAGGACCACCCTTACCTCGGCAATAGCCAGTCTTTTTGCCCATTAATTCAGCCATCATTCTTTTAAGATCTAATCCTTTGCCTATAGCCCAACCCCAGCCACGATGATTGGGTACACCATAGTCCTCTTTTTCAAGAAGAGAAAATGCCACAGTTTGGCTGGCTTCTTGGCCGACAGTGGGATGCTGGTGTATTGCAACACCCTCTTTAATGAGTTGGATGATCTCTTCGTCCAAAAATCTATTTTTAATCATTTTCCCTAGGATGGTAATAAATTTCTTCTTTCCATACTTACTCAAAATTTGCTTATAATCTAATGGCTTTTTGGTAATTTGTCTATCAATTGAAACAATATTTCCCACAATTTCATTGTATTTCATTGTATCCTCCTTAAAAGAATTAAAAATAATAATATGCATTTCTTGTCTACTATAGTGGATATTTTGCAAGCTTCTCTTTTTTTGATTTTAAGTATATCTATGGTAATATTACTATCCCAATATCTGGCTTCATAACAAATCAACCTCCTTTCGTAAAAAATTTATCAGCATTGCTTTTTAGCATTTCAACTACTTCATATACAGCATATAATATATCATCATTTTTCTATAAATTTTATTATAGTTTTTTTAACTGTGAGCAGCTTGATTCATTTGCCTTTTTTTTATTTGTTGTTTGAATTGGATCAAGTAAATAATTCCAATAACCCCAAAGGCTATTAAATCACTTTGAATTCCCGTAACTAATAATAATACGCCGCTGGCTAAAAGTAGGACTCTTTGAATAATATTTATCTTTCCCATTATCATGGGCAATTTCATTCCCATTAAGGCTATAGATATGAAAAATATTCCTATAACTGCAGTTATAATAGAAATAATTATCTCTAAGGGAGCCCCAATTAATAATAGTGACGGGTTAAAAGCAAAGCAATATGGCAAGATTAAACCCACTATTGCTAATTCTAAAGCGGCTATTGCTGTTTTATTTATATCACTCTTTGCAATACTTGCCGCTGCAAAAGTGACTACGCACACTGGAGGAGTTATCCCAGAAAAAATTGCAAAATAAAGTGCAAATAAATGCGCCTGCATTGGCAATAAGCCAAGTTCTATTAAAGCAGGAATCGCTAGTGCACTAACAATTATGTAAGCGGGAACTGCAGGCAATCCCATTCCCAGAATTATAATAGCTATCATGCTAAAGAATAAAGGTAATATTAAAGTAGTTTGGGAAATCCTTATTATTAAGCCGGTGAATCTAAAAGCTAATCCTGTCAAACTCAATGTTCCTAGGACAATACCAGCGCTTGCACAAGTAACAGCTATAAGCAGGACGTTTCTGCCTCCATTTTCGAGGGTTCGTAGGAAGGTTGCCCAGGTTAATCGTGTTTCTTTTTTTATAGCACTAACAATAATCGTGCACAAAATAGACATAGTTACAGAATAATAAGGGGTAAAACCGACAAATAGTAAATAAACTAGCAAAATAAGGGGTATCAATAAATAAGTTTTTTTTACCAATTCTTTAGTTTTGGGAATCTGTTCTTCAGGCATCCCTCTAAGATCAAACCTTACCGCTTTTAAATGAACCATTAGTATTATTCCAAAATAGTAGAGGATTGCAGGCACAAAGGCTGCTATCAATATCTTAATATAAGGTATACCGGTAATATCTGACATTACAAAAGCAATTGAGCCCATCACGGGTGGCAAAATTGCTCCTCCTGTGGAAGCAGCAGCTTCTACCGCTGCGGCAAAATGAGGTTTATACCCAAGCTTTTTCATAGTAGGAATACTCAGGGTACCGGTAGCATATACATTTGCAACGGCAGCTCCGGAGATCATACCAAAAAACCCGCTGGAAACAACCGCTATTTTAGCTGGACCCCCTTTGGATTTCCCCGTTAAACTTGTAGCCAGGTCGATAAATAATTGGCTTACTTTTGTTTCGGTGAGAGCAGATCCAAAAAGTATAAAAAGTGCCGCATAAGTAGCCGAAATCCCTAATATACCTCCAAAAATGCCCCGTGAACTAAGATATACCGTATTAATAATATACCTCATTTCCCATCCTCGATGTGCAAATATACCCGGAAAATATTTGCCCCATAGGCAGTAAAAGACTGAAACGAGCATCAATGTGGGCAAAGGCCAACCTACCATTCTTCTGGCCCCTTCAAAAATCAGCAATATGGCTATCACTCCAAAAACCATCTGTAATGTAGTTACCGGATCCACCAGTCCTTCACGTAAGCTAAACATATCGTAAAAAACAACAGCATACCCAAATACTAACAGGGAAAGAATTGCCAAAAGTATATCAAGCCAGATAAACCATTTTTTTTTGGATGAAGAAAAAGGGTGGGTTAAAAAAATTAACACCATGACAAAAGTAAGATGTCCTCCTCTTTGAATAAACAAGGGGAATACACCGAATAAACCAGCATAAAGGTGAAAAATGGACATTATTATAGCCAGAAAAGTTGCTAAAGTTACTATAGTAAATAGTTTTTTTCTCAACATATTATACTCCTCAACTATTAATTATAAGTAAATTTTCTAATTAAAATTATCTTACTAGTTAGAGCAAGCAAAATAGGCAACCATGCCCTTATAGGTGTTTATCATTAGCCAAGCGGGTACTTCTTTTTCACCTACAAGTGTGGTAAATGCCTACTTGAATAAAACCCCATGCCCTTACGGACGTGTTTTCTTCTGATTCAAGTTTTACTTGTCCAGTAGTCTTTCATATATATTAAAGACTACTGGACAACTGCTCTCATTCCCCCACCCTTACAGATGGGCAGTCCCCGCCTAGATTAAAAAATAACTAAAAGTACAGAGACAACAGGAGAGTAAAGTATTAATATCCTCTGTAATATCAATTAATTAAACCTTTTTCCTGATAGAATTTTTTCGCACC
>Ga0114918_10006342_pt1 | contig 10018 bp, 3 predicted proteins | sample LantaG_FD_87015 | JGI IMG/M metagenome (GOLD analysis project Ga0114918, IMG submission 87015) | Deep subsurface microbial communities from Baltic Sea to uncover new lineages of life (NeLLi) - Landsort_02402 metaG | ecosystem: Environmental > Aquatic > Marine > Oceanic > Sediment | place: Baltic...
AGTCATGAATCGCAAAATGTTCCAATTATCGTTACTTCTGTGTCTTGGCGCAATACTCTGCGTCACTTCATCTTCCATATATGCCGCCGGCGATTCGGGGGTCAGGATTTGGGAGCAGGACATCGTAATTCCCACTTATATGGCCGGGGCTCCCGAGCCCAATCCGATGTTCTATTTCGGTAGCGCCTCCCAGGGGGCCGAGGGAAGGGTTTATCCCTATCCTCTTTATGACAAGCTTACCGGCGTTAAGCAGGACAAGACCTATAAAATGGTCTACCTGGAAAACGAGTACGTGAGGATCGGCATTATGCCGGAGATAGGCGGCCGCATCTTCGAGGGCGTCGATAAAACCAACGGCTACAACTTTTTTTACCGCCAGCACGTTATCAAGCCTGCGCTTATCGGCCTCATCGGCGCCTGGATTTCCGGCGGCGTCGAGTGGAACATTCCGCACCACCACCGCGCCAGCACGTTCATCCCGGTACAATATCTTCTTGAAGAGGGTAAGGATGGCAGCAAGACCATCTGGGTGGGCGAGCTTGAAGTGCGTCATCGAATGAGGTGGGCCATCGGCTATACGCTCAGGCCGGGCAAGTCTTACCTTGAGACTTCCCTGCGGATACTGAATCGCACGCCCGTGGTCAATAGCCTACTTTGTTTCGCCAACGTGGCGGTTCACACAAACGAGAACTACCAGGTCATCTTTCCTCCCAGCACGCAGTATGCCACCCACCATTCGAAGCGTCAGTTTACTACCTGGCCGATAGCGACCGGTAGATACGGCGGCGGCGACTTCAGCGGCGGCGTGGACGTGAGCTGGTACAAAAACCATATATCATCGAACTCGATGTTCGCCTGGAACTACGAGGACGATTTTTTCGCCGGTTATGACCACGGCAAAAAGGCCGGGACGATGAGCGTCGCCGACCACCATATCGTGCCGGGCAAAAAACTCTGGACCTGGGGCAACGGCGAGAACGGCCGGATGTGGGACGACATACTCACCGACGAGGACGGCCCCTACATCGAGCTGATGGTCGGCGCCTACTCGGACAATCAGCCGGATTATAGCTGGATGCAGCCCTACGAGGTTAAATCGTTCAAGGAATACTGGTATCCGTTCCGTGACATCGGCGGCGTGAAGAAAGCCAACCTCGATGCCGCCGTGAACCTCGACGTGGTCGAAGGCCTGACAGCGAATGTGGGATTCTACACCACTTCGGCCCATGAGGCGGCAACGGTTGTGCTGAAGGCGGCGGATAAAGTCCTGCTCTGGGAGGTAGTGGCCATCAATCCCGGCACGCCTTATCTGAAGCAGGTTGCAATCCCGGCCGGAATAGACCAGCATAATCTCCGAGCTTCGATATCAGCAGACGGCAAGGAGCTGGTCGCTTACTCGCCGATAAAGCTGGAACCTGAGCCGATGCCCGAATCGGTCAAAGCGCCGCTGTCGCCGGAGGATATCAAGACCAACGAGGAATTATATCTTACCGGCCTGCGGATCGAGCAGTTCCACAACCCGGCCCTCGACCCGGATCCATACTGGCTGGAGGCCCTTCGCCGCGACCCGGGCGATATACGGGTGAATACCGCTCTCGGCATTAACTACCTGAAGCGGGCGCGGTTCGAGGAAGCCGAGAATCTTTTCCGCAAGGCACTTGAGCGGCTCACAGCAAAATACACAAGCCCGAAAAACGGCGAGCCGTTTTACTATCTTGGCGTGGTTTTGAAAGCGCAGGGCAGGGACGATGAGGCCTTCGACAATTTCTATAAGGCCACCTGGAGCGAGGCATGGCGTGCGGCGGGATATTACTCGCTGGCCGAGATAGCCTGCGCGCGGGGTGACATGGTTGCGGCTCTCGATTTTGTGGGCTGCTCGCTCAAAGCCAACGCGCTGAACATCAGGGCGCTGAATCTTAAATCCGCCGTGCTGCGCCACATGGGGCAGGCGGACGAAGCTCTTAAGGTATTGGTGACAGCCCGGAAAAAGGCCGATCCTCTCGATGTGCGGATTATGGCCGAACGGTGGCTGGCGAAGAAGGGTCCCAGGGTTGCACAGGCTATGGCTTCGGTAATGAATGAACATCCCGCGACGGCCCAGGAGACGGCGGCTGAATACTTCAACGCCGGTCTCTGGCAGGATGGCGCCGAAGTGCTTTCACAAATGATTGCGGCTGCTCCGAATAAGTCCGAAGTCTCGCCGATGGTCTATTACTATCTGGGTTATTTCGCCCGGAAAATGGGACAGGCACGTAAGGCTTCAGAATACTATAGCCTTGCCGTGAAAATGTCGCCGGACTACGTTTTTCCATTCCAGCATGAAGCGATAACAATCCTGCGCGAGGCGATGAATGCACGGCCGAACGATGCGATGGCGCCTTACTATCTCGGAAACCTGCTGTTCGACTGGCAGCCCACCGAGGCGGTGGTGTTGTGGGAGAAGTCCGTTTCGCTCGGCGCTAAGTTCCCGATTGTGTACCGCAACCTGGCAATCGCCTATTCGCACCAGGAGAAGGGTATCGCTCTCGACAAGGCCATTGCGAGCCTGGAGAAAGCTGTCTCGCTCGACGGCAAATACGCGATTCATTTCTTCGAGCTTGACCAGCTCTACGAGGCGGCGGGGACCGCTCCGGAAAAACGGCTGGCCATACTCGAAAAGAATCACGAGACAGTCACCGAGCGGGATGACTCGCTGTCACGTGAAATCTCGCTTAAAGTGAATATGGGAAAATACGATGATGCTATCGAGCTAATGAAGGGACGAAAATTCAATATCTGGGAAGGTGGGGCCCGGTTCAATGTGAATGATTGCTGGACTGACGCCTACTTGCTGAGCGGCCACAAAAACTTCGCCGCCGGTCGGTACAAAGAAGCTCTGGCCGACTACCAGTCGTCCGTAGAGTTTCCCGAAAATCTTCGGGCATCGAGAGGCAGAGGCGGCGGCCGGGATGCGGAGGTCTCCTACTGGATAGCACAAGCCTATGAAGCGCTCGGCGATCGTGAGAATGCTGAGAAGTTCTGGACGGAATCGTCATCGGCTGGACGGACGCGAGGCACCCAGCGATATTACCATGCGCTTTCGCTACGTAAACTCGGTAAGAACGAAGATGTCGAAGAAATCTTCCGGGACCTCGTGAAATCAGGAAACGAGTCACTGCAGCAGACTTCTTCGCAGATCGACTTTTTCGCCAAGTTCGGCCAGCAGCAATCCCAGCGGTCCAGGCTGGCTGATGCTCACTACATGGCCGGGCTTGGTTACCTCGGGCTCAATGAAAAGGACAAGGCCCGGCAGGAATTGAACCAGGCTCTCGATGCCGGCCCCGACCATCTCGGTGCTAAAACGATGCTCGCTCAATTGGACTGATCCGGATGAGCCGAGCAGGAAATATAACTTATCGCAGTTGCGAATTCAGAGAAGGAGTTGAGTTATGGCTACAAACGAGACCAGAGAGTCTGAACGAACGCTAATGAAGCCCAACCGGCGTGCTTTTGGCAAGGCCGTTTTGGCGGGCATTCTGGCCGGCCCTGCCGTCATGTCGTCTATAACGCAAGCGGCCAAAGAGCAGCGCCCATCAAGTCGTTCCGAAGCGGGAGATCGGGGTATGAAGCTGGCCCTGATGCTCCGCCCTGAAAACCAGGATAGGTGGGTGCTGGCGCGTCAGATCGGCGTTAATCACGCTATCGTGCCGTTGAGTAAAGAGTTGGAAAAGGTTACTCGGGACAAGTACCTCGATACACTGACGAAGATCAAAGCGACATACGAGGCATCGGGACTTACAATCGCCGGCGTGGAAAGTCACCCGGTCGCCGCAGAGAAAATCAAGCTGGGCATTCCCGGCCGGGATGAGGAAATCGCCAACTATTGTGCCGTGATCGAGGCCCTGGGCAAAGTCGGGATTCCAATGTGCTGCTACAACTTTATGGCCGGCATCGGGTGGTATCGCACCAAAGTCGATATCCCCCAACGCGGCGGCGCACTGGCAAGTGAATTCGATAACAGGGTCGCCGAAGAGCAGGGACTCAGCCAGTGGGGCAAAATCAGCGAAGAAAAAATCTGGGACAATCTGACGTACTTCCTGAAACGAATCATCCCCGTCGCGGAGAAGGCGGGTGTACAAATGGCGCTGCATCCTGATGATCCACCCCTTTCGCCGCTTCGCGGTATCGGGCGCATCCTGGTCAGTGCCGATGCCTTTCGCAGAGTCCTTCGAATCGTGCCGAGCCCGGTAAACGGAATCGCCTTCTGCCAGGCAAACTTCCAGCTTATGGGCGAAGACATTCAGGCTCTCGTCAGAGAATTCTGCGGCCAAGGCAAGATATTCTTCGTTCACTTACGCGACGTACGCGGTACGCGAGAGCACTTCCGCGAGACGTTTCACGATAACGGCCCGACCGACATGCCTGAAATGCTAAAGCTCTATCACGAAGTCGGTTTCCGCGGGCCGATCCGCCCGGACCACGCACCCACTCTGGCCGCCGAGACCAACGATCGCCCGGGCTATGCCATGCAGGGCAAAATCTTCGCGATCGGCTACATGAAAGGCATCGCGCAGACTTTGAATATACCGTTAATGTGAGCGCGCAATGATCTTGACACGGCAGATGACTGCCTGCGCCGTTTAAAATGGTGAAAAAGATAAAATGGATTCCAAGTCCTACATGTCACGCCGTCAATTCTTGCAGTATGCCGGCGTAAGTTTTCCCGCCGCATCTGTTTTCGCTCGGCCGGAATTGTCAATTGCAGCCTCGTCAGCGATACCTGTCATTGACACCCATACACACTTTTACGATCCGACGCGGCCGCAGGGCGTGCCGTGGCCTCCAGGGACCGATCCATTATTGTACAAACCGCATCTGCCGGAACACTTCCGAAGCCTGACGGAAAAACATGGTGTAATCGGCACCGTGGTTGTCGAGGCGAGTGGTTGGATTCAGGACAACCAATGGATACTCGATCTTGCGAAGGAAAATTCCGTGATTGTCGGTTTCATCGGCAACCTCGAACCTGGCAAGCCCGAATTTGCCGGCCATTTAAAACGCTTCAGCGCAAATCCGATCTTTAGGGGACTTCGACTGAACGGACGCATCGTGGCGAGAAACCTGGGACAAAGAGCGTTCGAGGACGATTTGCGCCGACTTGCCGACCGGCAGCTCACGCTCGATCTGGTCGGAGATACTCAGATGTTGCCGGATGTCGAGCGTGTGGCAAATCTTGTTCCGGGCCTGCGTATCGTTATCGATCATCTGCCGTTCAGGAATTGGGATGGGGATGCAACAACGGCGCGCCGTGCGTTGACCAGTATTGCAGATCTGCCGAATGTATACGCGAAGATTTCTAACGTTGTGCGTCGCGTGGATGGGCGCATTGTCGAAGATGCGGAGTTTTATCGTCCCGGGCTGGATATGCTCTGGGAATTATACGGCCCCGACCGGGCGATGTTCGGCAGCAATTGGCCGGTTAGTAACCGGGTTGCGTCCTATGCAGGTGTGTATAAAGTCCTCGCCGATTATTTCAGCACAAAAGAGCGGTTGGCAGCGGAGAAGTTCTTTTGGAAAAACTCCCAGGCGGCCTACCAATGGAAACCACGCGGCGAGACACCTTCGAAATCTTCGAAGCAAGAGTAAAATGTGAGATTCTAAACCATAGTTGAGCATAGCATAAGCACGATGGGAGATAGACTCAATATCATGGCAAAAAAACATGACTATCTTAAGACCTTTTTGATAACATTGGTTCTCGTACTATTGCCGCTGAGCACGCTGGTTTGTGCTCGTGAAAATTCTTCGCCGCAGCTCGCGTGGCCGCGTGTCACCAGGGAAACCAGACCGTGGACGCGTTGGTGGTGGATGGGCAGCATCGTTAACGAGAAGGACCTCACGGACCAGATGGAGCAATACCGGAAGGCGGGTCTCGGGGGGCTGGAAATCACGCCCATTTACGGCGTTAAAAGTTATGAGGATCGCTTCATTGACTATTTGTCGCCGGCGTGGATGGAGATGCTGGTTCATACGCTCAAAGAAGGCGAGAGGCTTGATCTGGGTATTGATATGGCTACCGGAAACGGCTGGCCTTTCGGCGGGCAGTGGATCGGGTCCGACAACGCGTGCAGGAACGTGGTCCATAAAACCTTCACTTTAGAAGCCGGGCAAAGCCTCGACGAACCTGTCACCTATATCCAGCCGCCTATGGTGCGGGCGATCGGACGCCGTATCAATATCTCCGAGCTTAAAGAGCCCATCAGCGCAAATGAAAATCTCCAGGCTCTCGCCCTGGAACAGGTCAGGTTCGAAAAGCCGCTGCCTTTGCAGGTTCTGATGGCTTATTCGGATCAGGGCCAGATCCTCAACCTGACGGGCAAAGTCAACTCCGATGGAAAACTGGACTGGACGGCTCCGGCGGGCAATTGGAAATTGTACGCTGTGTTCCAGGGCTGGCATGGAAAAATGGTCGAGCGGGCCGGGCCGGGAGGCGAGGGAAATGTTATCGATCATTTCTCCGCTGAGGCGCTGAAGGATTACCTTGGCAAATTCGACCGGGCATTTGACGGATATGATGTTCGCTCGATGCGGGCCTATTTCAACGATTCCTACGAAGTCGATGACGCTTCGGGCGAGTCCGGCTGGACCGGCAATTTCTTCGAGCAGTTCAAGAAACGCCGCGGCTACGATCTTCGAGACCATTTGCCGGCGTTGTTCGGTGACGATTCGGCCGAGAAGAATATCCGCGTACTATGCGACTATCGCGAAACCATTTCCGATCTGCTTCTCGACCAGTTCACAATACCGTGGCTTAATTGGTCGAAAACCAAGGGCGCAACTACTCGAAATCAGGCCCATGGCTCTCCGGCCAATATCCTGGATCTGTACGCGGGCAGCGGCATCCCCGAGACCGAGGGCGCGGACATCCTCAAATTCAAGTTCGCCTCGTCCGCAGCCCATGTCACCGGCAAGCCGCTGGCCTCATCGGAATCCGCCACGTGGCTGGATGAACATTTCTCCGCCAACTTAGCCGACGTCAAGCAGGCGCTGGATCAGTTTTTTCTGGGCGGCATCAATCATGTATGCTATCACGGCACGACTTTCTCGCCGGCGGATGAAGATTGGCCCGGATGGCTTTTTTACGCTTCCGTGCATTTCGGCCCGACCAACTCTTTCTGGAAGGATTTTTCCGCCCTGAACCGGTACGTCACCCGCTGTCAGTCGTTCCTCCAGTCAGGCTGGCCTGATAATGATGTGCTCCTCTATTTCCCGATCTATGACCGCTTCTCGCAGCGCGGCAGAAGTCTGTTGCAGCACTTTGCCGGAGGAGCCGTGGGTACAACCGCCCGCGTCGACGGGCAGGCCATGCTCGATGCCGGCTATACATTCGACTTCATCTCGGATAGACAAATCGAAGGCGTGACATTCGCCGGAAATTCGCTTCGAACCGGTGACGTTTCCTACAAGACCATAGTCCTGCCGGAATGCCGGTTCGTTCCGCTGGAGACTTTCGAGAAGCTCGTCGAGCTGGCGCAGAAAGGTGCGACCATCGTTGTTCATAATAAACTGCCGGCCGATGTGCCCGGCTGGGGGAATCTCGATGAGCGGCAAGATGCTTTTCAAAAGCTCATCGCCCGGATCGATTTCGCAAAGGCGGGAGATTCGGATATACGGATCGCTCGGATCGGGAGTGGCAAACTTCTGCTGAGCGATGATCTGGGGCAATTACTTTCCGCGGCGGGCGTAAGACGAGAGCCGATGGCGGATAAGAAGCTCCAGTTTGTCCGGCGCAGGCAAGAATCAGGCCGGTTTTACTTGGTCGTCAACACGACCGGCGAGCCGCTGGATGGCTGGATCGGCCTGCAGGGCAATCCAAAATCCGTTGTAATTTATGATCCCATGTTTGAAGAAATAGGCCTGGCCGCGATTCGAACTTCTGTAAATGGTGACAGTGAGATTTATCTCCAGCTTGAGCCCGGCGAATCCTGCATCTTGAAGACGTCCGAAGCGGCAATAAACGGCCCTTCATGCAACTATGTAAAGACCGCCGGAGAGCCCCGGGAAATCAAGGGCGTCTGGTCCGTCAGGTTTATTGAAGGCGGACCGGAATTGCCGTTGAGGTTTGAAACGGGAGAATTGGTCTCCTGGACAGATTATGGGGGCCAGGTGGTAAAAATATTTTCCGGTACGGCGAGATACACTGTTTCCTTCGAAAAACCTGAAGGCCGAGCCGATGGATGGCTGCTCGATCTTGGCCGGGTATGCGAAAGCGCGCGAGTGAAACTGAACGGCAAAAAATTGGGCACGTTGTTTTTTCCGCCGTTCAGGATAACGATTCCTGAGAATCAAATGGAGAACGAAAATATTCTGGAGATAGAAGTTTCCAACCTGATGGCGAACCGCATTGTCGATATGGATCGGCGAAGCGTTAAATGGAAAAAGTTCTACAATATTAATTTCCCGCCGAGAAAAAGAGAAAACAGGGGCCCGGACGGCCTCTTCGATGCGTCAGGCTGGCTTCCACGAGAGTCTGGCTTAATCGGGCCTGTGAAGCTGATGCCGGTCGAGTTAGTGACATTCACAAAATAACAAGGAGAGCAACGAGTGGAAACGATGACAGGCAGAGCAGTGAAATGTGCAGCGTTTCTGGCAATCTCGCTGGCAACAAGTGCGTACCTGCCGGTCGGGCCTGCCATAGCGAATGAAACAACCGCTGTCAGGCTAAAGGCGAACCGGATCGAACGCCCGCCGGTGCCGTCGGCAATCTCGGGAATCAATGGCTTCATCGGCACTCGACTCAGGGCAAACGTAGATGGCTATCTGAAAGTTTTCGATATCGATCGCTACGTTCGAATGGTCGAGCTCAAGCTGCATCGTGACTGGTGGTGGATAGGTGAGCAGCCGGGCAAGTGGCTGGAATCGGCCGCCCTGGTTGCCGAACAAACCGGCGACGAAGCGCTTCGCCGGAAGGCTGGGATAATTCTTGCCCGCCTTGTTGCGGCGCAGGAGCAGGGCGGCTACCTCGGAATTACCGACCCGGAGGTTCGTACGGCCGAGCTTCCCTTGCGAGGTATGGATGCGTACGAGCTATATTTCATGCTGCACGGCCTGTTGACCACGTATGACCTTTGGGGTGAGGATTCGGCGCTGCAGGCTGCCAGGCATCTCGGCGACTATTTCGTGGAAAAAATAGGGCCGGGCAAAGCGGAGTTCTGGCCCAGGCCGAAAGGGCAAACCATCGCCGGGCATAATATTCACTACAGCCTCGAAGGCACGCTGCTGGCCAATCCGATGCTGCGACTGTATATGGCGACGGGCGACCGGAAGTATCTGGAATGGTCGCGGTGGGTGATTGACAACATCGACAAATGGTCGAGCCACAACGCATTCTCGAAACTCGATAATGTGGCCGATGGAACCATGGGCGTTCACGAATTGCAGCCTCGCGTTCACGCACACACGCTCCACATGAATCTGCTCGGTTTCCTGCGGCTCTACCAGATAACCGGCGACGAGAAGCTGCTCGATAAAGTCCGCGGCGCCTGGCGCGATATTGCCGGTAGGCAGATGTATGTCACCGGTGGTGTCAGCGTTAGCGAGTACTACAGGCCGGGCCATAATCTGCCGATTACGGGCGAGGTGGTGGAAACGTGTGCGATGATGTCCTGGATCGAGTTGAGCCAGTACCTGCTGGAGCTGACCGCCGATACTGTTTATGCCGATGCGATAGAACGTCTGCTCTGGAACCACCTTTTCGCCGCGCAGACCGCTGACGGTGATATTTTTCGTTATCATACACCGCTGAACGGAACCAAGCCGGCCGGTTACTACCACAAAACCGACTGCTGCACGGCGAGCGGCCCCAGGATTGCAGCCAAAATTCCTTCGCTCATCTACGCGGTCGGCGAGAATGCCGTCTATATCAACCAGTTCGTTGAATCGAAAGCCGAAATCAAACTGGACTCCGGGAACATCGTGACTCTGTCTCAGGATACGGACTATCCGAGTGACTCTCAGGTCGTGATTAGTGTCGAACCGC
>Ga0114918_10006343_pt1 | contig 10016 bp, 7 predicted proteins | sample LantaG_FD_87015 | JGI IMG/M metagenome (GOLD analysis project Ga0114918, IMG submission 87015) | Deep subsurface microbial communities from Baltic Sea to uncover new lineages of life (NeLLi) - Landsort_02402 metaG | ecosystem: Environmental > Aquatic > Marine > Oceanic > Sediment | place: Baltic...
CTCTCTCTCTCTCTCTCTCTCTCTCTCTCTCTCTCTCTCTCTCTCTCACCTCTTTCACAAAGTCAACCCCCCACTTCAAAAACCAAAACCAAAGCCACCGCCCCTGGGACATGCTCCTGGTCGTCCACGGCTTCGAGTCGCACTCCGAGGCCCTCGCCTTCGAGTGGGCGTGGCAGAACCCGACGAAATCCAAAAACGCGCGCGCGGCCGTCGGCGCTCTTGTGGGGAAGGGCACGACCGCCGCGGCCGGGGCCAGGGGGCGGGTCCGCGTCCTGTTGGCGATGCTCAACGCTCCAGCCTGGAGGGACATGCCCCTGACCGTCACGGTGCTCTCCTCGGCGCACGAGCACCTGTTGTCTTCTCTTTCCCTTCCCGCGGAGGAAGCTGCCAGGGGCCTGCCGAGGGGGATGAGGGTCGAGACCGCCCCCGTGGAGATGCTCGTCGTCGGTCGGGTGGCGGTTGAAACAGCTCTTGGAGAGGAGCTCGAGAGAGACCCGGAGGGCTCCTCTGAGGAAGAGGGCGGGGTAGGAGAAGAGGAGGAAGAAGGAGCGAGAGAGGCGACTTGCTCGTGCTGCTCTCTGCCGCTCAAGCCCGGAGACGAGTTCATCCCTTGCGTTTCTTCCTCGAACCCCTCTTCTCCTTCCTCTTCCTCTTCCTCTGCCTGCCGCGCCCGCTCCCACCCGGAGTGCCTTGCCGACCGCTTTCTCTCGCTCGACTCCTCCGGTGGAGGGGTCGTCCCCACCAGCGGCAGGTGCCCGCTCTGCGAGAAAGAAGCCTCTTGGGTCAGCTGCCTCGAGAGGGTCGGGACGGTGAGGCTGTTTTCCTCCCCTCGTCTTCCTTCCCCTTCTCGTCGTCTTCGCCTTCCTTCTTCTTCTCCGGCCACAGGGGCCGAGGCAGCTCCAACAACAGCAGCATCAGGGGAAGGGACTCCCAGAAAGGGCAAGACCAAGAGCCCTCAGCAGAGGAGGAGGCGGAGGCAAGCGCGCGTCGTCCCGAAGGCCACGCCCGAGGAGCTCGCCGCCTTTGCCGCCGCCGCGAGAGAAAACGCGCCCCCCGTCCCTCCGCTTCCCGCTGCTCCCATTGCTGCTGCTGCTCTTCCCCGCGCCTCCCCTTCCAAGAGGCCCCTGATCGAGGCCAGCAGCGAGCCCATTGTCATCGGGTCCTCATCCTCGGAAGACGAGGGCGACGAGAAAGAGAAAAGGAAAGCAGCAGCTGCTGCTCCGGCGCTGCCGCTCTCTCCGCTCGCGTCGAGGCTTGCCGCGCTCTCTCCCCCCTCTTCTGCTCCGTCTCTAGGGAAGCTGCGCGGTGGGGCCAGGCCCGGGGAGTGGCCTCCGAAGCAGCAGGGGCTCTTGCAGCAGCATCAGCAGCAGCAGCGTGGCGCGGGAAGGGCGAGGGCGCTCCACGGCGGCGGCGGCGGTGCTTCTTCCGTGGCCCTCGCTGCGCCTCTGCCGCTCTCGGCGCGGCTGCCGCGCATGGCGAGGCCTCTTCTTCGCCTCCCGACGCTTCCCGGCTCCTCTGCTTCGATCGCGGTCGCCTCTGCTGCTTCTGCGGCTGCGGCGCTCGCTTCTTCCGTCGCTGCGGTGGCCTCGCGAGGGAGGTTCTCGGGCGCGAGGCGCCTGCGCGGGCTGGGGCGTTTCTGAGAAAGAAAGAAGAAGAAGAAGAAGAAGATTTTTTTCGTCAACGTTGTCGAAATCACTTTTTCTTAAAAATCTGTAAAAAAAACTAAAAAAAAAAAACTTCTTTCTTCCAACTTCTCCCTCGCAACTCATGCGCTCCACGCTCCCCCGCGGCGCCGTCCAGCGCCCTCCTCCTCCTCCCTCTCGCGCTCCCCGTGGCGCCCCGCTCCGCGTCTCCGCTTCGGTGCTTTGGAGCCTGCACAAGAAGGGGACGCGTTGCGATGACCCCGCCGTCGTCGACCTCAGCAGTACGTTTTTTCTCTTTCTTTTTTCTTTGCTCTCTCTCTTTCTCTCTCCGCGCTGCTTCCCCGTTTTTTTTCTGCTCTCAACCACGACAGCGCAATTAAAGAGTTAGTCTAGCTCGATCTGGAGCAGGGTTGGACGAGAACAGGGGCGGGTTTCGGTCGCCCGGAATGATGAGCGTCGATGGATGATGAGCGAGAACCATTCGATCATTTCTTTTCTTTTCTTCGACTCAGCTCTTAGCTTCTCGCGAGAAGCTTCTTCGTTTTTCTTCTCCCTCAACCTCCTCCTCCTCCTCACTCCACCACCAATCCCCAAAAAACACCAGCCCCGCTCCGCATCAAGCACTTCGTCACCATCTCCGACTCCGGGGGAGCCTCCGAGGACCTTGCCCTGCCCGGACTCAGCGGCGTCGGCCGCGTGGAGCTCGCAATCGAGGAGGCGGCGGTGAAGAGAGAAGACGGCGACGGCGAGGAGCTGGAGGAGGTCGCGGGCACCAAGGGCTCCGAGCAAGTCCGTTCGCGCGCCGCGCTCTTCGTCACCGACATCGGGTCCGAGGCCGTGGTGCTCGTCGACGGGGAGCCGCTGGCGAAGAAGGCGAGGAGGCGTCTGAGACCGGGGAGCGTGCTGTCATTCCGGAGCCTGAAAGAGATGAAAGAAGGAGAAGAAAAGTGCGAGTTCGAGCTGTTCCGCGACGAGAAGGCGCACGCTTGAAGATTGAATAAGAGAGAAAAAAGAGAGAATCTCGACGACGACGGCAGCGGATTTCGTGCGAACGAAGAAGACGAAGGCGCGCCTTGATTTTCTGTTTTGAGAGTTTTGAAAGAAAAAAAACGTTGAGAGAAAAAAATCATTTCTCCCATCTTCGAAAACTTGCTTTCTCTTTTTCTTTCTCGAGCGAAGAAGGAGAGAGCTCTTTCTCGTTCTCTATCGCTTTCTGTTTCTGTTTCGCACCAGAGGCATAGAGCACGTCAAATCGCTCTCATCGCCCAAAGAAAGAGAAGAGGAATTCATACTCGGGCTTGATCCGGAGCGCGAAGAAGAAGAAAGAGAACTCGATTTTCGATCGCATCAAGAAAATGGTCGGCCCTTCCTTGACGTCGACGCCGACGCCGATGCCGTCCCCTTCCTCGCCTCCGCCCTTCCCTCCTCCCGCGGCCCTCCGTGCCGAGCTCCTCGCGGCCTGCGCGCTCCTGCGCGAACGTTGCCTCGACGCGCCGGCGAAGTGGGCCGCGGAGCAGCTCACAGGCGAGGAAAGAGAGAGAAAGAGAGAAGAGAGAGAAAGAGAGAGATAGAAGAGAGAGAAAGAGAAAGGAGAGGAAGAAGAGAGGGGCATCGATTGGTCGCTCGAAAAAAAAAAAAAGGAAAGGAAAAAAAACTCAACCTCAACCTCCAAACTCTTTCCTCCTCCTTCCCAGGCCTCCCCGACGGCGTCCACGACCTCCCCGCCGAGCCCCTCCCGCCCCTTCTACTCTCTCCTTCTCCTCCTCCCACGCCGGCGGAGGAGGACGCCGTCGCGCTCGCCCTTCCCTTGATCGGCCTCCGGGAGTTCCGGCGCGCGGCCGGCGTGCTCTCCCGCGCTCGCGCTCGCGCTCGCGGCGGCGGCATCGACGGCGACGGACGAAGCGCCGGCGGCGAGGGCCTCCTGACGGCGCGGGGCACCTTCCTGCTGGCCTGGAGCAGGTACCTGGCGGGCAGGGCGAGGGCGGTGGCGGAGGCCGGGGCCGCCTCCGCCGCGGCGGCCTCTTCGAGAGGAGGAGGAAGTGGAAGTGGAAGTAGAGGTGGTCTCTTTGGAGAGACTCCTTCCGCCAACGCTTCTTCTTCCGCCCTCAACGACGACGGCGACGGCGACGGCGGCGCCTCCCTGGAGGAGGTCGAGGCCGACTTGCGCCCTTACCTGGGCGGGCGCACGAGCAGCAACGAGAACAGCGGAAGCGGGAACAGCGGGAACGAAGGAGCAGCAGCAGAGGACCCCTTCTGCCTCTACCTCTTGGGCCTCGCGAGCGCCGACGCCGGCAGGCCGCGCGCCGCCCGCGCCGCGCTGCTGGCTTCAGCGAGGCTTTTCCCGCTCAACTGGGGCGCGTGGCTGGCGCTGGCGGCGCTGGACGCCGCGGAGCGCGGGGGAGGAGGAGGAGGCGGCGGTGGAGGCGGGGGGAGTGGAGTCGGAGTTGGAGTTTCTCCTCCTTCCGCTGCAGCAGAAGCCTTTGCCGCCTCCCTTCCTTTCGGGGGCCTCCCTGACCACTGGGCTTCCTACTGTTATCTGGCCCACGTCTCCTCGGACGCCGGGGACGACCCGTCGGATGCCCTCTCCCGCGCGCGAGCGCTCGCCGGAGCGAGTGAGGGAGGAGAGGGAGGAAACGAAGAAGAACTTAGCAGCAGAGGCCTCCCCCGCTCGCCGTTCGTCGCCGGGATCGCCGCGGGCTCCCACTACGCCAACCGCAACTTCGACGAGGCCGCCGAGCTCTTCGAAATGGGACTGCTTGCGGACCCGCACCGCCTCGAAGGCGTCGTCGCTTACTCCAACGTGCTCTACGTGCGAGGGGACTCCGCGGCGCTGGCGGCGCTCGCTGCGGGTCTGGCCAAGACCGCGCCGTTCTCGGCCGCGGCGGCGTCGGTGGCCGGGAACTATCATTCCCTGCGAGGGGACCACGGGCGCGCGCTGGCCTGCTTCCGCCGCTCCCTGGCCCTCGAAGGGCCCGGGATGATTGGAAACGGAAGCGGCAATGGAGGGGGAGGGGGAGCCTGGACGCTGATGGGCCACGAGTTCATCGAGCTGAAGAACCCGGCCGCGGCCGTGGCCTCTTACAGGAAAGCGGTCTCTCTGGCCCCGCGAGACCACAGGGCTTGGTACGGCCTGGGCCAGGCCTACGAGCTGCTGAACGCTCCGCACGCCGCGCTGCACTACTTCCGGAGGGCCGCGGCGCTGAGGCCCGGGGACGCGCGCATGTGGGTCGCTGTCGGCCAGTGCCTGGAGCTGCTTTCGAGTCCTCCTTCCAGTACCGAAAACGGAGACAACCCTTCCTCTTCCAACACCTCCCTGGCCGCGAAAAAGGCCTACCGCAGGGCGGTGGACGCTGGCGACCTGGCTGGGACGGCGCTCGCGGCGCTGGCTCGGATCGCCGAGGCGGAGGGCGACGACGCCGCGGCTGCGGGGTACCACGAGGCGGTCGTCGCCGCCGCCGCCGCCCGCGCCGGAGTGCACAAGAGCAACAGCAGCACCAACTCTGCTACCTTTTCCACTCTCGACGCGGACGCGGCCGCTCTTCTCGACGATTCCCTCTCGGCGCTGCCTCCTCCTGGACCGGAGGAGCAGGACTCGCTCCTCTTCCTGGCGGCGTACCGTCGCGACCGGGGAGAGTGGGCGCTCGCGGAAAAGGCTGCGCTGCGCCTGCTCCGCGCCGGCCTCGCCGGTCAGGGGACCGTGCTGGGCACGCTGGGCGACGCGACGATGAGGGAGGTGGCGGAGCTGCTGGACGAGGTGCGCGCTGCCGCCGCGGCGAGGGAGGAGGGCGGAGAGCGCGGAGGTGGAGGTGGAGGTGGAGGCGGGATGATTTGAAGTCTTCAAGGAAAAAAAAAAGAGAAAAAAACTGAAAGTCGAAGAAGAAGAAAGGACAGCAAAATCCAAAGAAAGGCGAAAGAAATCGGAAGTGGGCAATTTTCGGAGAGAGAGAGAGATGACAGAGAGGAGAGGTCTCAGGGTTGAAAAAGAAGAAGGGAGAAAGAAGAGAGGCTCTCCCTCGACGAGCATTGCGGTCTTCTCAATCTCTTCTCTCACTTCGAGAAAAAAAACAAATCGAGCGCAAAGAAAAAGAACGCAAACGCGTTCTCTCCCCTCTGCCTCTCCCTCTCTTCTGTTTACCGCCCGTCTCCCCCCGGGTCCGATCACGATCTGATCTCAGCTTTCCTATCTGAGAAGAAAAGGCGAAAAAAGCCAGGCGAGGAGTTTTGCACTGCCTGGAGCTTTTTTGAAAAAGCATCGGCCTCGCGGAGAAAAAAAACCGAATTTCGAAACGATGATTGCTTCTCGCCGCAGCTCGGCCTCTCGCGCCTCCTCCGCCCTGGCGCTGGCCGCGATTGCCCTCTTTCTGATCTGCGGCGCCGCGAAGGAGGCGCCGAAGGCCGGCCACGGAGCTCGCGCGATTGGAGCGGGCGCGACGACGACCCTCCAATCTCACCACCATACGGCCTCCGTCGCCGCCGCACTCGCGGGCGCTAACGTTGAAATTGGAGAGGAAGAAGACGACGCGCCGCCGTCGCACGTTTCTCCTCATCATCATCAGCACGACCAGGCTCCGTCGCACTCTGAGGCCGCCCAGCACCACGCCAACGGCCACGAGGCGCACGCCCACGGAGCCCACACCGCGGAGGAGGGAGCCCACGACCCCTCGGGGGCCGCAATCGAGCACGGCCACCATTTTGCCGCTGAGAAATCGATCGCTGCGACTTCGGCTTCTTCGGCATCGGCAACCAAGCACCACCGCCGCGAGGGCCCTCTTCCTTCGTCTCCTGCTCCTACTTCTTCCGCCCACGACCACCACGCCCCGACCACGCAGCAGTCCCTATTCCCGGGAGGCTGCGAGCCCCGCGTCCCCACGGGAAACCACCCGCTCGAGTTCTCGATCAGGTGCCTCTCTCCCTCGGTCGCGCTGGCCCCGGGCAAGGTCGTCAACGTCAACCTGCTGTTCGAGTCGCCGTTCCCGGCCGACGTCGCCGTCGCGATCGGCACGCAGACGACGCAGCTGGTGTCTGCAGACACGCGGGAGCCGATCCCGGCCGACGACGTGTACATGCACCACTTCGTGACTCCGGACACGCTGCTGGTCCCGCCGCCGACGGGGCAGGGGAACGTCACCCGCGCGACCTTTTTCGTCGACGATGTCGATGCGGAAATCGGCGAGAACGATGACGGCAGCGAGAAATCCTCTTCCTCCTCGTCCAAGTTCTCGCTCGTCGTCCCCAAGGGCCACTACTCCCGCGACGCCAGGCGCGCCACCAACATGCACCTGATCTCGACCGTGGGCGTCGGCTCCGACACGGACAGGTACTCCAAGCTGATGTGCGTCGAGTGCCGCTGCCCCGAGGAGAGAGAGGTCACCTTCAAGAGGTCGGCCGGAGGCGCAGGCCTGCCGACCGGCGGCGTCATCTGCTGCCGCGACTGCGAGGCGCCCAACGTCGAGGACAGGTCTCCCCGCCACTACCAGCTGCAGTACGACACCGTCTACCGCGAGCTTCCCTCCGAGGCCACCGAGAAGACGAAGATCGCGCCCGTGAGGCTGGCGAGGGTCGACGGGGCGCGCGGGGTAAGAAGAAGAGGTTTTTTTGTTGTTGTTGGTTTTGAAGGTCGAGGTCGAGGCCGAGAGAGCGCGCGCGCGTCGAACGAAGAAGAAAAAAAAAGGAAAACAAAAACTCACTTTTCCTTCTCTCTTTCTCTCTCTCTTTCAAAAAAATCCACCACCAGGTCGGCGAGCGCATCGAGTACGAGGTCCCGCAGCACCCCGAGGGCAAGCAGCACGTCTCCTCCTACGACTTCACCCTCAACGACCTCCTGGAAGGTAAGAAAAAAGATGTTTTTTATTTCACTTTTTTTCCCAAACGAAAAAACTCAAAACTCAACCTTTTACCTCTCTTTCTCCTCTCCCCCCCCTTCCAATAGGCGCCGAGCTCACCGAGTCCGTCGCCCTCCTCCGCTGCGACGGCCACCAGCACATGGGCGGCGAGTGCCTCACCCTGCTGGACGCCTCCACGGGAGACCTCATCTGCGAGTCCTGCCCGACCGTCGGCAAGACGGCCGGCGTCGTCGGCGACGAGCTCGACTATGTGGTCTCGATGTCGACCATCGAGGTCTCCCCTCCCCGTAAAGTCGCCCCGGACGCCCCCCTGCGCATGCTGTCGAGGTACAGCGCCGTGGAGAGGCACACGGGGGTGATGAGCATCATGTTTTTGTATTACGCAGAGGACAGCGGCGAAGCTCTGTCGATCGCCGAGATCGATACGGCCGCGGCGGCCCGCGACGGCGCGCCGGCCAACGCCGCAGCACAGGAGGCCCTGGCTGTCAGCCCGGACGACTTCGCCAAGCTTTTCCCCCGAGCCCTGTCCTACACCACGCCGCAGTGCGCGACGCAGCTCTGGCAGGTATGGGCAAACTGTCCCCCGGCCGCGGCTTCCTCCAAGGCAGAGGAGAACGCAGTCGTCTGCTGCTCGATGACAGGCGCGCTCGCGGCCTCCCGCTGCACCTGCGACGTCGTCCCGCACGCGGAGCACGCTTTGCTCAACTTCTTAACGGACTGGCAGGCCCAGTGCACATCCGCGGTCTCGGCCTGGGACGCCTACGCGCTGGCCTGCCACGACGACGGCACCCACGGCGGGTGGAGGTGGCAGAACCTCATGGCCTTTGTCGGCGCCGACGAGCAGATGAGCGCGCTGTTCGGCGACAACGAGCTGATGCGTCTGCTGGTGCTGCTGTCGTGGGGGGTTCCCGTGCTGGTGATGGTGCTGTCGTGGGTCGTGCACCACGCCGCGTCGAAGGCCTTCGAGAACTACTCGACACTACCCGAGTCGGAGAAGTACATCTGCCTGTCGCACCTGGTCTCGGCGGTCCTGTTTTCTCTGCAGATCGGTCCCTTAACGACGCAGGGCGTCAAGCTGCTGTTCGGGCCCAACTTCCAGGAGAACGCGGGAGGTGCCACCGTGCCTCTGCTGATAGGCATCACCTACTCGCACGCCGCCATCTACACCGCCGAGGGGATATACAGGGGCACGGCCAGGCCCAACTGGGTGCTGATGTCGCACCACATCCTGTTCTTCACGCTCGCGCCTGTCATGATCAAGTGAGTTTGAGAGTCGGGTTTTTTCTTCCTGTTTTTTCTTCTTCTTTTTTTGCCCTTTTGCCGCTTCTTTCCGCGTTTCTTCCTGCGGTTTTGGGCGCTGCGATGGCACCGGTGGGGTCTCGAGCAGCTTCTGGAGAAAAAAATCAGCTCGAGCGGCGGCGGGGAAGGGGTCGAGAAAAGGGGCTTTGGAGAAGAAAAATAGCCGTCGTCGAGCGAAGAAGAAGAAAAAAACCCGAAAACGAAAAAAAAACTCATCTCCAAATAAAAAAAACTCCAAACCTCCTCCAACCAACCAACCAACAACCAGGTACATGAGCATGCTCGCCTTCAAGACCGCCATGACCATCGACATGTTCGTCACCTTCGAGGCCGGGCTCTTCGCGCTCCTGGCCGCTCGGAGGCTCGGCGCCAGCCCGAGGGTTGCCCTGAACCTGGGAAGGATCGGCATCGGCCTTTATGCGGTCTCTCGCGTCGCGCAATCCGTCATCCTCTTTTCTCTCTTCAAGGGGTCCCACCAGCGCATCGGCCACTCACCCTCGTACTGGATGCTTTCGTTCGTGGCAGGGGCGCTGACGCTGATCCAGACATTCACGTTCTTCATCTACGCACCCGTGCTGGGCAAGCTGAAGGCCGAGGTGGACGCCGCGGAGAACGGCGGCGGCAGCGGCGGCGGCGGCGGGGACGGAGGAGTGAAAGGCGCCGCTTCCGGGTACACTCTCTCGGCGTCGTCCGTCAAGGGAGGAGGCGGCGGCGCCTCGCTGCTCCTCCCCGGAGCGATTACCTCTTCTTCTCTGCCCCCCCTGGCCCCGTCTCCCCCTTGCTGCTCTCCCGAGGCAGGAGAGCGCGACAGCGGCAGCGGCGGCAGCGGCAACGGCTCGCCGCAGCAGTCGTCGTCGGCGCTGCGGAGGCTGCGGCTCGGCTCGGCCAGCTCCGCGGCCTCGCTCGACGGCAGCAAGAAGTGGTGAAAAATTGACTACCTTTTTCTTCTTCTTCTGTTTCTTCTTCTCTGGATCAGAACCCCCGTCTTCGTCGCTCGCTCGCGCGCGGGAGAATTTCAAAAAATCGCGCTCGCCGAGGAAGTCGCAGAAAGGCCTGTGCGTGTATCGAGTTGGGGGGGGGGGGGGGGGGGGGAGGGGGGGGGGGGGGGGGGGGAGGGGGGGGAGGGAGGGGGGGGAAGAGGGGGAGGGGGAGGGGGGGGAGGGAGGGGGGAGGAGGAGGGAGAGAAAGAGAGAGAGAGAGAGAGAGAGAGAGAGAGAGAGAGAGAGAGAGA
>Ga0114918_10006344_pt1 | contig 10016 bp, 14 predicted proteins | sample LantaG_FD_87015 | JGI IMG/M metagenome (GOLD analysis project Ga0114918, IMG submission 87015) | Deep subsurface microbial communities from Baltic Sea to uncover new lineages of life (NeLLi) - Landsort_02402 metaG | ecosystem: Environmental > Aquatic > Marine > Oceanic > Sediment | place...
CTATAACCATTATCACAATGCTTTTCTATAAACTCTGATATTGGAATATAAACTTCGTCATCTTCTCCCTCTTTCAATTCTATACCATATTCTTTCAAACCTTCCTCTATAACAGCAAAAGCCTTTAAAGCGAGACTATGAACATCTTCCAAATAAAAATCATCTTTGCTTTTCATTATTATCCCATTTCTCTTCAAAACATTTACGCTCAACACTACGACAACAAACCTCTACGCCATCTTTAGTAAGACCAAGAGAACCATCCTGCTCATGATAAGTAATAACTAATTCATCCCCTACCTTAAAGGAGACCATATCATTAGAGCCATCCCATACATACATAGATATCTCTTCTTTACAAATAGCTATACCGTATCTAATGTCTTTGAGATCCATTAAACCTCCTTCAACCCGCCATTAATAGAATCTACAACTAAAAGACGACAATCGCAGTTAATAGCCGCTTCTCGTATTTGTGCTGACCATTTTTCCATATCTTCTTTAGACATAGGTTTTTTATGAGTCAAAGTAGGAATATAATCTATTATATTACTATTGTCAAAATCAAACGTTATATCGTTTTCTTTTACGTATCGCTCTATATCTTTAATATTCATAGAGATATTATACACGATTTAGGAGGGAAATCAAGTAAAAACTGAACTAAATGGACTTATATAGACAGTAAATGTTCATAGGGTTGCCATCAGCACTACTCTATACTTTGAATCGAGCCAATTTCTGAAGGCGAATAGAACGCTTATTACTTGTTTCTGTATATGAACAAACCATTTTACAGCCCCTATTCCTAGCCATTTTAATCATCTCACGACCCAAATAAAACCCCGCTCCCTTTCCTTTTTGAGGATGAGAACATAAATGCCTTATAGTAGTAACCCATATGTCATAACTTACTAGGACAAACCCAACAATATCATCACCATTTTCAGCAACTAACATTGTCTCAGGATCGTCTTTCATCTTCTGTAAATAAATATCTCTCGTATCTAATTCAGAAATAAATAGATTCGTCAGCTTAAGAAGGGCAACAACTGAATCATAATCGTCATCTCTATATGGTCTAATCGAATACATATAGATATTATACATTATTAGAAATGAAAATCAAGGAATAAATGGAAAACTGAATATGTTTTAAATATTAAAATGGTACGGATGAAGGGACTCGAACCCCCATTTTCAGCTCCAATTAAGTTTAAGACGTTAGAACCGTCCCACTGCTACACCCGCATTATAAATTGGTACTCCTACCCAGACTTGAACTGAGAATTTAAGTTTAGGAAACTAACGTGATATCCTGTTTCACCATAGGAGTATTAAATTGGCAGTAGCGACAGGATTCGAACCCGCATCACCGAAATTTGGAGTTTCGTATTTTGTCCAGTTAAACTACACTACTATATAAATTGGCGGGCTATACGGGAGTCGAACCCGTCTCTAAAGATCGACAGTCTTTTATTCTAGCCGATGAACTAATAGCCCTTAAAATTGGTCGCAGGAGTAGGATTCTCACATACACGTTAACTGATCAAGTTAACCGCCCCTTCTACGGGGTTGCGTCTGGTATTCCGCCATCCTGCAATAAAATGGTAGCTAAGGAGGGGATCGAACCCTCAAGCCCAAAAGGGACTGGCTTATGAAGCCAGCGAGATACCATTACTCACACTTAGCTATGAAATAGATGCCTGCCATGAGCTTTAATGTACTATCCTAATTATTAAGACAGAACCTTTGAGCATTTTCTCTCATCAATTCACAGGACTTACATCTATTAAAAATGGTAGCGGAGGCGGGTATTGATCCACTTATGAGCATTTTCATCCTTTAGGTTATGAGCCTAATGAGGTACGTTTCCTCTACTCCGCAAAATTAAAAATTGGTACAGAAGACAGGGGTCGAACCTGCATGCGTCCAATTAACCTTTCAACTGATTCGTAGTCAGAGGGTATACTTCTGTATTTCATATAAAATCTTAAGAATTGCCTTATGCCATATAAAACATATGGCATAAGGCAATATTGCCAATTTTAAATATATTCAGTTTTCAAAGATCTAAATTTTTACACAAAAAAAACCCGAAACGTTTTCGCTTCGGGTTGACTTGTCAATTATGTCTAAATATTAGAAGATAGACTCCTGACAGACCACCCCAAAGGGTCGCATATCCCAATCTCTACGGATCATCTGTCTGTTTGTGTTCATAGTTGTCGGCTAGTCTCCTAAATTCTTTTTCTATTCTCTGTTCTTAAATATACAACTTTTTGAGGAAAAGTCAAGTACTTTTTTTTTATTCATTTTTCATCATTAAAATAACGTCTATAGCTCTTTGGAAAAACGTTATACTATCTTGAAAGACTAAAAGCCCCTGTTTATCAAAAAGTATCTCTTTTGCTTGAAAATCAACCTCAAACCATTTACCCTTTTTATTTTTACTATCTTCTAGTATGGTAATAAATCCTATATCCACTATATTGCTAGGTTCAAATCTTTCTGGTTCGCTCCTAAAATCTACAGGAATTAAGGAATCTTTCTTAACTACCACTCCTAACTGTTCCTTTATATGTCTAACAGCAGCAAACTGAATAGATTCTTGCCCTGCTTTTACCATTCCACTAGGAAACTTATAAGCATCCGTGTCGGAAAAGTTATGCTCATTATCAGGCACCAACCATATCCCATTATCTTCTATGACCACTATACTTGTGGTAATCATAAACATAGGATGATCATAAGTATATCTTGGACTAAAATTATTTTTTATTTTTTCCACTTTATTATCTTTTGTTGATGAACTGGTGTTTTTCTCTACATTTTGGTTTACAGCTATGACAGAGTACTCTGTTGGAGCTGTAAGTTGAATAATCAGATTGACATTTAGTACATTTTAATTTTTGGCGTGTTGGACCTTTCATAATTCTCCTATTTGTATTTAGAATGTTTTTTAGAAATAACTTTATTACCGTCTAATTCAAGTTCAATATAATTTAGAGTAAATCCACTTTGTCCACCTTGTATACACAAAGTATCTCCACAATAATGATGCCATTTATAACCGTTATATTCTGGTGCTTCATGTATATGTCCATGGATAGTAATAAATGGATTATGCTTTTCTATAAAATTTAGTATTGCGTCGCTACCCACTTTGTCGCCGTGAGCACAAATATCTAATAAGAGCTTTGATGGTGGAGCATGTATAAGCCAAATGCACTTTGACATGTCTTCAACATCTTTAAGAACATTCTCAAGCATTTCATCAAGTTTAGGCTTATTTGTTATATACTCTTTATAATTCTTAATTTTTTCAAATTTATTATCAGCATTAATAAGTAATGGTTCGCAAAATTGCATTGGGTCAATTCTAATGTTTGATTTAGACTCACCAGCGCACCAATACTTGTAACCAAAAGGATAATCTGGAACATACGGCATTCCTGCAAACTCATACCCACCTATTTTAACCACACCAAGTTCTAAATAATGCCACAGTCCTTCCTTATCACCTTCTACCATATAAGGTATAAGAAGTTGGTTGTCGTCATTTCCTAAGGTAAAAACAAGTTCAGCTCCAGTTTCTTTTATTTTGGCTGCATATTTCTTCAAATGTTTAATAAAAGTTATTTGTTCTAGGATGCCGTTATCTTTAGGAAAGATATCTCCTGCTATGGCTATCACATCAAACTTTTCTTTTTTGCAGATTTTGACTAAATCTTTCCAATTAGAACCCATCTGATGTATATCGTTAGTCGCTAAAATTTTCATAATTAATGTGCTGTCTGGCATTTATCAAGAGAAAAATCAGACAATTTCCCATCGTACTCTATCCATCCACCTAAATCATTGTATCCCAATACAAATCTGTGAACTTCCTCATCTTTTTCATAGTCAAAATATATTCCGCATTCGCTTATGCATTCGATGGTTCCTGTATCTATTATTTTAGAGCAAACCATTTTATTTAAGACAACTTGGATTTCATCATGTCTATGCATTAAAATATTCCTTGTGGTCTTTCTTTACTTTTTGCAGCTAATTCTATCCACACGACAAAACCTTCTGGTATAACATATTCCCTTGCTATAGCCTGTTCTGAATTAGGCTCTGAATCTGAGCTTACCCCCTCTCTAATTCTGACACCAACTGAAAAAGCCTCATACTCAAATTTTAATATTGAAACAAAACCTTGTAAATCTTGAACAATCTCTACTCCATTCTTATCAAAGCCACGAAATTCATAATAATAAGTCATCCTTTTATATAGCTTATCTAATAGATCTTTTTTACTATGTGTAATTTCACAAACGGATTCAGTTATTTTATTTAATTCCGTTCTGCACTTTTGGCATTCATCTAAAAAGTCAACATTCCCACCTTCATCATCAGGAATACCCCTGTAAAGGCTCTGTAGGCGCTTAGTTTCGTCCATGGTAGGTAGTTCAGCCCTATTTAACTGCGCAGGCACCTCGTTTGATTCTCTAGCTTCTACATCTAAATCATCAATAGGGATTTTAAACATTTTTACACTGTTATCAATATAATTTTCCAAATTATAATCTAACCACACTAAAATCTCTTCTGCAATCTTATCGATATCAATTTCTTTAGAAGCCTTTAATATATCTTCAACTGGATATTTGGGGAATTCTGCCTTAACAGTTTCAATTTTAAAGTTATTAACTTCTTTACTATCTGCATTTTCATCCAAATTCAATTCTATAATTCCATTATCTTTGCTCATAATAATCCTTCTTCCTCCTCTTCATCCTCTGAATCTAGTTCTTCTCCTGAACCGTTATTGACATACCATCTTTGTTGTGTCAGTTCTTTATCACAAAATGGGCACTTGAGATAATTACCTTCATCGCATGCTTCGACCAATGAAGTATAGCAGCCGTTACATTTTTCGCATTTTGCTGGGGTCTCATAAGTGTCATCATCTTCTATAACAAAAGTTTCAATTCGTTTACACGTTTTACAAAATTTCTCAATACTCTGAGCTATAACGGGTATATCATATGGGTCTGGATAATTTATCTTTGCGTACTTGTATCCTATCTTTTTTCTTCCGATTAAATTTTCTTTAAGCTCAGCGTGGTCACAATGTTCTATAACAGTATCAATATCACCAAGAGGCCAAACCCCAGTAAGGGTAAATCCAGTATTAAAACACTTGCATTCTTTATTTTGACATGTAAAGTTACAACCTATCAAAGCCATAAAAATTCCTCCATTATATGTATGTTGGTAGTATTATACAACTATTATTAAATTATTTAACGTTTTGTTTATCTTTTATACGGGCGTGTCGTTCTGCCCTTCTTTTCTCTTTGAGCCACTTAGCCCTTTTACTTATACCACGTTTCTTTTTCTTTTGTTTCTTTGGTGCTGGTTCGAGTACCGATTCTACTGGATTTACAGTCTCTTTAGGTTCGACTTCTACTTTCTTTGCCTTTTTATTTGCTTTTCTTAAGCGGTGTTTAAAAGCTTTCCTAGATTTTTTGCATCCTCCACAAGCCATAATGAAAATCTCCTATTAAATATCTAAATCATATTTCTTAGAAAACTTTTCTTTAACCTCTTGAAAATCTATACAATTAAGAGTCCCGTTTTCTTTAGCTTCATTAAAAGCCTCACACCTCTTACCTAAATCTTCTTTCTTTTTGTCTCTTTCTTCTGGACTGCCTAAAAAACATAATTCCCAAAAGATTTCATAAAGTACCTCAATAAGACGAATTAATGGTTTGCCCTTGAGAGTAAATGTCTTATCAATAGAATATTTAGAAGATTTGCTATTATTTGTCCAATTTGTTACAGAAACCTTATTGTCTATTTTTATAGGATAATCAGCCAAATCGTAAATAGGAGAGTACTCCACAGCATAAGATTGTACAAAACCATCATCCCTCATGTTTTGAACTTCTTCTTCTGAATAATGATCTATAATATCTTGAGGAATTACACCTTCTTCTCCAATGCCATGAAAAGACCAACCCTGGTTGAACTCACCATATTCTTCATCTTCTTCTATACTGTAAGATAACTCAAGATAATTAATGTCTTTATCATCATCTTTTTCACATTTATCCATTTCGTTGTAATAATCTTCTATATATGGACACTGTAATAATTCCTGTAAAAGTTGCATTGGTATTGCTGAATTTTTGCAAGCACAAAGAACGTCTCTCAATGTAAATACATGTTCTGTATCAACATAACTCATTAAATCATTAATATTTAATTCCATATCTTTAGTAATTTTGATTTTATTTTCATCCATAATATCATCTCCTTTAATTAAAAATTGCTCAATCTGTCATTCACAATAGTCTCAATGTCTCCCTTAACATTCTTCCCCCAAATCCAAATAGGTTCAGCGAATATGCCTTTTTTATCCGACTTACTCCTTAACCTCTTCTGCATCTTATATCCTATACAACCAAGATAACTAGCATCCTTTAAGGTAGAAATAAATTCATTCATTGGGTCACATATGTTATTAACAGTATGATTTGAATATACATCACCTATATTGATTGCTAGGATGCCTCCATCCTTTAAATTCTCCCAATACTTATTTATACTAAAAAATAGAAATTTGTCAAGCCATGTTTGTAATTTTCTATATTTTTTAAAAGATTGGTTATCTTCCTGAGTATATCTTTCTATATTAAAATAAGGAGGCGAAGTGAAAATAAGATCTATGTCGTGGTCAAAAACAAATGCGTCTTCTGCTGTTTCGTTTAGTAAAAGAATTTGTTTATTTAAACCTAATCCTAAATTAATCTCTTTACATTGTTGAGAATAACCATCAAACAAGGAAGCATTAGGGTCTATACCTATATATTTTTCAGTTGTATGGGTAGCCAAGAATCCAGAAAGTCTATCTCCCCAGCCTGAACTAAAATCAAGTACATTTTTAGCATTAAATAATTGGAATATGCATTTTGCGCATGATGGTCTAAATTGAGAAGCTATATACTTTCTCATTGATATACAGGTGGATAATGCTTTTGAATTAACCTCATCCATTTTAAGTGAAAATAGTGCCCCAAGCATACTCTTCCTAAACTTATGTGTCCTCCATGTCCTATAGGGTGATGGACTATTGATGCTATCACATGCCATTCTAGTTTCAAAATTAAAATAATTAGAACTTTTTAATCCAGTTAAAGAACTGCCAATATATATATCGTTAAAAGGAGTTTTATAATCGTAACGATGAGAAAACTCCCCACGTTTAATGAATTTTAAACTGTTTTCTTTTTCTAATCGTTTAAAATCATCAATAGCTGTAGATAAGGTGTTATTAGTTATGGGAAAAGATATGTTCTGATTTTCAATAACAGAACTGATGGTTTCTATTATATCCTCTTTAGTATGATTCTTTTTAAGGGTTGCCCATTGCTCAGGATCAATAACTATTTCATTATTTGTAACTGGAATGTCTATCATTATAGAAGCCCCATTTTTCTAAGCTCTTTATAATAATAAGGCAAAACATGTGGGTCTGGTGATTCGGTTGTCTTACTTTTGGGAATTTGAATCAATTCAATAGTCCCTTCATCATAAAATGGATCTTGGAATCTTTTAGCCATAGTCTCTATTATACCATCTGGTAACTTATTTTTATCATCACTTTTAGAATTTCTATTAAGACATGCTTTTATTGAAGTCTTTATCCATACTATTGTAACATCGCAATCTAATTCTTTAGCTATTGACATAAATTTACCCCTACTAGAAAAATCAATATTTGTAGCATCAATCAGAACATCCTTGCGTTGCTCTAAAATAAGTCGTGCCATTGAAAGTGCTATCCCCCACACAAAGCTTTCGGCTGGAAAAAAGAACTGATGACTAAAAATGCTTGATCTAATACCGTCTGGGCAGATAACTATAGCATCCCCTTTGTTCTTTTTTATCCAAGTAGATTTGCCGCATCTTGGTAATCCGCACATTAATGTTAATTTTGCCTTTTTCATGATTTTTTTTCTCTATCAAACTCTCTAATTTCCCATGGAAAGACTACCCATTGGTTATCTGCAATATCTATGGCAAAATAATCTGGTTTTGCTTTGGCTGTTCTCTTCCAACACAAAGTAGCCGTTTTTATTTGCTCTTCACCTAAATAATCTAATACAGCATTCATTGTTTTCCCTGAGTCCCATATATCATCTACGATCAATGTTTTTTTCCCTTTAACGTTCCCATCAAAAGACCTAATATCTGGCTTTTCTCGTCTCTTATTAACACCATCATACAGTTTAACATCTAAAGCGAAGAAATCTAGCAAAATATTAAAATAGTCTGAAAATATTCTAGCTGGAACTACGCCTCCCCTTAATAAGGAAACAATAGCCTCAGGAGAATAGTTGTCAGCTAACATTTTGTTGTAGATCTGATCACAGGAATCTTCTACATCATCCCAAGACAAATAAACATATTCAATGTCGCTCATTTTAATATCCCTGAAAATAAGGGTTCCCATTTTTAGGTTCAGGAATGCACCAATCAAACTTAATGGTTCCTGTTCCACTAGTAGTATCATCCTCGTTAAACTCAATATCAGTAATTTCTAATGAACCTTCTTGATTATAAGAAGACATACATTCGTCAAGCATATCTTGTAATTTACTTTTTATTTCATCTTTTTTTTCAATGTCCATTATTTTTCTCCAGTAGAACCAAATCCACCAGCTCCTCTATTTGTTTTCCCAAAACATGTTTAAAGCTAAACGGCAACATCTTTCTTGAAACTGGGCACCAGTATCATTGACCCCCTCTTCATAAAGATAATCCCATTTGCTTTCATCAAATCCATCCAAGATCCTTTTAGCCATTTTAGTACGTCCAGCTTCATCTAATAGTCCAAATTTTATAGCTCTATCAATACGTCCAGGTCTTGTTGACATTCCCGACCCATTTAGAGGATTACCTATAGCAGGATCTAGCGTCTCAACGTTATTAGTTGTTACAATCACAAATATTCCATCTGTATTTTCAACCCCATCTATACAATTTAAAAATCCATCAAAAGTTAATCCATTTTCCATACCATTCGTAACTGCAACATTTTCTCTTCCTTTAAAAATACCATCAAAATCTTCAAACAAAGCTATACATGGTGACCATCCCATCATATCTGACCAAGCAGTTGAGAAATCTTTGTTTGTCATAGTAGCCAAATCTAAACTGAAAATTGGCATATTTAATTCCTGTCCTAATGCCCTAGTAAATGCGGTTTTACCTGTTCCTGGAGCACCATAAAGAAGCCACCCACGCTTCCACGGTATACATCTTTCTTTAAACCATTCCTCACTATCCCTCCATAAAACAGCCTCATGTAAGGATTTATCTGCCTGATCCGTCAAAGAGAGTTTGTTCATAGCCCCTTCATTTTTAGGTTGTCCAAGTTCTTCCCTCTTCCATTTTATAGGTCTGGAGTTATATTTATTTACGTCTGAAGATGGTGCTGATATTGCTACCTCATCCATAGAATCATTTCCATTTCCTTGCTGCTTACCTCCACTCCTTTTAGATTTATCTCCAATAGAACCATATTTTTTCTTTACAAAAAATCTATCACCAGTTTTCCAATCCTTACAACTCTTATCCTTATTAAATTCATCAATCGCATTTTGTATTAGCGTATCTCTATCATAAGTAAATCTAATAAACATAAGTTTCAATTGCCACGGCTCTCCACTAACCACAAGTGGCATTTTACCTTTCCACCATATTGTAGGCTCTGTTGGAATACTTTCATAAGCAACAACTTGATTACGCTTTACAGGTCTGATAAATTCGCTACTTCCTACATATGTCTTACTCCCCATAAAGGAACACTTAAAATGATTGGTAAGATGTATAGCCATTGCTTTTGCAGCTGTATCTTTTAACTCAACATTAACGATAAATATATTAAATATCTTAAAAAGATATATTTTAATATATTGCCAAAACCCTACTAATATACCAATAATAGCAGCACTACC
>Ga0114918_10006345_pt1 | contig 10016 bp, 7 predicted proteins | sample LantaG_FD_87015 | JGI IMG/M metagenome (GOLD analysis project Ga0114918, IMG submission 87015) | Deep subsurface microbial communities from Baltic Sea to uncover new lineages of life (NeLLi) - Landsort_02402 metaG | ecosystem: Environmental > Aquatic > Marine > Oceanic > Sediment | place: Baltic...
CGGGGCGGAGTTGGTTGATGCTAGTGACGGCCTGACCACCGGCGCCAATGAAGGCAACGTTGACTTTTTCGCTGGGGGGTGTATAGCCGGTGCCGCCCAGTACGTGACGGGGGACGATGGTGAAGGTAGCGATAGCAGAGGCGGCCAAGAAGTCGCGGCGTGAGAGGGTACGTTTTTTGTCGGTTGGGTGATGGTGTCGAGTAGGCATAATATGATCTCCTCAGTTAGGTATAGTTTGTTTTCACAGTTCGCTCTTCCCTTTCGGTTTGAAGAGTGTCACAATATTCAACCATGTGAGAAGACTTCAATGCCCCTCACAGGTAGGGTCGAGAACTGGCGCGGTACGTTGCAACGCCCGTTTCCAGCTCCCGCCTCGTCAAACGCAGCATGCGGTTTTCCCGCACTACGCTTTCCTGTTGTTTTCTTATCAAGGTTTATGTGGCCTAATTGACCGGCAGCGCTTTCGTAACTCATATATACCTCACTTTATAATCGGCATATAAGCCAAGTCTTTGATATATAAAGTTCTTACTCCACCTGTTCCAGCCAAAACCTTTGCGTTGTCGCGCTTTCATGAGGTGTCTTCTCACTTTCTTTTCAGCCCAATCTTTGACATAACCGAAACATAGACTGGAGTTTCCTATCCGGAAATAGTTTGCCCATCCCCGCAGTATTGGATTGATTATCTCAATCACTCTTTCTATGGGTTGAGAGTTAAACCTCCGGAATACTTCCTTGAGTTTTTGTGTCAACGCAGTTCTTGCCTTGCTTGTAGGTGCAATGCGAACGCCCAGTTTGCCCTGAAGCGTGCGAACTTGTCTAAATTCAAAACCCAAAAAGCTAAAGCTCTCGCCTTTTGCTAAATCTACTATTCTGCTTTTCTCTTTATTGAGCTGAACATCCAGTTTGTCTAATTCCTCAAACAGTCGGCGGCATGCCCCTTTCAGAAGCCAACTCCACCGTCTGTAGCCATCAACAAGAATCACAAGGTCATCGGCAAAGCGAGCATACTCAATATAGGTGTACTTCCCATTGTGGGTAACTTCTTTGGCCTTTTCCAACATCCTATCTACTTCATTAAGATACAAGTTGGATAGTAAAGGTGAAATCACTCCGCCCTGGGGAACCCCGCGTTTACCTGCGGCTTTGAGTATTTGCTTTACCAGTTTCAGTATCTTTTCATCGCTTACCCGTTGCGCTATCTTCCTTAATAAAAGGTCATGGCGCACGTTATCAAAATACGATTTCAAATCTACATCAATGACACGTGTCTTGCGTTTGACTATTGCCTCTGCTACCCGATTTACTGCCTTATGAGCTGTCCGCTTCGGGCGATAGCCGTAAGAACCTTCCTGGAAATCCGCTTCAAAAATCGGTTCCAGTATCAGTTTTACTGCTCCTTGAACAACCCTGTCACGGATGCTCGGTATTCCCAGTGTTCGAAATTTTCCATCACCTTTGGGAATAAAGTGTTTTCGGTTTCGCATCGGACGATATGACTCTTGGGTCAATTCGCCACGCAACTGTTCCAGAAACTGGTCAACTCCTTGCGATTCGATGTATTCAAATGTAACACCGTCAATTCCGGCAGCGCCATTATTGCGTTTTGCCAATTTATAGGCTTCCCGCAATGTTTCCAGTTTCGTCACATGTACGAACAGTCCCCAAAAACGCCAAGTACTTTCAGTCTTCGCCTTGATATATATCTTCCTTCTCAGGTCCTGCAAATTTATGGATGCCTTTATCATCGGGTGCAAGTTTGATTTTACGTTCTATTTTCATGCCGATTGACGAAGGTGCAGGTAATGATGCCAAAAGCGGTCCCAACGTTTGGATTTGACATACGTCCGCAGCGACAGAATCCGTTGACCGCCCACACGCGACCATCGCATACCGCTGCGACACAAGCGAGTCTTGACAATCGTTTTACAAGCGGCCTCGACCGGTCCATTGCCAATCGGAAGACCGCGACGCCGAAACGAAGCATAGGACATTCGCTGCTGGTTTCGCTGAAAGAACGTGCTTTCGGCCGCCAGTGCTTCTCGTCGGGTTTTGCCCAACCTTTGCCGACGGCGGTAGTACTCCAGCGAACGCAGAATGGCGGCCGGGGCATCGTCCTCTTCCAGCAGCTTGATGCGGTATTTATTATACCACGCGACACCGCGGCGACTGCCTTTTCCGAACAAGGCCTCGGCAGCCTTCGACAAATGTTCAGTGGTGTGATAATAGTCGATCAGTTTCTCGTAGTCGGCAAACCGTTCTGTTGTCTCGACGTAATTCCACAGGGTCCGATGGCCATCCAGCAGCAGAATCTTGACCACGTGGCTATCAAGGCGATCTTCCACCGCGGCCAGTTCCACCTCGAATTGTTCCTTGACGGTCAAGGCCTCCGGCTCCGGCATTTGCGCGACATACCTCGAAGCCAAGCGTTGGGGGCAATCCTTGCCTTTAGGCACGGTGCCATAAAACGAAATACTTCCCACCATCGCGTTTTTGTACGAGGTGGGCTGAACCGACGACGAATCCAGACCCGGCCGTTCGACCGGACGACCCCGTTTGACGCCCGGCTCGTTCAACAGGACATTGACGCCGTCGAGACTGGCCGCTACTACTCGGGTGCCCTCCGGAATCGTTTCTTCCGTTCGAATAATACTGTCCAGGTCTTCGCCCCGCGCTTGGATAAAATCACCGACCGGTGTCACGATATTCTGGATCGCGGTGGCGGAGGGATGAAACCAAGCGCATTTGTGCAGCAATTGCTCGGTTTCCAGAGGGGTGATGTGAGCGACGGAAAACAACACTGCTTCTCGCACCTCGGTCGTGGCAAATTCACCTGCCATGTCCCAGAATTCATCCAACGGTACATACCCCTTGCCACCTGCATCTGCCTGATACAAACTGCGTTCCAGCGTCATCGGTCCGAAACACGTCAGGAATTGTTTGGCACTGATCAGCTTGAACCGCACCCTTTGGCCGTTGACCTCCAGTACCGGGTCGGTCGGATTGTAGGATTGCACAAACGCCTGCAAGGCCGCGGCCCCTGCCGATGTCAGAGCGTCCTTGAGAGCAGCACTGACCTTCCCCGCCAATTCCGCGGTCAATTGCTCGACGTTGAGGTTTTCGCCAAAGGATTCCATTTTTTGTCGAAATTCGCGTATTGCCACTTTGGTAATTTCCGGTACAATCATGTTGGACTCCTTTCCATTCAGTTTGTAACCATTGTTTTGCTAATAAGTTACATTCTAAAGGAAAAGGAGTCTTTGTTTCAAACTTCTAACGTAAAATCAAACTTGCACCCTTATCATCTCATCCTGCCTCCCATCTTGTCGGAAGAATTACAACAGCAGGGCTCCTTTGCTCCACGGGAGTTACCCCGCTTCATCGCTACTACGAACCCATCCGCCACCTTCTCGTCTTCCACCAATTTCCCGGTATTTCCGGTTATATGGCTTGACTTGCTCCGCACATTTCTGTGTGGGACGAGGAAGGCTTCTCCAGTTAGTTGTAGTGTCCTTGTCTGCATGCCGCCGCTACCACCCCGCCGGAATGAATCAATCGTTTCAGTCAGATTTCGATTATTCATGCTGCCTTCGCCATACGGTCGACAGCTCGGCTTCCGGGGCTCCACACTTTCGGGGCCACCTCTGCGTTCACTTTCGTTACAGCCTGCCAAACTCGCAAACATGCTTTACATATCCTTGTCGATAGACTTCAGAACTTTGGTTTCCCGCCGCCCTGCTATCCTAGCTATAGGGTTTCTGACTTTTTCCCCAGCGGGTTAATCTCCCGCTGAACACTTCAACCATCTTTGGACGTACAACCGGACTTGTGGATGTCGGGATAGAAATACGGCGCGCGCAACTTTAGGTAACAGCTTGGCTGTTTCAGCGTTTCCGCTTTATGTGCCCGTTTAGCTTTTACCATAATTCACGTTTCCGCAAGCCTCCCTGCAATCCCGGACGGTCGGATTTCCCGAATCCGGTTTTGATCTCGGCTCCTCAAGTCATTTTCCAGATAAAGGCCTTTCTGTATAACCCAAGGCTTAAGTGCCAGCTCACATACACCCAAAATTACACAGTTTACCAGTATCCTCGCTCCGAGAGATAAGTGCATTTTCTCCAGTTCAGCGACTGGATGCACATAACTTACTCGAAACCACCGAGTACCCAGAGTCCCTTTGCCCAATGCGGGTGTTACCCTTCATTAGGACGACTTTAAAAATCGCCTCAGAAGACACTACTCTTCCTTCATAGCTCATACGGACTCATGCGCCAAACCGCATCCCTCCCGGCGCCTCGGCTTCCCTTGTACGCTGGGTCTTTGCAGGTTATCGCCAGTCCCTGCTGGGAAACGGTCCTTCCCGACATTATCTCTGCAATCCTTGCGTAGGCGCTTGGACCCATACTCCGCCGTGTTTCCTGAGTGTACTTACCCGTTTCTTCCTCAGGAACGTCGGCCTCACGCCATGGGAAACGCGTTCGGCACACGAAACTATCCCTGCTATGCGACTTCAGCAGGGAGCCGTATTTCGGAGCTGCAGTCATTCGTTTACCTTCAGGCTCCTACGCTCGCTAGACCTCCAGGTCGCGCCCACCGCAGTACTCTACTGGGCGGCCAGGCCGTTTACACCACGCATAGCCCGGATGGTTACCCATTCCGGGATGTGGCATCACTACGTGTCCGACACGGGCAACTGACACGGCTGGACTTTCACCAGCTGGATTGCAGCCTTGTCGGCTGCTCCTTCCCACATCCGGCTCTTCAGTAAAACTCACTTCACCGGCGACAGTATATAAAAGTTGTGCGCAATGCGAGGTCTCGGCAGTGGATAGTGTTTCAAATATTCAATGAAACCCTTCCAATAGAACCGCTTATGTTGGCTACGACGATTCAGCCATTTCCGCGTCAATCGCATAGTTTTAAGATAAAACCGATTGAGCGACCGCATATTGCCGCTGACACCGTAATATTGATAGTGTCCACGGAGTTTGGCTGCCAAAATCGGCCACCATTCCTTTGCCTTCCTGTGATTCCGTATCTTTTTCAGCCAGTTGTTCATCTCTGTACATTTCTGACGAAACTTCTTCCGGCTCGTTTGACGGCCCACAATGAATTTGCCATTACGACTGACGCCGCAGAAATGGGTAAATCCCAGAAAATCAAAGGTGTTGGCCTTACGTCGTTGTTGCTGCGCGTTCTCTCGTTCGTACCTGCCAAAACTGATGGTTCGCGTCTTTGCCGAGTGTAATTCTAATCCAAATTTCGCAAACCGCTCCCGTAATGCTTGCTCTATGTGCCGGGCATCATCTTGATACTGTATCATGCAGACAAAATCATCCGCATAACGCACCATATAACATGCACCTCTGGCTTGCAGTTTGATTTTCTTCTCAAACCACAAGTCTAGCACATAGTGCAGGAATATATTGGAAAGCATAGGACTGAGATTCCCGCCTTGCGGCGTCCCACGCTCGGTCGTAACGAACAGGCCCGCATCCATATAGCCCGCCTTCAGAAATCTTCTAATCAGAAGCAGAAAGCTGGGGTCATTGATACGTACTTGCAGAAACTCCATCATCCAGGTATGCGAAACATTATCAAAGAAACCTCTGATATCGGCCTCTATTACATGGTTGATAGGCTTCGTCATGATCGTTTTGTCCACGGCGTCGAGCGCCTGATGGCAGCCTCGGTTAGGCCGAAAACCATAAGAACAATCCAGAAAATCAGCCTCGTAGATCGCCTCCAATATCGGGCAAATACGCTCGTTTTGGTGCTGATGCGATAGGTGAAGATTTACTCGAATGTAACGAAAGAAAGCTCTCGCGCAATTATGCTAAAAAGCTCAGCGATTTTGTCGGCTCTATTGCTCAGTGCTATGCGTCGGAAGGGGAGTATGATTTGCCCGAATTTGATGAGCCGGTTCACTCGATCACCCTCGGCTTGGATGGCACCTGCATGCTGATGCACAAAGACGGCTGGAGGGAGGCGATGTGCGGTTCTATAGCGTTTTACGATAACCATGGCGAAAGGCTGCATACGATTTACTGCAGCGCCACGCCGGAGTATGGCAAAGAGAAATTCAAGGAAAAGTTTTCTCGTGAGATTGAGCGCGTTAAAGAGAAATTTCCAGATGTGTTGTATATAGGGTTGGCGGATGGGGCAAAAGATAACTGGACTTTTCTCAGGAAATACACGAAACGATTACTCCTTGACTTTTATCACGCCAGAGAATATATCAGCAAAGCCGCCTCAGCTATTTTCGGCAGAGATACCGGAAGCAAAGATGCCTGGGTTGATGATTGGAGTAGTAGACTCAAACATAAGCAGGGTACCGCCAGCCGGTTTCTAAAAGAATTGGAATTTCAAAGAGCCCATCTCGACAGTAAGAATTTCATCGAACGCGATGAAGAAATTCGTCAGGTTATAACTTATTATAAAAACCATAAAAACAAGATGTCTTATGCCCGTCATCTCAAAGATAATCTGCCCATTGGCAGCGGCGTAACGGAGGCCGCCTGTAAAGTTTTGATCAAACAGCGAATGTGTGTTTCCGGCTCCCGGTGGAAAGACGCCGGTGCCAGTTGCGTTCTTGCCCTGCGAGCTTTGAAGCTGACAACAGGCCGCTGGCAACAGTTCTGGGACTATGCAATGAGGCATGGGTGCACATTATGTTAAGCGAGCACCCTGTTGCGTGTATATAACAAGTTGACATTACACGACTTGTAAAAAAACGAGGGGGGGGATTTTGGTTGTGTTAAGTCAGGTTATGTGGTATAATCCGAACCGTTTTAACGGAGGGGGAAGTGGTTTGAATTTCCTTCCGTTATTTCTCGGTTTATATTCAAAAGTATTCTTTCAGGAGATGTTCCGATGGGAAAAACATTTCTAGTTGTAAGCATTGTTTTACAAGTTACAATCGTATCTGTATTTGCTGCTCCGAAGCAACCTCAGTACTTTAATCGGCTGATTAACAAATCGCCCGCACAACTTTTAGAACTTTGGGATGATGCTTCTCGAGCAGAGCAAAGGGCAATATCGGAAAAACTCATTGAGAACATTCCAGCATCTATTCCAATTTTGCGAAACAAGGTTCTTAGCGGCACACAGAAGCAAAAGCTTTTTGCATGTGCGATGATTGCTGAAGTTCGAGACATTAACTCTATTCCGATTCTTCTGCAAGCGATTGACGATCCCGACGATAAGGTAAAAATAAGAGCAATATTATCCTTGAGGGGACTAAAAGCAAATCAAGCCGCCGACAAAATCACATTGCTTGGCTTCGCCGGTGAATTGTCGGCGGGCAAAACCCAAAACGGACAGACGACCATAGCCTTCCCGGCCGCCGCCCGTGCCAAACCACCCTGTGCGCACGCATGGGCAGTCAAACTCACAACAAGGAGTACACGATGAAATCAGTCCTGTTTTCTGTTTTGCTGCTCACCTCAGCCACTTATTCTGCGCCCGCGGCAGTTTCGCTGACCGATGCGGAGGCACCGCTGAACTATAGCGTCAAGGCTCCGGGCTTGTCCGTTATGCTCGACGAACAGGGGCGCATCACGGATTGTTCTGTGGCGAAGGTGTCGGGACAAACGTTGCTGGACGGTTGCCAGACAGTGGGCCCGGTAGCGGTGAAAACACTGGATGGCGGCGGCTATGCGTTCACGCGGAAGTTGACGGATGCGCAGGACCATCGGGCGACGCTGACAGAACGATTCACGCCAACCGAGAACAGCGTTCGCTGGGAAGTGCAAGTCATCAGCCACGACAAGCCGTGGACGACGGCCATTTCCACTCGACTGAATTATCCGGCCACGGACGAAAGCCGCTTCTGGACTTCATGGGGCGATCCAGACGACAAGGCCGACGTCTGGCAGGATCCTTTGGTGTGGCGGCCGTTTGCCGACCGGAGTTGGTCCTACCAGTTCTCGCACTTTTCCCAAGTGCTTGGCAAGGCTCCCGTCTGGTTCTGTATTCCGCTGGCAACCATGGCCGACCCGAAGGACAATGTCGCGCTCACTCTCGTGCAATCGCCGGAAGATACGCTGCTCGATTTGCAGCTTGCGGTGATAAAGCATGGCGCGATTACGCTCGACAGGACACAGTACCGGCTTGGCGAAGGCCGAGCCGTGCGGTTTGCGATGGACTTGGTTGCCCATCCGGCCGACTGCCGGGCCGGACTCGGCTGGATGGTCGAACGCTATCCGCAGTTCTTCGATCCGCCGAATCCCGCCGCGCACGCGATGGCCGGCTGCGCCGCCTATTCGGGCAGCGAGGAGCACTTCGATGTGGAGAAGCTGCGGAAGATGGCATTCCGCATCAACTGGAAGTGCAGCGAAGATTTCCCCTACATGGGTCTGTTCCTGCCGCCGATGGCCGACGCGCAGGCCCGCTGGACCCGCGCCCCGGATGAAGCCACGCCGGGCAAGCCGGCCTGGACCAGCTACCAAACACTCAACGACTACAGCCGTTGGATGCGCACCAATGGGTTTCATGTCCTCAACTACTTCAACGTCACCGAATATGGACGCAACATGCAGTTCCCCCCGCCCCCCCGCCAGGCGAAGAACGACGCGGATCTCTGGAAAGACCCGCACGATTATCTGTTTCAAAGCGACCGCCGCTCCGCGGTAATGATGAAGGGCGACCAGCCGCTCCGATCGAACTGCTACGGCGCGCTGATCGTGGATCCTGGCGACCCGGCCTACCAACGGCATCTGCTGGAACAGGCGCGCCGCCATATCGAGAACCTGCCGAATTCCAGCGGCATCGGCATCGACCGCATCGACTGGCTGGGTTCCTACAATCGCAACGCGGACGATGGCGTCAGTTGGGTGGACGGCCGACCCGCTCGTTCTCTCTTCGTGTCCTGGAACGGTTTGATGAGCAAGCTGGGGCCGCTGATGCACAAAGCCGGCAAGGTTGTTTTTGTGAACAACTGCCAGGTTCGCCTCGAAACGCTCCGGTATGTCGACGGCATCTACGCGGAATGGGCGTCGAACAGCTACTTCAACTACGCAGCGCTGGAAGGACTGCGAAAGCCGGTGATGATATGGACTGGGAGCGACGCAGACCTCAATGACGCCTACTTTCAACGTTGTCTCTACCTCGGCGTCTTTCCAACCGCACCCTATCCGAATAACAACCACTGCCTGCGACCGTCTGCCCACGCCGACAAGATGTTCCTCGATTACGGGCCGCTCATGGATGCCATGCGCGGCAAAAAATGGGTGCTGACCCCGCACTGCGTCGAGAGCGACACCGCCACGGTGAACTTGTTCGAGGTGTCTGACGGCTACGTCCTGCCGGTGACCCTCGCCGGTAAAGCCGAGGCCGCCAGCGTTCGTGTCCGCAACCTTCCCGGATTGCAGACAGTCAGGTGTGAGGCCGTCCATCCCGGAATTGAGAAACCGGTCCCGCTGACCGCCCAGTTTGATAACGGCGGGTTGGAACTCACGGTGCCGCTCGCGCGCGGCTGTGCCATGGTTCGGTTGCGAAAATGAAAACACGAGCGAAAGGAATCTTATTCGTCGCCGCGCTGCTGGCGTGCTGGACCTTGGGGCCGGGCTTTTTGCCCTTGTGCCCCTGGGCTTTCTGCTTCCTCTGCCGGAGATAATCGTAATATGAGGACTTGGCAACGCCGAGCAGCAGGCAGAGCAAATCTCCGGCAAACCGCCACTGCTGTTGGAGATGTTCATTATTACCAAGCTGGACAGGGTGTTCGACATCCATCCGGAGCGGCAGGCCGCTATCCGGGAATGTTTAGCACCTTATGGCCAATCCCGACTGAAGAGACGCGAAACGGCTAATTTTCTTGCAGCAGTTTGCAGCAGGTTCTAGCGGTTTACTACTGTACGCAGGCGCAAAGAAATAGCCTTGTAAACTCTTAGTTTACAAGGCTTTACAGAACTCCCTGTACGCAACCCAAAACGGAAAAACAGCAAATCCACTCATTTAAGTAAAGCCTTGATACTAAGGAACTTACAAAATTTCCGGAACCTGTTAAAATTCTATCC
>Ga0114918_10006347_pt1 | contig 10015 bp, 12 predicted proteins | sample LantaG_FD_87015 | JGI IMG/M metagenome (GOLD analysis project Ga0114918, IMG submission 87015) | Deep subsurface microbial communities from Baltic Sea to uncover new lineages of life (NeLLi) - Landsort_02402 metaG | ecosystem: Environmental > Aquatic > Marine > Oceanic > Sediment | place...
ATTACGCGGTTTACGATGCTTTAACACCATCCATAGGTGGTTTTGTGGGGCCGAGTGGTAAAGTTGAGGGGCGCGTTGTATCTATGACATCTCCTTTAGGTAAATCAGGTTTAACTTATGATGCTTTTGAGCAGGGATTTAAACCTGATACTCGGAAGGATAGATTAGTATTTCAGATGTCTACATGGATGTTTAATCCCAGAGTAGACCGTAAGTTTTTGAAATCAGAGTTCAATAAAAAAGGAAACGTAGTTTTTGACATGGAGTATGGTGGTTTATTTGGAGACGCTTCACATCCTTGGATGAACCGCGAGTTATTTGAATCTGTAGCTGTTAAAGAATTTGAAAGTATAAAACGTCAGAAAGGTATCATGTACTATGTTGGTTTAGACGTAGGTGCTGTGAACGATGGTATAGCTGTTTCAGTTACTTATCCTGATATTGAAACTCAAACCATAGAACATGTCTTTTCTGAGGTTAGATATGCAGGAGTACCGCCTTATGAGATGGATACAGAGATTAGTTTTGATAAGATGGTTGAATGGCTGTGTGAGTTAAATCTAATATTTCCGTTTGCTGGTGGAATGATAGACCAGTGGTCCGGAGTAGCTTTTCAGCAAATGTTGAGAAAAGCCGGGTTACATAATATTGAACTTTATAACATGAGTAGATCTCTTAATAGTCAGATCTACAGGAATATGGAAACGTTAATAAGGGATAAAAGGGTTAATATTTTAAAATCACCGGAGCTCATCGAGGAAATTTGTTCTTTAGAGTGTACTCATTTTTCTAAGTATGAGTATAAGGTTGAAGCTCCACAACGTGATGGTAGTCATGACGACCTCTCAGACTCCTTAGCTAGATCTATCTTCTTAGCTACCAAGTGTTTATCCAATAGGGATACAAAAGTTTCTTTGATGACGGGTAGTGGTGATAACGAGGTTTCCTCCAGACAAGCTTATTCTAAATACCGACAAAGAAGCCGTAAAATGGCTCAACGGGGTATTTTTGGTCGAACTCGAAAATAATATTTAATAGGGTGTTAATATTTTTGTATTGCTGAGATCGAAATAGCTAATTATGGGGGTTTTATGCCACTACAGGAGCAGGAATTACCTACTGAAATAAAGAATCAACTGCGTATATGGATAGATACTCAGGCTGAGATTGATATTTTAGAGCGTAAATTGAAAGACTTGAAAAAGGTAAATAAGGAAGCTTTTGATGCAACATATCCTTTTGTTCGTGTTTTACAGGATATGGCAGTGCGAGTTTCAGACATTATCATTACTTTCAAAGTAGCTAGGAAGTCTACTATGACAGTATCTTACTCGTCTCTTTGGGATGTAGCATTAACCAAGGTTAATACTGAAACTAAGAAATGTCTTGAAGAGTTAAAAGGTTTTATGTCTAAACCTTCTAAAGAGTCTATAAAGTATCTCATATCACCCGCTACTAAGTCATCCGGATTGTATACCGAAGGTAAGGCTTATTTTAAAAATTTAGTCAGAAGGCTTTATTTATTGTTTAATAAGGCTGAGGGTGCAGTAGATAATCTCGAAAATCTCACAAATAATCCGGTATTTTCAGAAGCGACAATGGATAAAGTAGTGGTGAGCGGTTTAAGAAAAATTGGAAGAATTGGAAGGATATAACAATGGATTCATCACTAGATAGAATTTTAAGTTTGGTTGGTTATGAAGAAGATCCAGTTTATTACCGAAAGGAGTCGGGTGAATCTAAATTACCTGAGTTTCCTCTAGCTGATGTAGATGTTTTAAAGGGTATTTCTGAGATAGCCAAAAAGACGTACAAAGATGAAGTGGGAAAGCTCGGAGCTGTTTCTTTATCCGAAAGTGACATGATATCCATTCACGAAAGCTTAGCGTGTGGTGCTGTGACTTATGCAATTCAAGAGTATGAGAATGGTTTGTATATTAACTCACTATTTTTTAGGGACTGGGAGTATGTTCTAAACCTGGTTACCGGCGAGTTTATTGGGTTTAGTGGTGGTGGGCCAAGCTCTTTTTCTTCTGGGAAATATAGACTAAAAAGACAGAAAAAGTCTTCTTCTAATAAGGAAGATTTTATATCTGATTTTATTCTCTCCTCATTCACAGATACTTTAAAGGAAGCATCTTTCATAGATTCTTTTTCTGAGAAATTAAGTTCAGAGTATTTAATGTCTAAAGACAGTGCTAAAAAGACTGCTGGCTCTGTTGTATCAAGGGTTTTTAATGAGCTAAATAATATAAAAACCGCAGGGTTTTTAATGCCTATTGACGTTTCTTTAGATGATGTACCCTTAACTGATTTACAGTATGGGACTCTTAAAAAGAGTTATGAATCTAAGAAGAGCCAGTTATCTAATGATTTAGATGCTCATTTCGGAAAGTGTAGTTTTGTAAAAAATTATATCAATACTGATACAAAAACATCTGCTCAGGGTGATGATTTTCCCATAGTAAATGCAGCTCATGAGGTGTTTGGTTTAATGCTGAAATCTGCTGAGAAGCACCTCAAGAGTTTTGGGGTAGTGCACGGTCCAATTACATACTCTACTGAGAATGTGTCTAAATTTGTAAAATTAAGTTGTTCCGGTATTAAAGCAGGTGACATTGTTTCAAATAGACTTTTAGGTATTAAAGGTAAAGTTTCATCCGTTTATGATGATCAAGTTGTTATAGACTGGGGAAATACATTTGTTGAAAAATTAGCAACTCTTACTGCTGCTTTAAAGAGTGTAGAGGATACTAAATTTTCAAATAGGAAAAAAGAACTTAACCGGATTAGTTTCAAGTTAGCTAATGCTATTAATGTAGAGACTCATCAAAGATTTTAAAACTAATATAATGGGAGCCGACAAAAATGGGCCGCTTACACGTCAAAAATAATAATATGAGTAGGAGATCTTCTCTGGGGATTGATGGGGAGACTTCTGTTGTTTCCAAGGTTAAAAGAAGTAACACTAGTCAGGACACATCCGTAGGTAGGACTAGTAATAGAGGGAATAAAACTAGCTCTGTAATTAAAAAGGGGTACGGTGATACCAGTTTTGCCACACCTACTATTTATTCGTATAATCTACCTGTTGATATATTTCAGACTCCAAGATCTTATGATGAGCGTGTAACTTTTTACCGTGAGGTTTATCGTAGGGATCCTTTGATTGGTAGGGCAATAGACTTACATAGTGAACTGCCTTTATCCAAGGTGAGACTATCGTTACCTGATGGTCCTGATCCGGTAACCAACAGGTATGTATTTAACTTTTATAAAAAAATGACCGACCGTATCAGATTGTTTGAAAATCTTATTTCTTTAACTCATGAATACAACCTTACTGGTGATGGTAATTTATTTCTTGAGGAAGACAGTGAGAATCTAACTGAACCTTTTCCTGAAACTGTAGATGAGGCTCAAGACTTATTAGATAACTTATCTGATGAGCAGATGTTTACAGAACACAATAAATTCAAACTGTCTATTAAAGAATTAAATCCTAATTATAAAGGCTGGTTAAATGCTGTTGTTATTCCTTCTGAGAATGTAAGGGTGCACCGGTTTACCTTTTCTGATGAAATTGTAGCTGAATTTATTCCTGATGAAAGTATGAAGAGTGTTTTAAGGGATAGCTTTGACGGCTTTAATCTTGATAGAACATCTCATGCAATTACTGATACTGAGCAGGTTGAAAAGGTTCGGGATTCTATTCCAGATGATATACAGGAACTGATACAATCTGGAGGTCAAATCTATTTAGATACCGATCCTATGCAAGGTTCTTTTTTGATAAATATGTCTCGTAATTTAGGTCCTGAATTAAGTTATGGTGTAAGTATGCTTGAGAGATGTATAGATGTACTTACATATAGAGATAAGTTAAGACAGGCACAATCAGCCATCGCAAGTAGGAACATGACTCCTAAGAGACTTGTGTGGGCGGAAAATCTATCTGTGGAAGATGTTGAGATACTTAGAGACCAAGTTGACCAAGCTCAGGAAACCCCTGATTACTCCGTTGTAACTAACTATGAAGTGCACTGGGAAGAGATAGTACCACAGGATAGATTATTAGACCTGAGTAATGAGTACGATATTACAGACCGTTTAATTATGTATGGTATGGGTATAACTCCAGATATTCTTACTGGTGAAGGTACTTATACTGGAAACAGGGTAGGGTTAGAGATAATGAATAACCATTACTTACTTTTCCGTGAGATGATTCAATTTACCGTAGAAGAAAAAATATTTAAACCTGTAGCACTTAAAAAAGGTTTCTTTATTAAGGACGAGTTTGGTTTAATAAAAATATTATTCCCACTTTTATCCTTTACCCGATTAGCTGTTAGGGATGCGGCTGAGACCTTTGAGCATATGATGAGTTTATATCTCAAGGGCTCATTGCCTATTAGATATATTTATGATTTGTTAAATATTCCTTATGAGGATGCTAATAAGGCTTTAACTGAGGATATATTTACACCAAGAGATCCTAAGTTCAACCAGTTACTGGACACTGCTTATAGTGGTATTGGTGACAAAATTGCTGAGGTTACTGATGCACTCCAGAAGATTACTAAGGAGCTTGGTTTGAAGATTAAAGAGGAAGCTCCGGAGACGGATGCAGGAAGATTTGAATAGGGGGTTTTAAATGGCAGGTGAAGTCCGAAGTGGCATTGATAATTTTACTTTTGATCCCAAGTACTTTATTGAACTTGTAAGGATTGCTGTGTGTTTAAAGAAATCTATTGAGTACGCATCAATAGCAAATGCTAATTTCTTTAAGATACCTTCTAATCATATATCTCCCGATGGTGCTATTGGTGGCAAGGGGTATACCTTATTGATTTCAGAAGCACGGCAGCAGATGGCCGAGACTGTGTCTCTTCTTTCTTCTTTACAAGATTCTTTTACAGATGAGGTTACTTCAACTCATTGGAAAAGAATAATGGAAGATAATTTCACAGGTGACCAGCTTGAGGACATTGAAAGACTTCTGGAGACACTTTAACATGAGTACTGATAACGAAGGGTACGATTTACATACAAAGCCTAAAAAGGGAGCTCCAAGAATGGATGCTCGGAAGTATTATTCTGATGATAGAGAAGATAAGGATAAAGAAGTAGATACAGACCTTTCTTTCTCTGAGAAGAATGCTTCCGTTATAGGGGAGAAAGTAGCTAGAGCATTATCTAACATATGTTTTGTGATTAAGTCGTAATATTTTTGTATTTATATATTCATTATTAAAGGGGTTATAACATGAGAGTTTTTTATCGTTCACATGATTTAAGAAATATAAAAGTTGGTGATGTTGTGCGTAAGTTTGTTTCTGAGCGTATCTTCACCCCCTATCTTGGTGTAGTTACACGCTTATTACAGGGTTCTGGGCAGGTAACTGTTGAGTGGCCATGGGGTTCAGAAGCAGAAGATCCTAACTTCTTATATACAGATGTAATTGGACAGAAAGCCGGTTCAGAGACATTAGATATAAAAGAAGATACTTCTCAGTTGGGTAGTTCACCACGTAGAGAGCTTTGGGTTAACAGAACTTCTTCTGTTAAAACCAGCCGTATGTTCAAAGTGTCTAGTGAGGTTTTACCTGCTGAAATGATTATTGAAATAGATGATGCAAACTTTAATCCTGAAACTCACATGGCCAGTCTATTATCAAAAGAGGCTGGGTTTGATGTTGATAGTTTTGATGTAGAAGAGATATCTCCAGTTGATTTAGACCAGGTTATATCAAAAGCTACGGATTGTAACTAAGATGCTAACTGTTAAAGCTTCTATTATAAATGCAAACCCAGATTATTTCATTGGGTTTAAATTAACTATGTCAGGAGATCTTACCGAAGATAAGTATGACGCAGAGATAGAGACTTTAATGGATAAGGCTATTACAGAGACAGCAAAATTATTTGATGCTTATTTCATCCATGAACAAATAGATGTTAAGGGTGATGTCATTTATTGGTATGCTGAATCTGCACAAGCTATTAAGGATATATCCGAGATAGCTAAAGTTATTGCTAAGAAGGACACTACCATGATGGATGGTTATATAACATTACCCTGTGGTGTGGAGATATCTGAGATAAGGGCATATAACGATAAGAAAGATGTTGATTATATTGATTGGTCAGAAGATTTAGATACTAAATAATCGCGGGGGTAACATGGATAGAGGATTTGCTTTCGGTAAAGATTGGAAAAAGTTTTGGCTGAATTGGATTACTAAAGTTTGTTCTCTTTTAGTTTCAAGGTCAGTTCTAAGTTTCATTGGAATTGAGTGGGTAGCTACAAGACTACTCGTACATGGGCATATCACAGGTGATAATTGGAGTTCTGTTACTATGACTTTAATTACAGTGGTTATAGCCAAATTCGGTCATGATAATTACGTGAGTGTTAAGGCTGAATTGGGTGAGACATCAGAAAAGAAGAAATGAGATGAAGATCAAACTTAATAAAGATATAATGTTTGGTACTACCCTTGTGAAAGAGGGTAGTATTCTTAATGTTGCTTTGAAGCAGTTTGACACGGATACTTCACAGACTGCTTGGAGTGTTAAGTCAAAAAAAGAGGAAGAAAAAACTAATCTTGAAGACACGAAGAATTCATTTAGAGATGTTCTTAGGTTAGGTCATATAGAAACAAACATACAGACATTAGATAGGGTTATAGCGAAAGCTAAAAAGAACCTTGATGGTTTGCATATTGATGTTGAATGTGATCCAGAGATGTATGAATGTAAACCAGGACATGGGAATGAGTATGATTTTGATATGTCTCAGGATCCTGGTGGTGAGGGTGCGAGCACACCACCTTCTTCTATAACCACGTCCAAGACAGCGTTTAATAAGAGAAATATACCTGAGTTGTTTAGTGCTCTAAATCATGCGTTGCAGTTAAAACAATCTTTATATAAGTCACAGGGTGAAGATGTGATTGCTTATGAGTTACAGAACGTAATTAACGCATCTAAAGAATTATCCCGTAGTTTTATGTCTTTTAGTAAATCAAGAACCGCTTTCAATAAATACAATGTTGAGGATTTATTTGATGCTTTATCCTTAGCTTTTAGTGAGTTAAGAGATAAGGCACTATCTAAGGGTGATCTTCAAGAGTCCTTCGACATTGAAGATCTAGAGCGGGTACTAAATCAAATCATTGCTAAGTATGATCTACTGGTCGATAATCAGCAAGATATTTTTGTGGAGTACCCCTGAGTTTATAACTTGGGGCATAGGGTTGTAATAATTTAGTTATACAAAGGGTCAATATAATGAGAAGTGAAAAAGAAATTAATAATATGATTGATGCCGTTATAGATGCCGGGGACAGATTTCACGGTATGAGTTATGAAAAGGTTTAAGAGATGCTCTCGATTGGGTTTTAGATGAAGATGGCTTAGAAGAGGATTTCCCAATTGAAAAAACAAGTAAGGTTAAGAACATAAAAGCAACTAAGTTATAAGTTAAGTACGCTAGCAAGGGAGTTAAAAAATGTCATTTTTAAAATATGGGTCAGCTGTATTAACAGAACCTGGTATATCTATTAATCGTTGGAGTGACTTAATAAGTCAAGCCGGGTTATCTAAAGCCCGAGTTAAAATGGCTTCTGAACGTATTTCTTCAGAGTTCCCAACCAGTGATTTCTTACTTTCACATGCAACTATTATAGCTTCTGTAGATGTAGAGAAGGCAGCTAGATCAGCCAGTAAATTCGATAAGTTTTTAATTACACCTGAGTCTACTAAATACGTTAATAAGAATATGGATTGTTGGACTTCTGGAGTTTTAGAGAACTCATATCATACATTTAGATTTGTACCTAACTATGTGGAACATGTACAGATACCTGCCTTATCTAAAGGACGCATTATTGACTCAGTTCTAAGAAAAGTTGATGATACAACACTGGTTGATATCTTAGTAGCTACACAGAAGACACACAGCGATATAATACGCAAGATTGAAAATGGATATTTCGGTGGTATGTCTATGGGTAGTATTGTTAAATTTACTATTTGTAGCCAATGTGGAAAAATCATACACGATGATTCTGAGAAATGTATGCATATCCGTTATTCATTAGGTGATAAGTTCATAGATAATAATGGTATTGAACGTATTATAGCCGAGATTTGTGGTCATGAAAGTTGTCCTGACAGTAATATATTTATTGAGGCTTCTTGGGTAAAGGATCCTGCATTTGTGGGTGCTGTAGTTTCCAGGGTATTAAATCCAACACAACAACAATTACAGAAATTACAGGCTGCTTTTACCGAGAGTAATGTGCATATACTTGGATCTGAGACTTATTTAGATAATATTTCAGAAATTGAAGACTTAGGGAATATTCTTGAGTTTGATTCTGGTATGAGAAAAGCAGCAAGTGTTAAACACAGATTTGCTGATGAAGCTGCGGATGCTGAGATGGACGATATGCTAGATGAATCTCCAGAAGATGTGGTAGAGCCCGATACTGATATAGATGAGGAACTTGTAGATGAAGAAGTTGTAGAAGAGACAACTACTGAGGATGATCCTATATCCGAAAATATATCTAATAAGGTTACGGATATTGTAGAAGACATAGTGGATTCAGTATTAGATAAAATCAAAGGTGAGTTAATAGAAGAAGATCCACTTAAATCAGATTTATTTGATGGTAGTATCACTATGCTTGAGGATTCTATTATACAGAGTAGTGCTAATAATGAACGTAAGTTCGTTATAACCTATGAGATTTGGGATGAGGATGCGCTTGATTCTGGTGAGACTGATAATAGGGGTTTCATAGATGAAGAAGGCGTTTCTATGCAGGCCGATGACATGGATAGAGAACATGGCATAACTTCAGTTGATAATGCAGTTGATTTTCTTGAGAGTAATATGGGAAATCAGGGTTTAGAGGCTAGTTCTACAGGTAAGTTAACTACTAATGACTGGTGGACTTCATATGAGTATAATCTTGATTTAAGAACGGGCGAGGTTGAGAATCGTAGTTTTCATCCGTATGGTTTCACAGCCGAAGAACTAAATGAAATAAACCGGAGGGTAAAATAATGAAATTCAAACTAAATCAAGATATGTTGTTTGGTGATAGCATAGTAAAAAAGGGCAGTGTTTTACAGGTTGTAACCAGTGGCTCAATGGGTAATAGACAGGAAAAGTTTGTTAATAGTCTTGATAAACAGATCACAGACATTTTAGTAGACTTGAGGCTTCATAGGGATATATTGGATGATGTAGATCTGGGTAATATCCTGAGTGATATCACAGATGATGTAAGAGCTGCTAGAACCAAAATTAAGAGTCTTTTAAGTGATACTGAAGTTGAACTTACCGAAGATAAGACAGCCTCTGTTAGCAAAGAAGCTAAGAATTGGAAAGTCAAGTTAAATTTAAAGCATGAATGGGCTGCACTTAGTGATGCAATAGGTGATGCAGACGAAGACGAGGATATAGAGGGAACTCCAGAATTAGATAAAGCTTTCGAGGGTCTTATAGCTAAGCTGAAGTTCTATGCTAATAGAGTACCTGATAAAGAAAGTTATGAGGAAGAGCTAGAAATGTTCTCAGAGGGTTTATATGAACCAGGTGTAGGTGATAATTTTAATGCTGAGGAATTTAATTATCGTTGGGGTAGTCTTTATGATTATTTCGACTCTGAGAGTATATGGGTTGCAATTCATTAGTACTTTGTTTTTAATGCACTTAGGTGTGTGGTGTTGATTAAAAAAATTGAGAGTCCTTTAATTTGTTAATAGTTAACTAACTTAATAATATTTTAATAGGGTAAGCCAAAAAAAAGGGTTTGCCCTATTTTTGTATCTTTATTATGGGAGGTTTTAATGGATAAGAAGAGTAAAGTACGCAGAATTGCTGCTACTCCAGTGGATTCAAAACCAGCTAGAGACAAGCGTGGTACTTCATTAAAAGAGAAAATCGCACAGAGACGTGCTAATGTAGAAGAGCCTAAGAGAATAGCCGCAAGGC
>Ga0114918_10006350_pt1 | contig 10012 bp, 9 predicted proteins | sample LantaG_FD_87015 | JGI IMG/M metagenome (GOLD analysis project Ga0114918, IMG submission 87015) | Deep subsurface microbial communities from Baltic Sea to uncover new lineages of life (NeLLi) - Landsort_02402 metaG | ecosystem: Environmental > Aquatic > Marine > Oceanic > Sediment | place: Baltic...
CCTCATGCCCCTCAATATCCATTTTAATAAAATTAGGTACTATTTTTAAAGCATCTATATTTTTAGTTTTAACTTTCTTTTTTTGCACTCGATATTTTTTATTTTTATTAAAAGCACTTAAATTAGGATATTTCGATAAATAAAAATTTTTCTCACCTATTTCATCAGAAATAGCAAAATTACAAACAATCGTTTTGTGTTGAAAATTATTTAACCCAATATTTAATTTTAAAATCCTTCTAGTTCTTCTATCGGGTTCTATTGCTATTACTTTATTTACTTTTTTACACAAACTAAGAGTAGAATAGCCTATATTAGCACCTATGTCTACCGCAACTTTACCTTTTGCTTCTTTTCTTAATAACCACATAAAACATGGCTCATGAAATCCATTTTCCCACAAATAAGAAGATAATCCAGTTAGGGTTCTAGACAAATACATTGGGAAACCCTCTATCACCTTTTTTCTTACTTTTTTCATAATTATTTCTTAAATATTATTGCCAAAAAACAAGGATTTGCACTTGGAAAACTTTTAACAAATTTAAATTCTTTGAATTCTTTTTCTATCTCTTCAAAATTACTCCACATTACAGATTCATATTTACTCTCTCTAACTAACAACTTTTTTCTTTCCTTATCTTTTTTATTTATTAAATGATCTACCTCTAACAACAAAAAAGATTCTTTTTTAGAAATCCTATCAACTTCTTTCGATAATTTTTTTAAATCCCATGCATGGTCAATGCAATTACAATATATTATATCAAAAATATCATTTGAAAATTCCATATTATGAAAATCACCCTTTATAACATATTTATTATTTTTACCTGGATTTATGTCTAAACCAATAGAATCTTCAAATCCTAAATTTCTAAAAGCAACCACCTCGGCACCTGTTCTCGCTCCCAAACACAATACTTTCCCGTTACTAATATCTTTTTTAAATTTAGATATTCTTTTTTCAAAAGACCTCACATTATTTAAAAAATATTCCGGCATAAACTTATTAATTTTATTTTTAACACCAATATCTAATTTTTTTGACTGATGCTTTAAATACTCATTATAACTACTATACTTTCGATGTTTTATTGACATATCAATCTTTCCATACAATTCAAACAAATTATTTTAAAACTCTTTCAAAAAAACTCACATACTCTCTAGCTATATGTTGAATATCTAAATGATTATTTTTTATTTTTATTTTTTTCAACAATGCATTTTTCATTGCTTCCGCAATAATTTTACAATTTATTTTAGGAGGACTATATAAACGACATGGTTCTAAATCATATTTCTTATCTATTTCACATATTATTCCTCCACTTGGCTCAACTATTTCCCTAGTCCCTCCTATATTATTAGTAATAACAGTTTTGTTAGCAGCAATAGCCTCAACTACTCCATTAGGACAACTCTCCATCCAACAAAGATGAATAAAACAATCACACATTTTAATATAAGAAGATAATTTTTTTTGATTTAATCGTCCTAAAAATATGATATGATTATTTTCTGAAATATATTTATTTATTTTTTTATTTGATATTCCACAATCAGAAATATCTCCAGCAATATAAAGACAACTATCTTTTATATCGGCTAATTTAAAACATTTAATGATATCCTTAAGCCTTTTATGAGGTCTCCATCGAGATGCAGTCAAAAAGTTATATCTATATTCTGATTTTAAAGGAATAACTTTTTTATACTGCGAGGAATCAAAACCATTAAAAATTATAGTGGACAAACTATTAAATCTTCCCAAATATTTTTCACACATAATTTTAGAAAATTTACTTTGATATATTAAGGCATCAGAATAATGAATACTTTTTTTTATTCTATTATTTAAAACATTATATTTAATATCTATATTATTATATACCCCATCTAATCTCAATACTACTTTTGATTTTTCTCTCTCTGTTATTAATCCTGCTTGTAGAGTAATATCGTGTTTTTCTTCTTTTGATCTTACTAAACATATCCCCATTTCTTCAAATACTTTTGCTAATCTTTTACAAAAATATTCTTTTCCTCTAATATTCTTAGTCCTATATATAGATGGAATATAAATCCTCACATACTACTCCTTAAATATTATTACCAATATATTCCTTCATATCCTTCATTCTCCCGTTCTATACCCTTTATTCCCACTAAATCAATAATATTAATACCTTTTGATAACCACTCTAAAACTATATTTTTATCTACTATATCATGATTTATCACTATCAAATCCGCACAAGATAAATCATTTAATTTAGAAACTAATAATCCATCAATATTTTTAAAATTATTATAAAATTGTTTTTTATTACTCCCTATTAAGCATTCTTTTTTTACTAACGGATCATAAATTAAAACCTCTATTCCTTCTCCTATAAGAGATTTGGCTACTTTAACATAAGGACTTTCTCTTACATCATTTGTTCCTTTTTTAAAAGCTACTCCTACCATACCAACTTTAGATGAACCATAAGATAAAATACGATGAATTAAATTATAAATTTGTTTACTATTGCTTTCAATGACCCCCTGTAACATAGGGAGTTGTAGATAATTTAATGAAGCTAATCTTAAAATAGCTCTTAAATCTTTTGGCAAACACGAACCTCCATATGCGAAACCAGGATTAAGGTAAGCAGTACTAATATTTAATTTAGTATCAGAACAATAAACATCTGCAATTATCCTAGAATCTACACCAAGAGAATTTGCAACTATTGCAACTTCGTTAGCAAAAGTTATTTTTAAAGCATGAAAAAGATTATCACAATACTTGACCATTTCTGCTTCTCCATAACTTAATTTAAAACAAGGAGCATTATACCCCTTATAAATATCAAAAAGTCGATCAGAGGCTGAACCTCTAGACTCCCCAACAACTATTTTAGGAGGATTTCTAAAATCATCAACTGCTGTTCCCTCTCTTAAAAATTCTGGATGAAATACTAAATCCAAATCTTTACCTATAATTAACCCAGATGATTCTTCTAGCAATGGCTTAATATCGTTATCCATAGCCCCTGGTAAACAAGTACTTCGTACGACAATTAAAGGTCTATTAATAGTTTTCTTTAGAGAAATTCCTATATCTTTTATAACATTTTTAACATAAGAAAGATTTATACTTCCATCAAAATCAGATGGTGTTCCTACACAAATAAAAATAATATCAGATTTAGAAACCCCCTCAAAAGAATTAATAGTTGCTTTTAAAGAACCACTTCTATACCCTCTATATAACGACCCTTCAACCCCTTTCTCCTGTATCATAGGAGGTTCACCTTTAGATAATTTATTTATCTTAAGGACATCTATATCAACAGCAATAACTTCATGACCATCATCAAGAAAACAAGCAGCGGTAGTAGATCCTACATAACCCATTCCAAATATACTTATTTTCATTATTAACTCCCCTCTACCTGGTAGGCTTCTTTTATTAAATTTATTTGTTCTTGCTTAAAATTATCTTCTCTTATATATAAAAAATTACTCCAATAACCCTCTACTCCTCCAAATTCTTTTATCTTATAAAAACCATGACTCCTCAAAAAATCATCAACTTCTTCAAACAATGTTATGCCTTTATATATTTCCTTTAAATACAATTCTGCATGCACACCTACTATTTGAGTATGTAAATATTTACCTAGACTTTTTATAACCTGAAAATCTGCTCCTTCAGTATCAGTTTTAAGAAAATCAAAACTAATATCATATTTGTCTAAAATAGTGTCTAGCCTAATACAATTAACTTTTCTTATTTGCTCTATGTTATATTTACTAATATAATAAACTTTTGGTTTTCTAATAGCATTGAGATGATCTAAATAGGGAATAAGTAAAGGTATATTTGGTTTAAAAAGAGAAGATACCCGAGTCCTTTTACATATATAAAAATCTCTTTCTTCTTCATTATCAAATATTATATATTTATGAACATCGTTATTAGGAAATTCTTCATCTAAATAACTTAATTCATTGTCAAATATATCAAAACCAATTATTTTATTTATATACTTTCCATATTTTTCTTTACTCCATGGCTCTGGCATATATGCTGCACATCCAACATCTATAAAATTTATTTTCATATATTTTCTTTTCCAATTTTTTTATTTTTTTTAATTACATATAAAGAATTATGCCTATAAGATGCAAATTTATCTATAGAAAATCCATCTTTTTGAAAAAAAGTTTTAATTCTTTTTACGTCATTACAAATAATAATATCACAATGTTTTTCAAATAATGAAAATGTTTTCTCGAATTCTTTAATAGACCAATGAGTATTAGAGTCCATGTCTCCTACAGATTTATGAATAAAAACTGCATTAATTTTATTACAAAACATAAACTTATCATCTAAATCAAATGCTGACAAAACTTTAAAATCTATATTCTTAGCACGAGTAATTTCTTTAAAACAATATGCTTTTTTAATAACTTTTTCATTGATATCTATTCCTATTATTTCTTGTGCAAAAAAAGATATCATAGTAGCATAGTATCCAATATGACACCCTACATCTAATACAGTTTTCCCTCTAAACTTTTTAAAAACCCTATTCATTTGAGAATGTTCTTTTACGTTTGAAGTATCCCTATAATATCTCATACTAAGATTGAATCTACCAACCTTTTTTCTTAACTTATTTAAACTTTTTTTCAAATAATCTTGTGAATATATATTTTTCATAATTATCCTTACAGGTCTTTCTTAATTATATTGCTCATTTCTTGAAATCTATGTAAAAAAGTATGTTTTTGATGAACTAATTTATATGCTTTTTTAGTCATTTTTTTTCTTAATATTTTATCTTTCAAATATTTATCAATAGATTCCTTAAAAGACTCTATATTATTATCATAATAACCAATTGTGTCTTCCCCAAATATGTTTAAAAATTCTTTTGTTTTTAAAGATAATAAAAAATTACCTGTTGCAGGTATTTCGAAAAATCTATTTCTAAAATGATATTTATCTTTCATAAAGTCACAAGAATCTGAGAAAAAAGGCAATTCTAAATTTATTTTTGTTATAGAATATGCTTCCCTTTGTTCTTTATGAGTTTTACATTTCTTAATAATTATATTTTTATTCAGTTTATTTTTAAAACTTTCTCCAAAAACACATATTTTTTTATATTCCTTTAAAGAATTAAGATATATACATCTATAATCTTTTTTGACATCAATATTTTTACAAACTGTTCCTGCAAAACTAACATTATATTTTTGATTATTAACACATTTAAAATATTGATTCGGATGAAAACCAAATGGCATATGATAAGAATTTATCCCATTTTTAATAAAATATTCATGAAGATCATAAGCTACAGGAAAAGCAACTGTAAATTGTTTCCATACATCGATCCATTCGGTATAGGGGAATCTCCCCCCAACTCCATGATAAAAAGTAATAGGTATCTTTTTAGAATTAATATATTCCATAACAATAGGATTATATTTTACATAAAATGGACTTAAAAACCAAATTAAATCTGGGTTAGTTTTTTTTATCTCTTTGATAGATATTTGATTTTTAATAGTTTTATGTTTTTTTTCAAGATATATTACTTTATGTCCACATTCCTCTAGATATTTTCCATATAATTTTCTTCTGCCAAAATAATCTTTATAAATATATAAAATTCTCATTAATTAATTTTCTATGTCCAAAAACTAGTGTTTTTCCATTTATCTTTAATATTAATAAAATTACTAATTTCTTTTGGATAATTATAATCAATAGCACCTATTTTTTTAGCTTCAATTTCTATGTTCTCTATAATATTATTAATATTTTTATCCCACCGTATAGATCCAGGAATACCCCCATTATAAAAAGATTTCCTCCCCATTAAGCCCATTTCAATGACTTGACTAGGTAAACCATCGTGCTTAGTAAACCGAAGACTACAAAAACATTTTTTATAAATTTTAACAATTTTTGTTCTAGAATACTTATCAGGATGCGTTATATTAATTTTATATTTAATCCTTTTTTTAAGGGCTTTTATCATTTGCATCCCATAACGTTCATGATATTTTTTATTATTAGTATGGGGAATATATGTATAAATTTCATTCCCCATAGGTTCGGGTTGAAAATGCTTCATATCTACCCCTACTATAGGAATCATTTTGTATTTTATCCCATATTCATCTAAATCTTTAGCAATATATGAAGAAATAGCTATATGGTAAGTATTTTTTCTTTTTTTTATTGCCTTCAATTTATCTTTCATCTTTACAACATCTGTTCCTCTCCATATAATTAGTGCAAAAGATTTATGGTTTTTTAAAGAACCTAATCCCCATAAACTAAAAAAAATACAAGGACTATACGGATCATAATACTTTTTAAAATTATGTTTTTTAAAAAAATAAGAAAATCTTTTTTCCATATTCGCATTTAACATTTTACACTGTTTAATTAACATATATTTTCAACCATTACATATATTTACTGTGGTTTTTACGATGCCTTTTACAAATCTTTTTATCAATGAATTCTATATGTTTGAAAAACCCCTTTTTATCTTCCGTAAACATATTATCAAACTGCTTAATCAAACAAATACCAATCCATAAAAATTTTTCTCTTTTTTTTATAGGTTCCATTAAAACAAGTTTATAATTATTTAATATAGACAGTTCTTCAAAAAATTTATAATCATAATAAGTTTGACAATGACCATAATATTTTCCAATACCAGGTAAAATATGTATCATCACCCCTCCTACTTTAGAACATAAGTGAATATTTTTAAAAGCTTGGTATTGCCCCTCTAGAGGAACAATATGCTCAGTAGTCCCACTATTAGTTATTATATCAAATTTATTATAAAAACTCCCATCAATAGGTTTTCTTAAGTCAACTTTTTTAGACCCATAACATCCCTTAATGTCTATAGAAGTAATATTTATTCCTATAGATCTAAAATATGACTTAGCTGTAGCTTTAGAATTTAAACTATTTCTTACTAATTCCCTAATTTGCTGACACCCTAATTCTAACATATTTTTACCATAATAATTTTCTTCTAATAATATCCTTCCTGCTTTAGGTAATTTTATATTTTTACTTAAAAAGTTTGTTTGTTGCAAAGATGTATTCAAAAATTTCCACTGTGGCCTATTAAAACCCATTTTTTCTCCTTTTTATTTATATAATTAATTACTACCTAACCCCATGAAAACCAACCTGGAATATCCATTTGTCCTAAATTTTTATTTCTACCCCCTTTATTTGGTTTCCATGGACCAAAGACCCCAACACAAGAAGCTTCACTCAAAAAAGATGCCCACCAAGCAAAGGTACTGTTTTTAAACATTATTTTATCAAAAGATCTAATAAAATTAAAATCATCTATCATATTATCATGATGAACTATTATCGGCTTAAATTCTTTAAATACATTAATTAAATTATTAATATATTGAATAGATTTTTTAACAGAAACAAAAGACGATGATCTGTTGATGTATTTTTTATGTAAATTTAAAATATGAGACTTATCAACATAATCCCATCGTTTAGAATCAGTAACAATATATAATTTGTCAAACTTAAAATGATCTTGCATTACTTTAATATAAACTTCTGGCTTAATTATATTTTTATAATGAGTTTTTTGAACTATCCTATTTTCTAACCTCAAATGTAATACTAAATCATTATTATTTCTTTTCTCTATTTTATTAAAAAAAAGATGTATTTTTTTTAAATATAATTTATATATTCTATAATCTTCAAAATAAAACAAAAAAGAATGAAAATCAAAATTATGATATCTATATTCTTTAGAAAACCACTTTAAATGATCTATATCGTATTTTTTTGCTTCTAAATTACTATTAGCCTTAAATTTTATTGTTTGCAAATTATTATTAAACGGATATTTTTCCTCTTTTATCCCTAATCCTGGAATAGCAGGATGAGAATAATTTAAATCATGATATTCTGCCAATAATCTTCCAAAACAATATTGAAACAAATTATTGCCAAAGCCATTAGAAAATTTAATTTTTACTGTTCCTTTTTTCAATTTTTAAATTACCTTTCTTGATAAATAAATAAATCACCATATTCTTCTTTAACTTGCCTTATTACTTCTGGGTGTTCCCTAATAACAACCTTATATCCTTGTTTAGCAATTTTAACGGCAAATAATAACTGTTGAGATTCTTCTATTATGGTAGTCCCTATTTTATAAGTAATAGATTCAAATATAACTGATTTTGCTTTATTTTTATTAGCTTTAAAAAATTCTTTTAACTGAAATTCTAAATGATTAGAATTAGTTTCCATTACTGATCTAATAATCCATGGTTCTATTCCTAAATTGTTGGCATAATAATTTAACGCCCTAGTGTCTCTCGGGAAGCAATTATGAACTCGAAAGGGGACAGAATAAGTTTCATCATAAGTATCGATATTTAAAACATCTCCTTTATAATTTTCTTTGGAACACTTTATTATAGGGACTAAAAACTCATTGTCTCTTTTTAAGTATTGTCTTCTATTCCCTCTACTAAAATTAAATTTAATATTTAATATATCTAATAATTCAATAGAATCTGTCTTAGACAGAGACACTCTCCATCCTTTAGATTGCCATTCGTATCCATTATATTTTTTATTTTGAGTTTGATAACATATGAAAGGAAAATATCCTATAGACAAATATAAAAAAATTAAATCATTTTTTAAGTGCTCAGAAGACGTAAAAGAAGAAACTCTATCAAACCAATTCCCATCTCCCCTTAAATATGATTTTAAAAATATATATTTTTTATCTAACGGTAAAGAATATATCCAAATAGGAATCTTTTTAAAACTCGATCCATCACCAAAGTCCATACTCATTGTATTAGCTATTTCTTTGCCATAAATTCTAACCTTATATCCACTTTTATCTTTTATAATTGATGATCTTTTTGATAAAGATGCAATTTCTTTTATCGTGTCATTTTTTTTCTGTCTAATATTAATCCTGTATTTTTCTACATTCCCCTCAGAAACATACCAACCACATAATTGTAAATATGAATCATCTACTTTTAAATCTTCTTCAAAACAAGGACGAGGAATAGAGACTAAATCTCCTTTTTTCAAATCTTGAGAACACTTCCATCCAATAAAATTATTTTTTTTCAAATGTACATTACCAAATTCTTTATATCCAGAATTATCAATCCAAACAAGATGGTCTGGAGTTAAACTTACCTCATATCCTCCTTTTATTTTTATTTTTATCATTTCTCCTTCATATGGAGTTGAAAAATGTTTATTAACCCCTTGAGAACAACCATTTTTAGCAATAACATTAATAGAATTATTAATATCTATAAAACCATGCTCTCCCAAAATCTTCGTTCCTTTTTTAACACAGGGTCCTCCATAACCAAATCCATATTTAAAAAATTTAGACCCTATTCTACTATCCTCTCCAATAGCCCTTAAAATAGGATCTGGATCTATTCCAGATTTAATAGCTATTTCTCCTAGCATATTAGCATAACTTATTTTTGTAGTAAGAAAACAATTAAAACCAACTTTAGTTATTTCTGCACTTAATCTATCCATACGATGAACAGGAGGAGAATTAGAACAAATATTTTTATATATTTTCTCAATTATATCTCCGCTTTTTTTATCAGCCTCACCAATGACAACCACATCAGGATATGCTTGATTATAAAGAATACTTCCTTGAGCAACCCATTCAGGATTAAAACTAACTTTATAATTATAATCTTTTAATCTTTCTTGTATTTCGTTAGAATAACCAGGACAAATATTACTACAAATAATAATATCTTTACACTTCTCTTGCTTTCCTAAACTAATTAAATGTTCTAATAAGTTTTCTATTTGATAATGATCATACTTTCCATTCGGAAGAGATTCAGTTCTTAATATCACAAAAATAATATTAGAAAAAGAAATAGTTTTCTTCAAATCAGTAGTGGCTTC
>Ga0114918_10006351_pt1 | contig 10012 bp, 9 predicted proteins | sample LantaG_FD_87015 | JGI IMG/M metagenome (GOLD analysis project Ga0114918, IMG submission 87015) | Deep subsurface microbial communities from Baltic Sea to uncover new lineages of life (NeLLi) - Landsort_02402 metaG | ecosystem: Environmental > Aquatic > Marine > Oceanic > Sediment | place: Baltic...
ACATACACACTCGTCAAAATCGCAAACAAAACTGCATTAAATCCTATCGACACCATTGCCCCTGCGTATGCCAGCGTGTGAATACCAAAGCCTATCCCGCCTATCATCACAGGCCCAGCTACCAGCCGCGCGCCAACCAGCCCGCCAATGACCATCAGAACTAACCCGGGATAAAAAAACAGCCACCTCGGACTCAGCAGCAGCATAAAACGAAGATGCCGCCAGCCATCGTGCCAGCTGCGAAGATGAGCAGGTCTCTCACGGCCGGCGGGCCAAAGCGTCGTGGCAACCTCCGTAACCTTCATCTGGCAGAAAGACGCCCTCATTATCATCTCACTGGCAAACTCCATCCCCGTTGTCTTCAACTGCATCCGCTCGACAGCCTCGCGAGAAAACCCTCTCAGCCCACAGTGAAAATCACGACATGATGTCTTAAAAAACAACCGACCGAGACCCGACAGCACCGGATTGCCAATATACCGATGCAAAGGCGGCATTGCTCCCGACTTTATACCACCTGCAAAACGATTGCCCATCACAAGGTCATAGCCTTCGCGCAGCTTCTCTACAAAAGGCATAAGTGAGGCAAAATCATAGCTGTCATCCGCGTCACCCATTATGATGTATTTCCCTCGCGACGCCTTTATCCCCCCCTTAAGCGCGCTGCCATAACCTTTTGCTTCAATCTTTACCACTCTTGCACCGTGCTTGGCCGCTATTTCGTCGGACCCGTCGTCACTACCGTTATCTGCTACAATCACCTCGCCCTTAATGCCGTTTGCCTTGATAAACTCGAGCGCCTTATCAACGCATATCCCAACTGTCTTCGCCTCATTCAAACACGGCATAACAACCGACAGTTCGATTTCTTCGCTCTGGGCGACGGTGCCCGCAAAGGCCGCAGAATCTGCATTACTCATATGACACTCTCCAAAATAACAACCGTGCTAAAATTACACGCGATAGCCGCATCCACTGGTCACAATTTGCGACAAATCCCTTCTACGCAGCTCTGTATCTTAAAAGGTATCTGAAAGTCTCCATATTTTCATCGGCACTATGCCTATCAAATCCCCTGTTGCCAGAAGCGATGAATCGGGAGAAAACGCCAGGCTGTTAACCGTAAACTGACCCGGGTGTATAACCGCCAGCCTCTTGCCGCTTTGCGCATCCCACAGCAAGACCCACGACGCCGGCACGGTAGAAACCGCCAGCAGACTACCGTCAGGACTTACCACAATACAAGAAATCGTCTGCGGATTGTTTGGCGGCGTCTTATATTTATCCATCTCAAACTTTTTAGCAGGCTTTCCCGTAGCAGCCTCAAACGAATAAACAAATCTTCCCGGCTCTGAAGCGTAAACCATTTGTCCATCTTGTGAGAAAACAACGTTATTGAGCTCGTCTGTATCCGCAATAGTACGCTCCCAGAGTATTTTTCTGCTCCGTGCACTGGCAACGAGAATCCAGCCGCTATCTTTCCCACCAACAGCCGATACAAATGCTCCGTCGTTCGATATGCCAATGTTATTTAATTTTAACCCATCCTCCATAGTTTTTGTTCCAACCGGCCGGATATAGGTCACGTCTGAATCAATTACCGACAGTTGTATACGCTTGTCGGAACCGCCGCCAATCGCAAGTGCGGCAACAGCATATTTCCCGTTCGGGCTTGCCTGCAGCAATATGCACCTCTCGTTCACCCCTAACGACAGCCGCTTCAATTCCTTGTCACCTCTTAAATTACTGACTACAACGACATTATTCTCGCCGGAGGGGACCCATATAAGGCGGTCAGGGCTCATAGCAGCGGCTTGTTGAGCTTTAACACTTCCGACCTGCGGCCGGGCGGACAAATCATTCCAATTCCACGTGTAAATGTCTTTATCTTTGGAAATTGCAACCAGCCGCTCTCCACACGTAGACAATTTCTCCACACCGGACTTCGGCCCACTGAGCTCCTGCACATGTATTGACCTATAATTGGCAACAAACATTAAAATTACAACTGCAATGAAAGCCAATAAAAATAAGACTATCGAACGTTTCTTTTTTTTATCTGTATCTGCCATATTACGTTTGCGACGGATTAAATGGTCACCGTTAAGTACTGCGTATCACCGGCAAACTGCACCACTCCTTCGTAGCCGGCAGGGACAAGTAAACAATCGCCTGCCTCGAATTCAACGCAACCCTCCTTCGCTCCCACGATTCTTCCAAAGCCGCCTAAAATAATTAGTGTTTTCACCTTCCCCGGCGAAACGAGCAGCTCGCAGCCCTCGGCCTGGTGTCCTTTATCTATCTTGAAGTATTCACAATCCACCAGCCGGCCTATCGTCGTAACCGAAAGATTATCTTCGGACGCATCGAAGTGGATACTCTCCAATGCTTCTTCGATGTGCAATTCTCTGGCTTTGCCCGTATCGTCAACCCTGTTCCAGTCAAAAACCCGATAGGTTGTGTCGGACGGAGTTTGAATCTCAGCTATTAAAAGACCTGCCCCGATGCTGTGGGCCGTGCCCGCCGGAAGAAAATGGCACTCGCCCGCTGCAACAGCCACCTTCGACAACAACTTGGCAACGCTCCCTTTCTCTATCGCCTCGGCAAATGCCTCCTTCGTCACGCCCTCTTTCAGACCTTTATAAATTACCGCGTCATCTGAGGCAGATATGATGTACCAGCACTCGCTTTTAGGAACTCCTTTACCCATTCGCCGGCAGGTCTGCTCATCCGGATGAACCTGCACACTCAGGATTTCTTCAGCATCGAGGAATTTGATTAACAGCCCAAAAGGGCCCGAGAAGTTCTTATCGCCCGTTATTTCTTTAGGATACTTTTCAATTACCGAGCCGAGCGTTTGCCCCGCCAGTTCCCCGTTTGCTATTACGGATTTGTCCTCCGGCAAATCCGCCAGCTCCCAGCTTTCACCGATTTTTTCACCTTCAGGTATGTCCTTCCCGAAGAACTCCCGCAGCTTCTGTCCGCCCCATATCCGCTGTTTATAAATCGGCCTGAATTTCAACGGGTATACCTGCATATAGACATTGTAGTAACAGGGGGGGGATTTGTCCATAAACTGGCTTAAAGAAAGTTCAGCCTTCGCATAGCAAGCACTACTCACAATTTTTGATGTTGCCTGTGACCCAATGCCCAACTCGTGAACTTCTCGGTCATTTGTTCACATTACATTCGGGGCAGAGGCCTTCGAGCTGCACCCGCTGGCGGTCGATAACAAAACCCTTGTATGGACTCTTGGCCATAGGCACCGTTATCTCGGTAAGACAGTGAGTCTGCCCACAGTCGGTGCACGTAAAATGAGGGTGACATTGGCTTTCGCTGCAATTGTCGGCCAGTTCAAAATGCCAGGTTCTGGCGTGCAGAAATGCTCTATGCACCAGCCCGACCCGGACAAAACGCTCAAGTGCCCGGTATATAGTGACCTTGTTCAGGCCCTTTTTGCCAAGTTCCGAAGCAATCTGCTCTCGCGTCAGCGGCCTTGTCGATGCAGCTAAGATTTCCAATATCGCCACTCGGCCCCGCGTACAGCGCAGCTTCGCCTGCCGCAGCATATTTGCAGGTTTTAACTTGTCTTGCTCTTTCATTACGTTTTCTCAGGTTCAGGTAAATGTTCATGGCTGTGCAGCCGGTGGTGCGGACACGCCCCAGCCAGCTTCAAATCCGGCTCGACAAACAAAAGTGGAAATACTATGTCACTGATGCAGCAGGGCAGCCAGATAGCTATAAACAGAGTTGCAAATATCCCCACGCCGACCGCAACGGTCAAATCAGACTGCATATTCATCAGCATATACGATGACGATGCCCACGTGCTGACCAGAATATGCCCGGCGTGCGGAAATTTAGTGTGCGGAAGGAAAAATGCAACGAGAACACCAAGCAGCGCTGCAGGATTAACAATATACCATTCCTCGATGAAACCAAGATGAATCTTGTGCTCGTGATGCTCGTTTGTCTCGGCTATTGTTTCCTTATCTTCTGAGGCTATTTCGTGATGATGAACTTTAGCGTGCCTCGGAACATCCAGCCCTAACAGACCCGCACCAATATGAGGTATTACTATATCACTAAGCGTAGCAATCCCGATAGACCCGAAATAGCCGACAATCAGCACCAAAACAAAGTGCTTCTTAGCAGCGTGCAGCCTGAACATCGATGCCGTCACTATTGCGCTTAGAACTACGTGAGCAGGATGGAAAACGGCAAATAGCGTCCGGCTGCCGATTCCGCTGACATTCTTAAACACCAGCATAAAAAAAATACCCAGCAGAGCCCCGAACAGCGTAAACGGCGCATGTCCTTTGAGTTCCACAAGAATATGCTTCGCTTTTTCTTTTACCGACATTTTTCAAACGTTATCCTTATCTATTAGTAAAAAAATGGCCTTCATAATCCTGACATAATCATTTTACGCAAACGCAACTAAGTTGCAAATACTTTTTTCGTGAATTTTCTGCGTTTCAGTGCGTTTGAACCCTTCCTTCGAGCGAGAAATACTGGTTCGGTCACTGCTCTTGCGGCCCAAAAACCAATTGCGGATTTGAACCCAGATGGGTAAATTAGTGCTCTTACCTGCCGGCAAAACGCCGGCAGAACAGTTGATTGGAGCAACTCAGGCAAAGAGTGGCCAAAAACGCAATGACGATTATAGAAACAACATCAGCTCTTGAGAAAACGAAAAAAGGCTGCGTCCTGACTATCGGAAATTTCGATGGCGTCCATATCGGCCACCAGCAAATCCTGACCGCTGCAAAGAAAACAGCGGCCAAAAAGCAAGCCCAATTGGTCGTAATGACTTTTGAGCCGCACCCTGTAGCCGTCTTACAACCCGAAAAAAGGCCGGGCGTTTTAACGCCCCTGAACTTAAAAACCTACCTTCTTGACGAATTTGAAGTAGACGGCCTTCTTATCCTGGAGAGCACTCCTGAACTCCTGAGTCTTTCGCCGCAGGATTTTACAGAGAGGTTTCTCGTGAAAGGAATTCAGCCCAGCATACTCATTGAGGGCCAGGACTTCAATTTCGGCTCTCAGCGCAGCGGCAACATAAACAGACTCCAACAGTTAGGCGCCGAGATGGGCTTTGAAGTTTCCGTAGTCGAACCTGAGATGATTAAACTCTCAACCGGCGAAACTGTAAGGGTCTCGAGCACGATGATTCGCAATCTGCTCGAAACCGGCAGTGTCGCTGATGCAGCTCTCGCACTGAGCAGGCCGTATCGGCTGATTGGCCGGGTAGTCCCCGGACACGGCAGAGGAAAACAGCTTGGCTTCCCAACAGCAAACTTACAGCCGTTGCAGCAGATTATCCCCGCCGAAGCCGTATATGCCGGCTTCGTCCAAACCGGCGACACCGAAAAAGATGTCTGTCCAACCAAAGAGAGAATCCCAGCCGCCTTGAGCATCGGCAGGGCACAGACCCTTGCCGCCGACCGCCCCCGACTGGTCGAAGCTCACCTGCTGATAAAAAACGTCCCCGAACTCATTGGCAAATGGCTCGCTATGGACTTTGTAAAACATATACGCAGCCAGATAAAATTTGACAGCGAAAAAGAGCTTTCCAAACAAATCGCAAAAGACTGCGAAAAGGCAGGAAATATCTTATCCAAAATTTAGAGATTGATATGACAGATAATTCTCAATCTTTGTTGAATGATTATTGAAGAGAATGCCTAAAATCATATAATTCGACTTATGAATTCGGAAGATACAAGCAAGCATGCTCATAAAATTCTGGTTGATATATATCGGCACATGCCGACCAGCGTTAAAGCTATGCGCATTTTTGAGGCATATAATACCGGCAAAATATTGGCAATGGCCGGTCTGAGGCAATCCCACCCTCAGGCAAGTGAGAAACAAATCTGGTATCTTTGGGCAAGGCAGCACCTCGGAGAAAAACTTTTCAAAGAGGTATATGGGGATGTGTCTAATGAATAATCCTCAGCAACTTATAATATTAGAAAGTTTCACCGATATTCTTCAACAATTGGATATTGCTTATGCCATAGGTGGTTCGGTGGCAAGTTCCATCTATGGAAAGGTTCGATTCACCGAGGATGCTGATATCACCGTTGAGCCGTTCGACAATCAGGCCGATAGACTTATCGAATTGCTAAGTTCTGACTATTACATAAGTAAAGAGGCGGTATATCAGGCCTTGAAGCAGCAGGGTAGCTTTAATGTCATCCATCTCGAATCCGCCTTCAAAATTGATGTTTTCATCCGTAAAAACACAGCTTTCCAAAAACAGTTGATAACACGGCGGAAATCACTGAAGCTTTCTGATTCTCTTAAGAAAGAGTTTGCTGTGATTTCGCCCGAGGACATTATCCTGGTAAAGCTGCAGTGGTATCGTGATGGCGGATGCAGTTCGCAGCGCCAATGGGACGATGTTTTAGGGATTTTAGCGGTTCAGGCCGAGAGACTCGATTTTGAGCATCTAAACAAATGGGCCGCCATACTGGGAATAAATGAGCTTCTCGAAAAAGCCATAGCCCAAAGCAAATAATCTTCAGCAATCTGTAATTTCTTAGATGGAGATAAATCTTGTTATCACAACTCGCCGGCCAAATCAAAAAAGACTGCAAAAAAGCAAAGGAAATTTTAGCCACAGAGAACACAGAGGTTACAGAGAGTTAAAAAATTAAATGAGATGGCTCACAAAAGTTTGGCTGAAAATATGGAATAAAATCAGATATTTGTTTAGCAAAAGAAAAATGGAAATTGACAAGACTATAAATAAGTGGTTTGAAGAAGCCAAACGTAAGCTTAGCGGAGGAAAAACATATTACAAACAAGCTAAACTCGATGTGGACAGTCTTTGCTTGGGAATAGTGGCTTTGCTTGAGAATTATGTCCACAGTGTTTTATCGCTTTTGAATGCAGGAAAGAAGTTGCCAGCGAAAGCTCTCTTGCGTGTAATTAGCGATATGTCTATTAAGTGCATGTGGTGTTTAAAGGGACTTGAAAAGGGTCTGGAAGAGTTTAGTAAAAGGATTGATATATGGCGTAGATATTCTTTATCAAAAGATAAAAAGAGAATGGAAGCTGAAATAACCATTCTTGAGCAGAATTATGACAATAGTGTTTCACAATTGGTTGGCCAATTGAAAGGCTTCGTAGAAATCTTAGAGAAGGAAAGCATTAGTAACAATGAAAAAATGCCATCAATATGGGATATGCGTGAGATATGGGAAAATCAGCCTGAGCTGAATTTTGATGCACTATATCGCCAGTTTCACCAAGGTATACATCCTGACTGGATGGTACTACAGATTTTGAAGAAAGGGAAGGAAGATAAAATTTTATACAAACGTGATATAGAACAGGACACGTACAGTTTAAAAAAACATTGTTTAGTAATGCTTGGATATCTGTTCAAGGCTATTTATTCAGTAAATAAATGGGATTTTTCTGAATTTGAAAAAGATATCAAGCGATTAAGAGAATATGCGAAAGAGCAATAAAGCCTCCCAAATGCACTTTTATATAATATGTTGTTTCTCTCTGACCTCTGTGGCAATAAAAAAGAAAATAAAATCAGTGTAATCTGTGAAATCTGTGGTTAAAAAGGAATTGATATGGATTTTCAAAAAGCAGTTGAGTTAATTGATAAATCAAGCAATGTCTTGATAACGACCCATACTCGCCCAGATGGCGATGCCTGCGGCTGCGTCGCCGCAATGCATGATGTACTGACCGCTCTCGGCAAAAAGGCAAAAACCATATTCTTGTCGGAAATCCCCGAATGGTACGAATTTCTCTTTACCGAAAAACCCCCAATCCTCGGCGAAAACGTAACCCTCCAGCAGCTAATAGAAGGGCGGTTCGGCGAATTTGATTTGATTATCATCATCGACACCAACAGCAACAGCCAGTTGCCGCAATTTGACCAATACTTAAAGCACACCGATAAACCTGTGTTGGTAATTGACCACCACGTAACCGCCGACGGCCTTGGTGACGTTGAATTGGTTGACACCACCGCCGCCGCCACCGCTCTGATTGTCCTTGATTTCTTAAAATATGCGACTTGGCCCATAACCGAAAAAATCGCCAAGGCTCTCTTCGTCGCCGTTGCCACCGATACCGGCTGGTTCCAGTTCAGCAACACCGACGCCCGCACTTTCAGAAGCTGCGCCGATTTAATCGACGCCGGTGCAAATCCCGCGCAAATCTATCACGACTTGTACCAGAATTTCTCACCCGCTCGATTCAAGCTGATGGCCGCAATGCTAAACACCCTCGAACTCCATTTCAACGGCCGATACGCTACGCAGCATCTTACACTGCAGGATTTCGAGCAGACCGGTGCCGCCCACAAGGACACCGAAAATTTAATCGACGAATGCCGCCGCATAAGTACTGTTGAAGCAGCCGCCTTGTTCGTGGAATTAAAGGACGGACGAATAAGGTGCTCCCTGCGCAGCAGGGGGGCTGTTGACGTTCGCAAAATTGCGCAAAAGTTCGGCGGTGGAGGACACAAGATGGCCGCAGGCACCTATTTGCCCGGCCCACTCGAAAATGCAAAAAAGCTCATAAACGCCGAAATCGAAAAGCAGCTTCAGTAACCTACCCACCAATTATTCGCACGCCTTGGTCCAGTGAAACACCATCGCCTTCAAATCAGCCATATCAACTATCCCGTCACCGGTGACGTCGCCATCAAGATTTGGCCCTCGCTTTAACCAGTTGCCCGCCCAAAGTCCATAGTCTCTCAAATCGACCCTGCCGCTGCTGTTTATGTCAGCTTCATTGCAATCGTAGCACGGCCTGAGCCACTGTTCGCACAAAGCTCCCAAATCCTGCTCATCGATTTTATTATCGTCAATCAAGTCTGCCTCGAGGCCATTCCCCTCTTCTAACCATTCCCCGGCCAAAATGCAGTAGTCGCTGAAATTGACGAAGCCATCGCCCGAAGAATCTGCACACCCGACCCTCGGCCCCATCTCGCCGAAAACACCATAGCCAGACCCATCCTGTTCCTCGCTTTGCCACACCGTGACAAACTCACCATTTTCTCTTATTGCAACAGCAGGGTCCTTCTGGTCATCCACCACATAAGTATTAACCCGAAATTCGTCGCCGATAGGATTGCAAAGTTCATCATATCGCTGGCCGAATATGTCTCTTTCATTAGTGTTAGGGTCAACTTCATTATTCCACACAATTACAAACTCCCGCCAGTTGTTCATTGCAACTGCTGACCGGTCCTGCGCATAAGCCAAGCTGGTATTCACAACGAACTGTTCCGCGACAGCGCTCCCATCTGCCCGATATCTGCGAGCATGAATGTCATCTAAACTGGCCTCATCCGGATGACCATCCCAGGCCACCACGAAATGTCCACTGCCATCCATCCCAATCGACGGCCGAGTGATGGAGCTAAAACTAATTGTACTTACCTCACAAGGGTCTGCTTTTGCTGTGCCGTCCGCATTATACAGCCTCATCATTATTGAATTGTCGTTTTTCTCTTGCATCCAAACAATCGTAAAATTACCGTTGCCATCCATTGCCACGTCCGGATAATGACATTGAAACAGCAAATTGATATCGAACTCTCCCCCAACCGGCGAACTGTTACAGTCATAAAGCTGACCCGAAATCGCCCACGCATCAGAAGGCACACCTCCAAGCTGCTCATTCTCCCAAACCACAACAAAGCCCCCAGTCTCATCCATAGCAACTTGCGGGTGTTGCTGTCTGCTGAAAGTATTGCTGTTGACTCGAAACTCCCCATCAATGGGCTGTCCGTTTGCATCGAACCGCTGCCCAAAAACATCCTCTTTATTCTCTTCAGTTGCTCCCGGCCCATGCCAGACAACAACAAAATTGCCGTTCGCATCCATCGCCACCGCCGGCTCAGTTTGATTGCCGGCTTTGATTGTGTTGATTCCGAATTCGTTTGCATCAATTGGTGAGCCGTCTGCGGTGAATCGCCGGCCCCTGATTTCATTTGACTTGTTGCCATAACTATAATAGCTGCTCCAGA
>Ga0114918_10006352_pt1 | contig 10012 bp, 8 predicted proteins | sample LantaG_FD_87015 | JGI IMG/M metagenome (GOLD analysis project Ga0114918, IMG submission 87015) | Deep subsurface microbial communities from Baltic Sea to uncover new lineages of life (NeLLi) - Landsort_02402 metaG | ecosystem: Environmental > Aquatic > Marine > Oceanic > Sediment | place: Baltic...
GGCCCGCGCGCGCGGCGGGCGCCCGCGCGGGGGGGGGGGGGGGGGGGCGGTTCCGGTTTTTTTTTTTTTTTTTTTCGAGCGAGCAAGAAGGGTGAGAGAGAGAGAGAGAGAAAGAGAGAGAGAGAGAGAACGAGAGAAAGAGCGAAATGAAGAAGGCGAAAAAAAAAAACTGAAAAAAAACCCCGAAAAACTCAAACTCACCGATAGCATCCGCCAGCTCCTCAAAGGGCCCGCCTTTCTTTCCGGAGCTGCCCGTGACGAAGGACGCGAGGTCGAGCCACGCGGAGGCAGGGTCGTTCCCCGAGGCTCTGGCGACAGAGGAGGGGGAGGAAGACGGAGGAGAAGAAGGAGAAGAAAGAGAAAGAGGAGAAGGTCGAGGTCGGCAGAGAGCCGAGGCGAGCGATCGAGAAGATGGCATCATCACCATCATCATCACTGCGCGCTGCGTGCTCTTTCTCGCGTTGCTCAGTGACGCTCGCGCTATCACGTCCGTCGTCGTCGTCCTCGACATCCTCGTCGTCAGCGAGGAGAGCTGCATCGTTACTGGAAGCGTTGTTTTTGGAAAGCGGGGAGGGAAATATAACTTCAAAAAAGGTCCTCGTCACAAATTCGATTCTGAAAAAGTGGAAGAAAAAACTCGGGGCTCCTTTGCTGGGGAAAGAAAATTCCTTACCATGCTTCCGAGTCCAACCAGCTGCTTCTTGAGCTCCAGGGCGACAGCTATTCCCTCGAAGCTCCCTGAGGGCCACTGCCGGCGGCGAAATGGACGAGTCCAGGGGCTGAAACGCCGCTCGATTCCCTCCTCCGTCGTCGCCGTTGCGGCGGCCGGCGGCGGCGGCGGTGACAACAAGTCTAGTAAAGATGTGAGTGGCTTTTTCCTCATGGATTGCGCTGATTTGCATCTGGCAGCGTAACGAACATCAAGGGACACGCAAGGAGGCTCATGCAAAGAGAAAAAAAGGAATAAAGAGAGAGCGCGCGACGAATCCATTTTCCATTTTCCATTGTCTTCGTCCGACGACGCCCAATGCTCACCCTCCTCGACCTCTTGAAAAAAAATCATCAGTCCGACCTCACGGCGATCGCCAACGACATCATGGCCTCCTCCCCAGAGATCCAGGAGCGCCTCTCCCGCGTCGGGGACGCCGCTGCGCGCGTGGCCGAGCTCGAGGCGAAGGCCGCCGAGGTCGAGAGAGAGCTGGCGGAGCTGACGGCGGGCGAGACGCCAGAGTCGAGGATGCGGCTCCGGAACATCGCTGCCGCGGACGCTCTGGTGCGTCAGCGGGAAGCCGAGCTGGCCGAAGCCACCGCCGCGGCGGCGCTGGGCGCGGCGGAGCGGGCGGCGGCGCTGGCCGCGGCCGGGGCGTCGGCGGCGAGAAGGGCCGCGCGCGTCGAGGCCGACAGGTCGCAGAGCGCGAAAGTGGCGGCGGTCGCCGGAGGGGCCGCGGCGCTCGCTTCGGTCCCGGTCGCGCTGGCGTCGTGCTCCACTCCGCTGTCGGCGCTGCTGAGCGTCGTGTCGTTCGGGGCCGGGGGGCTGCTGTTCGGGATTGTGTATCGTTACGCGACGGCGGCGGTGGAGGCGACGGGCTCTTCTTCTTCTTCTTCTTCGAGAAGCAACAATGACGGCGACGAAGCTTCTTCTTCTTCTTCCACTTCTAGCGCTCTCGCTCCCTCCGCCGACTCCGCGCAGCTCCGCGCCGGCGTCGTCGCCGCCTTCGGCCTCGCCCGCGGCATCGGCGCCGGGGACGCGCTCCAGGCGCTGGCGGCGTCCCGGGGGGAGTTCCCGCTCTCGCTCGAGGTGGTCGGCAGGGGCGCGCTGGCGGCAGGGGAGGGCGTTTTGATCGCGGCGTTCGCCGCGACGGCGGTGGAGGCGGCGGTCAGGGCCGGGTACGTGGCGCCTCTTGGAGGCGGTGGCGGTGGAGAGAGTGGCGGCGAGAAGTGAAAGAAAGAGAGAGAGAGAAATGACTTTTTTGTTTTTGAAAAGAGAGAGAGATGATGAAAACACACAAAAAAAGACGAAAAAAACTGATTTTATAAAGAGAAGAAAGAGAGCAAAGGAAAATCTCTACAAGAGCAATAAGGAAAAACACAAGAAAAAATGCGAGAAGAGAACAAACAAGCGAAGGAGAGAGCCCGAAAAGACGGAGGAAGAAGAAGAAGAAGAAGCAGCGGGGTGAAAAAGGGAGCAAAAAGAGGTTCGAGCGAGCGAAAGAAAAAAGAAAAGATTTTTTTCTTTTTTCGCGTGGCCCAGCAGCTCTCTCTCCCTCTTCTATCCCGTTCTCTCTCTCTCTCTCTGTCAACTTCAGGCTCCCTTCATGTACGTGTCCAGCTGCGCGTCGAGCTCCGCGGCGTCGATCTTGGTCACGTTCGCCCTCACCCTTCCTCCCCCGCGGCCGCCGCCGCGGCCCCCTCTTCCTCCTCGAGAGCTGCTCATCCCGCCTCCGCCGCCACCGCCTCCAGTCATCCTCATCACGCTCACGGTGCGGCTGCCTCCTCCGCCTCCGCCTCCGTCTCCGCCGTCGGCGATGACGACGCGCCTCGATCCTGCCCCACCGAGCTGCAGCCCGCTCGACAGAGCGCGCACGCCTCCGCCGGCCCCGACCTTCACCACGCGCATCGGCCTGCCGTCCAGGGCCACGCCGTCGTAGGTCTTGATCGCCCGGTCGCAGTCCGCGGCGTTGTAATAAGCCACGGACGCGGCCCCGGCGCTCTCGCCGTTGGGTTTGCGGTCGATCGCAGTCCGGCGGAGGCGGCCGATCGCGCTGAAGAGCTCGCGGACGTCCTTCTCGGTGACCTTGAAGGCGAGGTTGGTGACGCGGAGCTCGGAGCCCTCGAAACCCTGCTGCTGCTGCTGCTGCTGCTGCTGCTGCTGGTGGTGGGTCGCGGGCTGGTTCTGGAGAGAGAGGAGAGAGAGAGAGAGAAGAAAGAGAAGAAAGAGAAGAAAGAGAAGAAAGAGAAGAAAGAGAAGAGGATGAAAGAGAGAGAGAGTTAAGAGAGAGAGGTAGAGAGAGAAAAATCGAGATCGCTCGAAATCGGCGATGGCCGATCTCTCTCTTTTTCTCTGCTTCGTCTCTTTCTTCTTTTCTATTCCTATAAACAATCCGTCAAGCAACTACTCACGCCGATGATCACGCGGACGTTGGCGGGCGCGGAGGACGCCTTGGAGATGCCGCCGGCGCTCATCGGGCGGGCCCCCAGATGATGAGCGCTCGAGCCAAATCGTCCTCCTCCGCGTCCCCTGAATCCGCCGCGGCCGCGCCCGCGGCCTCCCGTCTCCGTCTTCTTCGACGCGATGATGTCGTCAAGGGACATCCCTAAGCCGGCGACCGGGTCAGCCATCGCGAAGGGGGTGGGGGGTGGGGGTGGGGGTGAGGACGGAAGGAGAAGAAGAAGAAGACGAAGAAGAAAGAGAAGAAGAGAAGTCTTTCTTCCGACTCGTTTGAAGATTTCTGAGATCGATCATCACTTTCCGTTTTTCGTCGAATCGACCCTCGGCGGCGTGAAGACGAGCTCCAGATACACGCCCATAAACTCGGCGACGATCAACCATCGGATGTCAAACAAGAAGAAAGGAGATGGCGACGTCGCGTGAGGAGCTCCTCGCCCTGGCGGCGCAGCTCGACGCCGAGGGCCCGAGCCAGCACGTCCAGTTCCGAGACGCAAATGTCTCGGAGCAGCCCTTCACGAGCGTCGCGGCGCTGAGGAGGAGGAGGGCGTGCGAGCTTGTCCGGGCGGGCGAGGCGGCGAAACTGCTCGGGCTCGTCGTCGTTTCGACTTCGCAAACGTCACTTTCGACCTCGACCTCTTCGACCCCTCCAGCGTGGCCTCGCAGCGAAGTCCCCGTCCTGCCCCCTCCCAAGTCGCTCAAGAGGTCCGCGGCGCCGCCCAAAGTCGCGCGAGCGTTCAGGAACGGCGTCGTCGCCCGGCTCGCCGCCGAGCACGCGCTCCTCTTCGCCGCCGCCGCCGCAACGACTCCAACTGCGAACGCCGAAGCCGGCAACGGCGACGCTCCGACCTCTTCTTCAACCTCCCCTTCCTCTCTCACCTCCTTCCTCGTCGAGGCCGTCCGCGCCAGCGCCCCCCTGCGCCGCGCCGCCGCCCTCGCAGCCTTCAGGCAGGAACAGAGCTCCGTCTTCGACCCGAGCACGGGGAAGGAGACCTACCTGTCGAGGGCGAGGGCGGCGACCGCGCTGTCGGCGAGGACCAGCGCGGCCGAGGTGCGCGCGGCGCTGCTCCTTCACTCGGCGAAGAAAAAGAGGAAGGACGCGGAAGACGACGACGACAACGACGACGAAACTGACAACAAGAACAAGAAAGCGAGGAACCCGGCTCCGGACCCAAACCCGAAGTCGCTGCCGCTGCTGCGCCGGGAGCGCGAGGAGAAAGAAGAGAGGGAAGGGGCAAAGAAGAACGAGCGAGAAGAAGAGAAAGAGCCTTTGCCACTCGAAGAGGTCGACCTCGACTGGCGAGCACCAGCACCAACAACATCCCAGTCTCATGATCCCTCCCTCCTGCCCTCCCCTCGCTCCGCGATCTCGGCTGTCGTCTCGGCAGCGCTGGCCCCCTTTGCGGAGAACAGGCAAGTCTCGCAAGAGACGGCGCGGGCCGCCTCGGCACGAGCCGTCGCCAAGGTCCTGGCTTCTTTCTCTGTCACCCCCGCGGCCGTCAAGGCGGAGAAGAGAGGAAAGCTGCTGAACGCCGCCGTCGCTGCTTTCCTGACGGACTCACAGAGGGGAAAGATCGCGGAGTTTGCGCGCAAGTGCTTGGACGCCGAGGAGAAGAAACAGGGGGTGAGGTGAAGCGTGATTTTGTTTTGTTTTCGGCGCTCTCTTTCTCTTGCTTTTCGTAACTTCTTTCTCCCTTCTTCGTCTTCTTTTCCCCCCGACTCGCTCTGAACTTTAAAGCAAACCACTGTAATGATCTGAACTAGAAACTCTTGTACTTGTCTGTGAACTCAGAATAGGAGATGGACGTTGCGCGGAACCGTTTTTTTCCTCTCTTTTACAAACTCTCACGCGCCGTCAAAATTTTTTTCGTCTCTTTCTCTCTTTCAACCTCACCCCTCCATCTCTCTTTCTCTCTCTCCATTTCCCCGATTCTCTCTCCCTCTCTCTAGTTATTTCTCTTCTTCTCTCCGTCAGTTTCACATCGCAGGAGACGAGAGACCCGCGATGGCGCCCCCGAAAGAGCTCTCCTCCTGCCCGTTTTCTTCTCCCTCCTCCTCGCAGTTGGCAAGGCTCTTTGACGCAGAGCGGGCCCGCTGCTTTTGCTGCTGCGACGACAGCGACAGCGAGGGGGAGAGGCTGCCGTTGGCGGTCGTGAGCGGGGCCGTGTTCTCCTCGTCGTCGACGTCGTCGTCTCCCGAGGAGGAGTCTTCGATCTTGGAGGCGGTGGCGGCGGCGGCTCTCCGCGGGCGGGTGTTTTGGTCGTTGCCGCCGCCGCTCTCGTCATCGTCGCTCGAGCTGCTCTCCTCTTCTTCCTCCTCGCTGCTCCCCGAGGTAACGTCGTCGGCGACCACCTTGCGCAGCCTCCCCGAGGCGCGAGCGGCCGCGGCCCTGCGCGTGCGGCGCAGAGGGGTGGCGCCTCCTCCGGCAGCTTCGTCGTCGTCGTCGCCGTTGGCGGCAGTTGCTGCTGCGGCGGCGGCAGAGCGCCGGCCGCCGCCCCCTCCTCCCCTCCCGAGCGCGGCGAGCTCGGCCTCAAACGGCAAGATCGCTCCTGCTCCTCCCGCTCCCGTCGCGACCTTGACCCCGGCCTCCTCGTACAGGGAGCTCCAGAAGGCCTCCTCGTCCTCGTCGGCGAGGAAGGAGGAAGCGGCGGCGGCAGCAGAGGCACTGGCAGCGGGTCGACGAGGGGCGGCGCTGTCTTCGTCTTCGTCTTCGTCTTCGTCGTCGTCGGCCGAGACTTCGCCGGCGCCCTCGGTCCCGACCTGCGAAGCTTCTGCTCCCTCCTCGCCTCCTCCCAGCGCAGTCGCCGCGAGCCTCGCCGCGACGTCGTTCTCTTCCTGCTCCGCCGCGTTGTCGTTTTCACCAGCAGCAGCAGCAGCAGCAGGCGAAGTGTGCGACGCCAGGAGCCTCCTCGCAAGGGCCTGCGCGACCTTGGCGGCGCCGCTCGACGCGGGCAGCGAGCCGGCCGCGGCCTCGGCTGCCGCGGCGACCCTCGTGGCGTCCGGGACAAAGACGGAAGGAGAAGCAGCGCTAGCGTTGTTCATCATCATCATCATCGGCGTGAAGACGAGCAGCGCCGAAGACGAGGCCGGCAGCAGCATCGGCAGGGCGCAGGCCAGGGTGACCGCGGCAGCAGCGTAAGGTTTCGCGACGGCGACGGGCGCGACGCGGCGCGCTTCCGCAAAGAGCGCGACCGCGGCCCTCGACGTCAGCAGCGCAGCAGCCGGGCAGTAGCGGGGCAGGTTGAAGCCGCCGTTGTTGTTGTTGTTGTTCTGGTTTGTGCCATTCGAGTTGTTCGCTCCAAACCTGCGTCCCTGCTGCTGTTGCACTTGCTGCTGCCTGAGTCTCTGGGCCTGCTGGGCGGCCGTGACGGAACCTAAGACGCCGGCGACGTAACGAAGCACGTCGGCGCCGGAGCTCGCCTTGCCGTCGGCCGCCGCGGCCGCCCTGGCGGCGGGCAGCGCCGCGGCTCCCAGCCTGGCCGCCGCCCTCGAGCCCCTCGCAGCGTACATAGGGAAGAAGACGGCCAGGGCCTGGCGAGCCCTGGGGGCGGCGAGGGCGTCCCCTTCTCCCACGACGGCGAGGAGTTTGGAGAGAGCAGAAATAGCGGCGCCGTCAGAGACCTCTCGCCCGGCGTCGTCCGCGCCGCGGTGCAGCAGGACCTTGGCCAAACCCTCGGCCGCCGCCTCGGACCCGGCCACGGCGCGGGGGTCGCTGGAGCCGAAAGAAGACACAGCGTCGGACAGCAGAGCCAGAATGGGCTGCGGCTGTTGCTGTCGGTGCTTGCTTTTCTTCTTGGGACTTCGCTGCTGGTTTTTGCGAGGGGAGGCCTCGGAAGCCGCGGCGGCGTCCGAAGAGGTCGGGAGCAAAACTTCTCCAACCTCTTCTCCTTCTCCAACCTCCTCTTCCTCCTCGTCGTCATCAACCTCCGCGACGAGCGCGTCCAACGCGCGGGGCCCGCGGACGAGCGTCGCGTCGGAAAGGGCCCTGACCGCCCTGGAGGCGACGCGGGGTTCGTCGGCCGTCGCCGCGGCCCGCAGCGCCGCCACGAGCGCGGCGACCTCGCCACCGTCGTCGCTCGCGAGGGACAACAGCCCGGCAGCCTCGACTGCGGCGGCACGCACGCGCGGGCTCGAGTGGCACAGAGCTGGCGCGACCAGGGCCGGCCTGAGGTCCGCCAGGGTTTCTAAAGAGGAACCCAGGGGGCCATGGACCTCCCGGGCTCCCGCGACGACGCGCGAGTTGGGCAGGAGGCAGCGGAGCAGCGCGTTCGCGGCGCCGAGGCAGCCCCTCCACGCCGCGGCGTCGCCCGTCGGCGGCGCCGGGACGGCATCGACGTTGGCTTCTTCTCCTTCTCCCGCTCCCGTTCCAGTCCCGTGGTAGCCTCCAAACTGCCCCGGGAGCCTCAGGGCGATCGACGAAAGCGCGGCGGGGCAGACCTCGCAGGGCGTGGCGGTCGCCGCCCTCGCGAGCGCGGCTAGCGCGTCCGTCCACTCTCTGGCCGCGGCGTCTTCCTCAAAGTCGTCGTTCTCTTCGTCGTCGTCATCGTCGTCCTCCTCCTCCATCCCGCTGCTCGAACTGCTGCCGAGCTGCACCGTCGCGGTGGCGGCGTCTGCCAGCAGGAAGCCCAGCAGCTCCGCCGCGGCGGCCCTCCCGGCCTCGTCAGCGAGGTCGGCGACCGTCGCGACGATCTTGACCAGCTGCCGCGCGACGAACCGGTGCCTCCGAGCGCGCTCCGGCTCGAGCCCTGCAGAGGCGTCGGCTTCGGCGTTGTTGGCGGCCCCGACGGCGCCTTTCACGAGGTCGCACAGATGCTGGACCGTGTCGGGAAGGGCCGCCTCGAGGGCCGAGAGCGCCTCGGAGGCGGCCGCGGCGTGCGCGGCGGCGACGGCCCCCGAGGAGTTGGCCGCGGCCCTGCCGCGCGCGGCGGCGCGCTCGTTGAGCACCGCCGCGACGACGCGCCAGAACAGGGCCTCCTCGGGCGACATCGGGGCGAGGAGCAGGGAGGGGTCTTCTTGCTGCTGCTGCTGCTGCTGTTCTCCTTCTTCAGTCCCAGCTTCTTTACCCTGCTGCTTCCGGCGCAGGCCGCTGCCCGTCTCTGCCGCCGCGTGCGCGAGCGGCGCCGGGTGCAGCCTCCCCTCGGCGTCCAGGGCCCTGAGGGCTGCCTCGGCGACCGACTCCCTCGAGGGCGTCGTCGAAGGAGAAGAAGAAGAGGGCAGAGGCAGAGACTCGTTGTCGTTGTTGGCAGCTGCTGCGGCGGTTTCAGAAGAAGAAGAGGAAGTCGAAATGCCCCCGTCGACGTCGAGCGCCCCCAGCAGCGCCCCCACGTCGCCGTCGCACCCGCCCTGGTTGCCGGGCACGTCCAGCCACCGCACCAGCATCGCCCTGGCCGCCTGCGCGACGCTCGGAGTCCTGTCCCTGAGGCCTCTGTCTAATAAAGCGCATCGCGCGGTGATGGTCAGGGCCGCCATGGGCACTTTTTCGGCCAAAACCACAAAGACCGCGCGCCGGACGCCGTCGTCGCTGTCCCTCGACCTCTCGACCAAGGCGGGGAGCGTCCTCGAGCACAGGGGTGCGCAGGCCACGATGGCCCTGCGCACGTCCTTGTGGCGCTCGGTGCGCAGCAGGCGCAGGTAGGCGGTGGTGACCGGGTCGTCCGCGAAGTCGCCGAGCGGCCCCGGGTCGGCCAAGCGGCCCAGCACTCGGACGGCCGCGGCGCGCACCGGCGGGGCCCTGTCCGCCAATCTCGCAGCCGCGTGCTCGGCGAGGGAGACGGCCAGGGCCTCCGACAGTTCCGCTTCCTCCCCCTGGGAGTTGAGGCAGGAGGCGAGCAGCCCTGCGGAGCGGGCGCGGACGCCTCTGTCCTCGGCCGCGGTCGCCGACGCGAGGAAGGAGAGAAGCCTCTCGACGAGCGCGTCTGCCGCGGCGGAGAGGAGCTGGGCGGATTCGGTGCTGCTGCTCGCCTCTTCACTGTTGAAGCGCGGGCGGGCCCCGGCGAAGGCCGCGACGAAGCGGAGGCACTTTTCGGTGTGCGGGTTGTTGGCGCCCTGGAGTTGTGGGGTGCATTTTTTGTTGTTGTTGAGGTGGAGGAGGACGAGGGTGAAGAGTGAGAGAGTGGTCGATTGAATGGCGAGAGAGAGCAGCGGCGCCGCGCTCGCAAAAAAAAAAACGGTTTCTTCTCCGCGCGCATTCGGACTCTTCCGCTGGCGCATTGCGTCCCGCTTTGGTTCGAAGGTAACGAATTCAACGTGCCCTATCCGATGAAAGCAAAAGCATCTCGAGTTATACGCGAGAGAGGGCGTAACGCGCGTCGAGAAATGAAGAAGAGATTTCAATTCGACGCCGACGCCGACCAAACAGTCGAGTCTCTCCTCTCGCATTCTCTCCTCCTCCTTCTCTTTCTCTCGCTCTCTCCAGCCTCACCTGCGGCGCGTTCACCAGCAGGTGGCTCACGCAGCGCTCCAGCTCGAGCCAGAACGCGTCGTCGTCGTTGGAATTCTCGTGCGCCTGCCTGGCCCACGCGCCCCAGAGCAAGTCCGCGAGCCGCTTGGCCGCGGCGGCGGTGCCAGCCTCCTGCGCCCGGTTGAAGAGCGCGGCCACGGCCGAGGGCTCGCCTCCTTGAGGGTGAGGCGGCGGCGGCGTGGACTCAACGGGCGACGCGGCTTTGGCGGTGGAGGCCTTGGTCTTGGCGGCGGGGGCCTTGCGGCGAGGGGGCATGGCTGTTTTTTTTTTTTTTTTTTTTTTTAAAGTGGAAAGCTCCTCCCCTGTCTCCCTCCCCCTTTCGAAAAGGCGGTAAACAAAAAAAAAAAAAAAAAGCACTTCTCCCCCCCCCTTCCACAAAAAAAAAA
>Ga0114918_10006353_pt1 | contig 10011 bp, 20 predicted proteins | sample LantaG_FD_87015 | JGI IMG/M metagenome (GOLD analysis project Ga0114918, IMG submission 87015) | Deep subsurface microbial communities from Baltic Sea to uncover new lineages of life (NeLLi) - Landsort_02402 metaG | ecosystem: Environmental > Aquatic > Marine > Oceanic > Sediment | place...
GATAAAGGGCAAAGCTGCTGCGAGCATAGGCACATGTCTACCGACGACGACATAAACTACTACTCCGGTTCTACGCTACTGGCGATTAGATTAGAGGACGGACCGGAAGCGGTAGATGATGGTTACATCGAGGTACATGAGCAGCAGTTCCTACATGTTCAGACTTCTAAAGGATTTATCACGGTGGTAAACCACAACGAGCATAATGGGTACTACGGAGGGTTCTGTATACGAGCTTCTGTAGCCGGTAAACCCGTACTATAAGACTTGGGGAGTGATGTCCCTGCGGGGTGAGTATAGGAGGACCACTATTGCCGGTGGTACTAGCGACGGCCTTATCAATGCGCTCCTGCAATATCGCCCGTAAAGCCCCTAGGATCTAGTGTGCGCGCAGCACTAACCTAGGGGTACATACACATTTTGCCGGTGGGGCTCTTTAGGAAGGGCGCCTGTTTTGTACTCAGGTAGTAGCAGGTTCGAATCCTGTCACCGGCTCCAAATATGCTAAAGTATTAATAATGACTAGACCAGACACCAAGTATTGGGCGACACCGTTCCAAGAGCGACGACGCAAGTTCTCGGATGAGCGGGTAGCAGATCTTAAGGTCGAGGTAGAGAAGTACGATAGAGCTAGGTTCGAGTACGGAGGGAGATTCGAGCTTACTAAGGTTTACGCGGGTATCCCTAAGGGTACCAGATGCACAATAATAAAGATCTGGCCCCACACGCGGGCGCGCTGGGACCTATGGGCTAAAGAAGGTTACGGAGCCACCAAACGTGAGACCTCCATGTCTTACGATCTAGACACACACCTGGAGCCAATATGAGTGAACCTAAACAAGTAATAGTTATGAGAACGGACCTTAACATGCGTAAGGGTAAGATGATCGCTCAGGGCGCTCACGCGTCGCTTAAGGTGTTACTAGACAATGACGACATACGAGAGTCTGCTGGGTGGACCGCGCGCGGAGAGTGGCTGGATGGAGTGTTTACTAAGATCTGCCTAAGGGTGGACAGTGAAGAAGAGCTTCTGGAACTGCACTCTATAGCCATGCTAGCTGGTCTACACTCTGCCCTTATAACAGATGCAGGACGAACAGAGTTTGGAGGGGTTCCTACTAATACGTGCCTGGCAATTGGCCCCGAGTATCCCGAAGACTTAGATCCTATTACTGGGCACCTAAAACTACTATAAGGAGGACCACGTGGACCACTACCCCGATATTCATACACGAGAGCTGTTACGCCGCCTGGCGGAGGCGCGAGTTGCTTTCAACTACGCCGCAAAATGCTATGAGGGCGACGAGACTATAGATATCTTTAGGCGTATTATAGAACGTTACAAAGAGACGTTGAGTACTCGCGAGCACATCCCGTCTAAAGCTGAGAGTAAGAAGATCCGACAGGATGCGGCCAGACTGAAACGGCGTTTATAGTCCTAGCTTCTTAGCTAGTTCGCCCTTAACAGCGTCCTTCTTTAGCTGAGAAGGCTTAGGCTTTCCGGACGCCTTTATCGAGGCTAGGGGTACTTTGGTTATCACCGGTACGGTGTTCTTACACACCATACCCTCAAAGTTACCCTGCTGGCACGCCTTCAGGAACTTGTCGGTCTTCTTGTGTGCCTCCAAGTATCCTAGGGCTTCGGCTTCGGAGCGACCGTAGAATATGTGCCGCACAACTGGGTAATCTAGGGATTCGTAAGTGTCCAAGGTCACCGAGTAGAGGTTCTTCTTCTGCCTGGCCTCGCTTAAGGTTACCTCCGATTTGGAGAAGGTAGTTAGGATGGGCCCAAGATCCGATTCTAGATCATCTAAAACACTCATTTGACTAGTATACACGTCCCATTAGTTTAGTGGCAGAATGCTTGGTTCTCAGCCAGGTAGCCGGAGTTCGATTCTCCGATGGGACACCAAACGCCTGTGTGGCAGAATGGTAAATGCCTCCGCCTGCAAAACGGATGATTTTATTGGGTTCGATTCCCATCACAGGCTCTACAATAGAGATATGGAAATGAAACCTAGAGCTAGCATCATCCGGCGCCGTAGGGCGATAAAGTGCCTTAGGTGTCCCACGTCTGTAATAGACCCGATAGATATCCCCATAGGGTGGGAGTCTAGACTAGCTACGCACCTTAAGAGAGATAAGTTCACTCATTTATGCCCCAAGTGTGTTATAGGTTGACCTTAGCTACTATCCTGTGTTATTCCATAGGACATGTTCGCACTGGCACTGTTCGCTTTCGTAGTTAGTGGAGTTTTAGGAATAGTGTTCGTAGCGCCAGCTGCTGGACGTAAATGGGACAAGTTATCGGGTAAACGCTGGGAGCGTAAGATGCTAGCAGGTGTGGCCAAGATAGAACTCGAAGAAGAGATAGAGAAATCTAAGCCTACCAAAGCTGAGATAGAGGCGGCTACTCGTGAGTTAGAAGAAGAGATGCAGGATTGGACATGAGGGACACGGATAGAAGGTGGATCGAGGTCTGGAACGATAGGATCAATTGGAGTAACGAGGGTCTGGGACTGGGGCATAGTAAGCGCTTAGAACTATGGGAGTTCAAGTCCCTACTACAGATCCTAGAAAACACGGACGACTTAGTTATTGATTTGGTATCTGTATGGGGCTTCCACATCCTGCTAAAGGTATACGAGGATTCGCCGTGTCTGGGTATAGATCCGGAATGCATCCTGATACTACAACAAGATCAACTACCTGGTAAATTGAGCCAGGAGAGTACCTGGGAAATTTTAAACCCTCTGTACGCTTCAAAGCGTAACGCGCAGAAAAGAAAGTTCTACGGGTGGTGTGAACCCCAACCATACGGTCACTTCACCTACTAAATTTTAGGGCCTTTAGCTTAGCGGCCAAAAGCATTCGGCTCATAACCGATGGATCCAGAGTTCGAATCCCTGAGGGCCCACCTAGGGAGACTTATAAAATGACATTCAGACTCAACTTGTTAAACGACCGCGAGCACTTCGGCCCCTGGACGGCTCTAGATACGCTAGAAGATCTCTTCGGACCTTGGAATAAGCCTGTTCGATACCTTATGTGTGGAGACATGCAGAAACGACTAGCCCCTAGTTGGTTGCGCGTTAAAGAACACCACAACGGTGTTAAGTGCGACTCCGCAGGAGTAGTAGACTGGTACATACAAGCAGAGTACCCCAATGGCGTTAGAATAGGCCTCATAGTAAAGACCGATTGATCCGAAGGACGACGTAGACTAGCACTTTATGAACGCAGAAGTATGAGTAACATACCTGAGCTTGGCAGAGTCAAACAAGGAACGTGGAACCACTAGGTGACTAGTGAGGCAGGAATCCCACCCCCGGCGACAAGGGCGTCAAGGGGCCCTAGAAACTTCCAAGCAACTCCTAAAAACGGTCCCGGTTAATCCAAATCTGGAGTCTATAGACTAAGCTGGTACAACCAGCCTGCGTTCACCCTTTTGTAGTATTTTATTGGCCGTTAGTTCAATGGTAGAACGGTTGCCTTATAAGCGATTAATGGGGGTTCAATTCCCCCACGGCCCACCAATTTTATGCCTAAGAAAATAATAATGGCGTCTTCGGACGAAACCAAACTAGTGCGTAGTTATGTAGACACCATCGTGTGTGCTGTAGCGGTAGCGATGGAGCGGAACCCTAAGACCTTCTCTCCTTTTGTATCGGATCTATCCGCTATAAGCGACTTCTGTATGGAGCGCGACGAGGAGGGTAAGAATGCTTTCTTCGAAGTAGTAAGTAGAGAGCTAGGTATCGTAGTAGAACGCGGCGATAGTATGATACTAGACGTCGCTAAGAGACTGATGGATTAATGACTTGGTTTAGTAGAAGATATGTGACCCTCACTAGCTCAACGGAAGAGCAATCGGTTGATAACCGATAGATCGAAGTTCGACTCTTCGGTGAGGGACTTAAAGTGACGTATGTGGCGCGTTAACCTATGAAATAGGACTTAAGGTGCCAAATATGACGCGTTATATGGTGGGTGTAGTTCAGCGGTTAGAACCTCGGGTTGTGATCCCGAAGACGGGAGTTCGATTCTCCTCATCCACCCCAATTTGTGAACACGACAGGATGCTAAAACCCAAGAACCCTATAAGGGGATGGCCGGTTCTTCTAGAGTGGAAGGTACTACCCCACAGACGGATGCATACGCGCTGTTGGTCCTGATTCGTGTCACTTTTTACCTATAACCCTTTATTTGTGATATATCCTCTTCACCATGAGAACAGTTAAAGTATGTCCGCACTGCGAGTCTATGGACTGGGGAGGATCCCAGATCTTCACGTCTGGGGTAGCTCAGCTCAAGTGTGAGGACTGTAATAAGTACTTCGGGGACGGAGAACAGGCGGATAAAGAAGTGGAGGACCTTCCCCCCAACCCAACTATATCGGCAGATATTCTACAGATGGACGCGGTTACGGCTTCGGGAAACATCTACCCCAGGCTGGTCGTAGAGGAAGCCATTATGGCCATAAAACCTCATATGACTATGGGAAGTGTGTTGGGGGAGTTCGACCCAGAGTCCGGACAGCGTGAGGTTAAGTTAGCGGACTGCGCTACCATAGTTAAGTCTATGTACTTCAGAGATGACGTATTAGTAGCGGACCTGGAGATTATGCCTACGCCGCGCGGGGAACTTCTTAAGACCTACTTACGCGCGGGCGGGGAGATACAAGTAGTACCACGAGCCGTAGGACAAGTAGTAGTAAACGAGGACGATGAAAGCGTTGTCGAGGACTACACCATTATAACAGTGGACATATTCAGACTAGAGGACGGGGATTTCGATTATGAGACCGAAGACTAAGATAGAACGAGCTATGGATGACGAGATCCCTTGGGAGGATATGGGAACTCTACCTCACTGCGACGCTAGAGTACTGCACAGCCCTGAGGATTGTATCTACTGCGCAAAACGAGTAGACCTGCAAGAAGAAAGAGTACTTCTAGGTATCTCTAACACAGGTAAGACTAATAGGGCCTGGCCTTGCCCTGCGGATAAAGCTAGGAGCGCCGAGAGTCTAAACGGGTGGCATGGTAACGTAGCTCGTAAAGAGACAGATGACCCCGCCCCTTTCATACGGCATGTAAACGAAGTGCTAGACGCGCTCAATAAGGATAAAAAGTAATGTGGTTAACAAGTAAAGATATTAGAGGTCTGTTTATTGTCGCTGGGGGCCTCGCAGTAGCGACCCTAGTTGTAGTGTTCTTTGTGGGCTATCTGCTGGGCGGATGCGCCTCCAGTTCCTCGGGGTACGACGTGGTCCGCCCTAGTGGTCCTGAGATTACCTACTGCTTCAAGGCCGAAGGTCTAACTAAGGCTAGGTGCTACAAAGAAGAGGCTAAGTGCCAGTACAAAGTTAGCTTACTTAGAGACCACCACCCATGGGCTAAGATCGAACAAGACTGTACTCTAGAGGTTAAGTAGTGGACGACCTAGACTACGACAGTCTGAATCCTGGCATTAGAGACCTAGTTCGCGAGCTTCGGGAAGTGCACGGGTTTGACACCTGCGATAGCGGGGACGGAGTTACTAACGTAGCTCTGGGTATGGAGGGGGCTCAAACTGAGAGGCACGTTTACATAGTTGTGGAACTAGACGCTATGATCGAAGCTACGGAGTATCTAGCGGAACAGTATCCAGACGCTTGGGTAGAGTGCAGTTATTCTCCTGGGCAGTGCGCTAACATTGTTATTCTACCAGACGGTATAGTCCTACCGCCTGGTGTCGGAGTAAGGGAGGAGTAAGATGGCTAAAAAAGAAGAGTGGTATAGGCAATGTACTTTCGAGATGAAGACCGAGCGCGGGCTCCTTAGGGACGTAGCTTGGATTCCAGAAAACCTAGCTAAGGTAGGCAAACAAATCTACCTAACGGAGGCACCGGACGCTATCTACACCGTAGTGTCAGCTGGGACCGATAGGCGCGACGGATCTTGGCTTAAGCTGAAAGAGAACGCGCAGCGTAACTACAGACAAACTACAGACATTTAGTGTCTAGGGGCTACCGGAGGGCCGGAGTTGTTCCTTGCAAGAACGACCGCGTGGGATCGTTACCCACTAGCTCCACTATTTAGTGTTGACAATACCCTCCGCATTTACTACATTAGTGGTGTAAGGGAAAAGGAAACACCATGAACGCTCAAACCGGAAAATTTCTACTTCAAGACGCTCAAGAGAGCGGAACTCTTGTCCAAGCCCGTAACGGAGTCCGTTACTTTGTAGAAGAGAACGCAGGCGGACACCTAGTCCTTTGCCTCTGGGTAGGTAAATCTACTAAACCCTTTGCTTACGGTAAGGTACGTGACAATGATCACGCGCACCTTCTGGTAGCTAAGGCCGTAGATAATGCTGCTGTCGCTGAGGCTGTAAAGGCTCAACGTAAGTCAGAGCAGGCCCTTCAGACGCACGTCGCGCGCGAGGCTCTCAAAGTCGGCACCCTTCTGTGTAACTCTTGGGGTTACGACCAGACTAACGTGGACTTCTACGAGGTGGTTAGCCGCAGTGCTTCTGGCGCCTCTGTTAAGCTCTGTAAGGTCGCCAGCCGAACGGTGTCCGAGAGTGACCACATGAGCAAGAAGGTCGCTCCCTGCCCCGGACAGTTCGTAGGAGAGCCCTTCAAGAAGGTAGTCGGCGCCTACGGAGTTCAATTCCAGTGTGGTTGGACCTCGGTTACGGCCCCGGAAGAAGTTCATAGCTCTACGAGCTATCACTGATATGGAGCGACTAGCTAACTTTATGGCGCTCGTAGCAGCGGCGCTCTACCGAGACTTGTACAACCGAGCCGTGACGGATACCTGCAAACGACGCATGAAGACTAAGGAAGAGTCGCTATTATGGTTTTACGAGACGTATAGGGATTATCATGGACTATCGTGAGCGGAAAGAAGCCCGCAAAAAGCACTATTTAAAGTACGAGTTCGGGCGTAAGTTACAGGATTGTACCGCGTGTAACGGGTCCGGGCGCTACGACAGCGAAGGCAGTCCGCCCTGTTGGGCCTGTGTCGGCTCTGGTAAGGAGCGAGCACCTAGGAAATGACTGACGAGGAAATTACAGAGTTTCTAGAGAAGGTGTACGCGGAGCCTAGTAAAGACGACGCCCTAGATCTGATACTAGATTTCGTCGGAGATCTCGTGGCGTGGGAGAAAACCTTCAACGACGTCATGGCTATGTACGGGGGGCCTAGGATCTTGGAAGAGCCGGAGTATGTTGTTGATTTAGATGCGGTCGCTCGCATGTTCGAGCTAATAGACCTAGCTAGGTTGAACAGTACTGAGATGACAGGGTTCCTGTGCTCTACCTTGGCGTATAAACACAACTTCCCGGAACGAGACGTTTTTGTGGATAAAGTTAGGAAGAAGCTATTAGCTGGAGGGAGAGGATCCGACAGCGTAGATAGCCTTCTGAAAGGATTAGAATGAGTGATAAGAAATATTGGATAGACTTTGATTTAAACACCAGTAGCCACATCACGCGCGCTCGTGACGAGGACGACAACTGGGATAGCGGGGATAGTCGGACCGTCTTTCATGGCGTAACTGCGTATCGTAGAGAGGCTAATAAAACAGGATACGCTGAGGATAACGTCCCCGAGCTGGGCACTCCTATCTACATCCTAATCGAGGTATACGACTCCGGTTGTACCTTCGGTAGCTCTAAAGGGGACGTGGAGGTAGAAAGCTGGCACCTGTCCTACGCGGATGCTAAGGCTCGATCTCTTGTAGCTCCCCAGTGTACCGACTACTTCGGAGGTCACGTGGAGTGGCGCATCGAAGTAGTAGAACTACATGAGCGTTAAAGGTATTGACAACACCAATGTTGTTTGATACAAATATCTAACTTCTGGGGGTGAATAGATTCGACAGGGCTAGGAAAACTTACAGATGCGTGTCGAGGTTGGTCTAAGGGCCTCGTAAAAAATAGACCAAAAAGATAACTGCTAACGACAACGTGGCTGTTACTTCCTTCGCACAAGCGGCATAAGGATCGGGCTTCTAGAGCCTCGGAACAGAATCTAGAGAAACCCTTGCTCGGGTTTTTAGAGCGAGTCCCAGCACACTGACATGACTGGGTCGGCTAGACGAGTTCTAGACCTGGTGCTACGCAGGTTTTAAAAGTGAGGCGACATGTACCGCTCAGACTCACAACGCTTTGCTCGTTACGAGCGTAACAACGAGACACACACGTAGACTCTATAAACTACTACTACTCTTGGACGGGAGTGCGACTCTCCCCACCTCCACCACTTTTTAGCATGACACCAACACCTAGTACACGTTAACGGACTCCCGGCACTTCCACCAAAAAGGACGGGGCACCTTTCAAAGCCCCTGGTGGACTCTGGACCATACGGTCCTTAGTACCTTTTTACGAGAGCAGGTTTATCATGGATTTCATAAAGTGGCCCAAGGTCAATCAACTACACAACGTTCGCAAGGCTGTTAAGGCGCGTAAGCGCTACCACGAAGTAGAGGGTCTAGCACCCTATCAGCCTCCTTCAGTTTCGTATCGCGGGAAGATCAAGCTAGATGGTACTAACGCGGCCCTGCGTATTAACCGTAACGAGTTCGCTACTCAGTCCAGGTCTAGGATCATCACACCTGAAGATGACAATATGGGATTCGCTACGTGGGCGCATAACAGTGGTTGGATTCAAGAGTTCGACGGCGACACCACGGCCACTCTAACGGTGTTCGGAGAGTGGTGCGGTAAGGGCATCCAGAAAAGGTGCTCTATCTCCAAGATAGACCGTAAGATCTTCGCGGTGTTCGCGGTACTTGTTGAATACCCTGGAGGAGAGTCGGTACTAAGGGTCCAGCCTGAAGACATCAGGCTCCTAATACCTCAGCACCCGGACGTATTTGTTCTACCCTGGGTAGATAGTCTAACGGTAGACCACGCCATGAGCGCGGAGGAGCTAGAGCCTACGGTAGCTTTAGTAAACAACAATATTCTACAGGTCGAGGCCTGTGACCCTTGGGTACTTAACACCTTCGGTGTAGAAGGCTTAGGCGAGGGCATCGTTTACTACCCTATTCACACTTGGCTAGAGGGGAGAGATGGGATGGCTATAGCTGGAGAGTACCTAGGGCACACCACGGAATCTCTCGGAGAATGGGGTTTCAAGGCTAAAGGCGAGGAGCACCAAGTCGTTCGGCAGAAGGCCCCAGTGATCCTGGATACTGAGAAGGTAGCCGGAGTAGAGGCTTTCGTAGAGAAGTTCGTAACCCCTAACCGGCTAGACCAAGGTCTTCGGGAAGCTTGTGGCGGCGAGGCGGATTCTAAACTCACAGGCGCGTTCCTTAAATGGTTCGGCATGGACGTCAAGAACGAGTCTGCGGATGAGCTTGAGGCATCTGGGCTAGAGTGGAAAGACGTGTCTAAGGGTGTGACCCTAGCGGCCAAAACGTGGTTCCAGAAGGAGTGTAACAAGTGAATTTGGAGGACGTAGCCAGACCTTGGGTTAAGAAAGTGTACGGGCCCTACACTAGAAAAGACGGCAGAAAGCACGTTATCCTATACGACGGGATAAAACGTAGGACTGTGTCTTACCCTAAGTGGCTAGTGGAGCAAAGCTTGGGTAGAATTCTTGGCCCTGGTGAAACCGTGGATCACAAGGATAGAGACTTTACTAACGACGCTCTAGACAATCTACAAGTAATGACTAGGAGTAGGCATACGGCTATAGACGCTAGAAGGGTTAAGCCTATAGTAGCTCTGTGTATAAAGTGCGGAGAGGAATCTAAGCGTAAGGCAAATAACACGGACGCTAACGCTAAGAAGGGTAGGGCTGGTCCTTTCTGTAAGAGGTGCGCGGGTAAGTACGGGGCGGACTTACAGAACAACAAGACAGATAAGTTAAACCCTCAGGATCGAATACCCGTGGTTAGTAGAGAATACTACTTAATAGACAAATAAAAGTTATGCGCTGATGGTGGAATCGGTAGACACGCCAGGTTTAAGCCCTGGTTTCGTAAGGAGTGGGGGTTCGAGTCCCCCTCGGC
>Ga0114918_10006354_pt1 | contig 10009 bp, 21 predicted proteins | sample LantaG_FD_87015 | JGI IMG/M metagenome (GOLD analysis project Ga0114918, IMG submission 87015) | Deep subsurface microbial communities from Baltic Sea to uncover new lineages of life (NeLLi) - Landsort_02402 metaG | ecosystem: Environmental > Aquatic > Marine > Oceanic > Sediment | place...
GAATTAACGCTTCTGGAGTGTAAGTCATTAGACCCACAGAGAATGAAGAAAAAACGTAAAATCACAACAAATAATATCAAGTGATAGTGTTTGATGTGATTTTATTTAACTATATCATTAGATATTAATTACTTTAATGATAATTTTATTGATATTAATGAAATTAGGAAAAATAAATTAAATAAACTCAATGAAACAAGATCTAATTAGAATATTTAATGGTGATATTATGTGTAGAGACAAATTTAATTATTACTTTAAGAAAGGTAACAATAAAGTAAATGATGAAACTATTGCAGCATTAGTCACTCTTCAATTAATATCAAAACTCATAGTTAATCTATATTGTTTAGATAAAAAATTTAGACTTGATAATACTAACGCTAATTATGATATTATAGAACAATCGTTGATTAAATATATTAATTATCCATATTTTAAAACACCAAATTGTGTTATAAAATTTAAAGAAGAATTTTATGAAATTAAAAAAAATAGGGTAAGAAAAAATAAGTTAATAGAATTAAAAAAAGCATATGGGAAATATTGATATATTATATGATAGATACAAATCAAGATCATTAGAAGAAATTATATCTTATTTAAAACATATTAAAATAGTTAAAATGGAGGATGATGAATATTTTCCATTAGATAATGATACTATGAGTAATATTATAAAAAAACCTAGAAATGTTTCGTTTACATTTAATAGTGAAATCACAACAGATAAAGGTAATTTAATTTTGAGTGTTTTTAAGACTATTCCATTTTTAGTTAAATCATCATCTAGGTTTTTTTTGAAACCTGATATTGGTGAGGTTTTTGACCAAATATCGGACGAAGATATAAATCAAATATCAGCTATTTATGTTGATTCAGAAAACTTTAAAGTGGTAAATAGTGAAGGTGATCATTTTTTAATGGAGGCTGTGTTATTAGTTAATATTAAAAAAGTTAGAAAAGATAAACTAAAAAAGATAAATGAATAAAGAATTTAGATATGTTGGGGATGTTTCATTTTTATATAATAAAACATATTATTGTGAATATGTCTCAAGTGATTCTAATTATCCTTACCATGTTTTTGAATATAAAGGTAGTAAAATATTTGCATCAGTTACAGAAGATTATTTTAAATTGTCATTTGTGGATATAAAAGAAGAAAGAAAAATTAAAATAAACAAACTTAATGGAAGTAGGTAATTTTTTGATAGTAAAGAAAGATTTTGAAATAGAACTTTTATCAGATGATGGTAATGTTGATAAATGACACTAAAAAAAGGTGAAGCATATAAAATATCATATGTTTCAATAGATGTTTGTCAGTTAGATTTAGAATATAAAAATAGATCAGCGTGGTTTTCTTTAAATTATGTTAATTATTACTATGTCGATTATTATGAAAAATATTTTTATAATTATATAATAGGACTTAGAAAATATAAATTAAAACAAATAAATGAAAAGTGATTTATTAAAAATATTAAATGGTGCAGTGATAACTGAAACAAGAAATGGTAATTTTATTAATAAATATGTATTTGATTGTTCATGTCATGAATTAAGGAAAGATTTGTTTAATATTTTGTATAATATTGAATTAATTGAATTGGATTCTGGTAATTTTGAAACACATGAAAGACATTATATGTTAAATGAAAAATATATCTCAATTAAAAACAATATTAAATGTGTCAATTTGAAAGAAATTACAAATTTAATACAGTGTCGGTCACATATATTTTATGTAACAACAGAATTTTGTGATGCTTATTTTTCAATTAAAAAAGATATAGAAAGAAAACGAAAATTAAATAAATTAAGGAATGTCAGCAATTAAAGATAGAAATATTGATATAGAATATTGCCCCAAATGTTTATCATCTAGTATTTTTTATGTGAAATTTGACTTCAGATGTGATGATTGTAAATGGGAAGGATATAGACATGAGTTATTGTTTGATACCGATAAAGAATATATTTTATTAAAAAGAAAATTAAAATTAGAAAAAATAAATTATGACAGCAGAAGAAATTTGTAAAGAATTAAGATTAGATTATTCAAAAATATTGAACATATATCCCTATGGTTCAAAAGTTTACGGTACTGATGATGAATATTCCGATAGTGATTACATAATAGTGTTTAAAGCATCATTATTACCAAGTGGTGCATTTAGGGATAATGCTATTTCATCTGATGATGGGTTAATACAAGGCACTTGTTATTCAAGAGGTGGGTTTATAGACGCTATCAATAAGTATGAGATATCAGCATTAGAATGTATATTTTTACCTGAAGATAAAATTGTTCAAAAGAAAATGAATTTTGGTATAACTAAATTTTATGAACCAGAATTTATTAAGAAAATTATAAGTAAAGCATCTTCAAGTTGGTATTTTGCTACATTATCCGAAAAAGATGATAATAAAGAATATACAATTAAAAATACTTTCCATGCTTTAAGAATTTTAGAATTTGGAATTCAAATAAAAGAACATAAAAAAATTGTTGACTATTCAAGTATGAATGAATTAAGAAATAAAATTTATAGTAACTATAAAACATTTAATTTATATGATTATTATGATATATTTATTGAGTTTAGTGAAAAATTAAAAAATGGATAAAAAATATTTTGTGCATAAAGCTGACAATTTAGAAGATTTTTGTGATATACAACGGAAATTATTCATAGATGGTTATTCTTGGTTTAATAACGATAAGGATATTTTTATACCACCAAAAAAATATTATCCGTTGTATATTACAAATTTACCATATATGTGGGAGAATGAAAATGGTGATTATTATTATAATAATGGTTATTTTTCATATACTGAAAAAAAGAACAATATTAATTTTAATAAATTAAGACTTGAAAAATTAAAAAAGTTAAATAATGTCTGAATATGTAATTATAAATAGAAAAAATTAATTCATCATTTTAGCTAAAAGAATGTTATATTCATCTTCAAACAATTTACCATTTAAACAATAATCAGCAATAACAGCAATACTTTCCTTACTCCTCATTTTTTTATAAAACCCTTCACCTTCTCTAGAACCAATTGCATTTGTATTACCTTCTAATGTATAATAATTATTTTTATCTTCAGCAACAATTAACACAATATGACCATATCTTCCAAGATTTTTGTAATATAATGCCCCAACCATACCAGGTTTTATTTGTATCATTTTTTCCCCCCATTCTCGTTTCCAAATTAAGTTTTGGGTGAACCAATCTACAACTCTTGCTGAATGTGGTGCTTGTACACCTGCATCATAATGGATTTTTGCCATAGAGCTTGTACACCATGGATATCCTAACTTTCCAGATAAACCGCAAAAATTCATAGATTCAGCTATTCTAGGATGATCGTTGTTGCCAGTTAATTCAACAACACCTAACCAAGTGTATGCTTCTTTAATTACAGCATTAGAGTTATTATTTCTTATTTCAGTTCTATCTTCAATTACATCGCTGTTATTAGTAGCACTAAACCCAAAAATAGGATAATACGTTGCAACCAAGAATATAAGAATTTTTTTGATAGTGGTAAATCTGTCCATGCTTTATTTTTATTTTTCATTAATCCAAATTCATAAGTATCTGGATATTGTATCATATGAATTAAACGAGAAACACCCAATGCTAAAAGAAATATTACTGTTGCTGGTATTATTTTTCCAATTTTTTCTGGTGTCATTGAAAACATTCCAAGTAAAATTGAAAGATAATTATAACTAAAAGCAATTAATAATGCAAGAGGAATTGTCCATAAATCTGAAAATGCGCCATATAGTTTTTTCATTTTTTGTTTTATGTTATATATAAAAAAAAATAAAAAAAATATTTAAAAAATATAGATTTTTATATTTTTATATATATATTTATATGAGTAAAATATGTATATTAACAGGACAACCAGGATCAGGCAAAACAACAATTGCAAATAAAATTGTAGATAAATCAGAAGAAAAATGGTTTATAATAGATGGTGATGATATTAGAGCAATTTTTGATAATAAAGATTACACAAGAAAAGGTAGAGAAAAAAATATAGAATTGTCACATAACATCGCAAAATATTTAACATCAAAAAATGAAAATGTGATAATATCATTAGTATCACCTTACCGTGAATTCAGAAATGAATTAAAAAAATTGTATGATAATGTATTAGTGGTTTATGTATACACCGATGAAATTAGAGGTAGAGAGCATTATTTTTGTGATGATTATGAAGAACCAATTTCTAATTTTTTAGAAATATGTACAAATAACGTATCAATTGATAGTTGTGCATACGAAATATTAATTAAATTTAAAGATTATACCAATCAATAAATTCAACAACAACTTTATATAAACAATCAATTACTTCTTCATTATTTTCAATCTTGAAACAACTAATATGTTTTCCTAATTTATCAGTATAATACCATGATAATGTAACTGAATCTTTTTTTATTTTAAAAATATCAATTTTAAAATTTTTAATTTTATTTTCTAATTCTAATATTCTAAACCACACAGGCATAATCCAATTATAACTCGTATCAAATTTTAATAGGTTAGGTAAATCTAGTCTACCATTAATTGGATCATAATCAGACCACACAAACGCACCATTTAAATGTGGGTGTTTTGATAACTTCCCACCCATAAATTTCGCAATCTTTTTATTATTACTGTTACTCATAATTAAAAATTATTTATTATAGAACAAATATAGTTATTTTTTACATAATAAACAAAACTTTTATTTTTTATAATTATATTCATAATATGGAAGAAAAATTTAAAAAAGGTGATGAAAAACAAGTAAAGAAATTAGCAATTTTCACGTTTAAAATCGGGAACGAATTTGTTTGGTTAAAATATTATCAAAAATATTATCGTTTTAATGGTGAAAAATGGGAATATTATGGTAAAGGATTTGTTAGATTGCTATAATATTTATATATTTGTATTATGAAAGCAAAAGAAACATGTTTTGAATGTTATTATGCAATGTACCCTCACCATAAAGGTGTTAAATCTGTTGTTCATGGTGTTGATTTAATTGATGCGATTAAAAAAAGAAATCAAAATGCTATACTTGTTAAAGTATTTGATGAAGATGGTACTGAATACTCTGTTAAAGAACATGATGAAGCGTCACCTGATAATTATTATGATTATTATTGGGTAGATAATGATAACAAAGTATTATTTGACGAAAAAGAAGATAAATGGGGTGATTACTTAAGACGACAAAAAGAAATTGAGGAAGAAGAAGAAAAATTTAGAAATATGTTACCAATTATAAATGATGATCTTAAAGTTAGAGTTCTTGCTTATGATAATAAATTATTCTTTGTTCCAAATGAGCCGTTTTATAATATTGATAACCAATGGTTTCCAGCTAATGATAAAGGTAGGTTAGGATCAGTTTTAGCTTATTCTAATTTAAATCTTGGTGTATCAAGAGAGGCATTAGAATTGATGCGGAAAATTAAACGTGGTCGTGATGGTGTAGGTGATATTGATTGGTTTAAAATGAACGATGGAAGTTGCTCATTTAGTTGGTGGGGGTGGTTATATAGAGTAATGACCCCGACTGATTCTGTGTCAGCAAGAGGTTTTACTATCCGAGATCGTGATTGTGTTATTATTAAAAATGTTATTACGGATGAAATGATTAGTGGTTATAATAAATATGTAGATTATTGGAAACTCCCACAAGTAATTACAGATGAAAGTATTGTTAAATATAATAGATGTAAAAAACTAAAAAAAATAGCATAAGATGTTTGATAAACTAAAAAAGAATTATAAGAATTGGCAGATAAAAAAACACGTTTCAAGAAACAGTATAGAAATAAGCTATGAATTTATTAAATTAAGTAGCGATAGGTTTCTACTTGAATATATTGAGAAAAAAGCATTAGAATTAGCTGATAAAGAAAATCTCAAAATTTTTAATGTGCCATTTGATGTAATAAATGAGAATGAGACAGTAGAAAAAGAAAAAGCTGTAGGTCGATTTGTGTATTTAAAAGATGGTTTTAATTGTGTTGATTATAAAAAAATGTATAAGAAATTATATAGTGATATTCCTGAGGATGAATTAAATAGAAAAACTACATTACCACGTATTGAAATTAGTGAAAAAGGTGATGTTTTTGTTTTATTACATGAACTCGGTCATTATTTTTTATATAAAAGAAATCAACCACAATCAGAAGAAGGCGCAAATTCTTATTGTTCAGAATTTTTTAATAATTATCTTCCACCATTTTTTAAACGTGTTTTTCAAATTGATATTTCAATAAGAACAAATACATCTAAAGTAAAATTTACTGATATGGAAAATTATTATTATTTAGAAGATTATAAAGAATTTAAAAAAATACACAATGTTATTGAAAAATAGTGATATACAAGTAGGCAATATTATTGCTAGTGGTAAAGTATTTAGTAAAATATCAGAAATAGGAGAAGTTCTTGAAATTGGTAATGATGAACGAGAATTTGAACAAGTATATTGTCAATGTCAAGAATCATTTGAATGGTTTTTCAAAGATAATTATTGTGGTGTACCATTAACTAAAAAATGGCACAAAATATTTGGTGTTAAAAAAGATAACTTTATGAGTTATGTATATGATATATCTGTATTTGAGAAAGGTGATAAATGTTTAGTTTTTTCAGGAGATTATTTATATTTGAGAGAAATAAATAATGAAAAGGGGCAAGCACCTTATAATTTTATGGTTTTGTGGAATAAAGATATTAAAAAAGAATTTTATGTACATGAATTTCAGAAACTTTATGAAGCCATAAGTGGTAAAAAAATAAAATTTGATTTTGAAATAGTAGCAGAAAAATATAATTTATAATGAGAGAATATGCAATAAAAATATTAAAAAAATATAATATTGATATAAATATATTAGAAAATTATAATGAGCCACATAGGTTTTATCATAATTGGGATCATATAGAGTCAATGTTAATAAGTGCAAAGAATAAAAATATATTGACAAATTCTTTAACGCTTGCTATAATTTTTCATGATATATTTTATGATCCTAAATTAAAAAATAATGAACAAAGATCTGCTGATATATTTTATTCTTGGATACAAGATAGTGAAATATATCAGGCGATTATTGATACAGAAACACATAAGCCATCAAATGAATTATCAAGAATATTATGTGAATTAGATATTGATAACTTGTATGGTGACTTTGATATATTTATTGATAATTCTTATAAATTATTTAAAGAATTTCAATACGTTGATTGGAAAACATATAGTGTTGAAAGAATTAAATTTTTAGAAAAATATAATGTTGATCCTATTTATATAAAAGCAGTAAAAAGTTTTAAACCAAAAATTGGAGTTTATGCTGGAAGTTTTAATAAATTTCATAAGGGGCATTATAATATACTTGAGAAGGCAGAAAGAATTTTTGATAAAGTAATTATAGCAAGAGGTGTTAATTCTGAAAAAAATGATAAAATATTTGAATTACCAGAAATAATTTCAAATAGACAAATTGAAAATTATGATGGGTTATTAACAGATTTTATTGACTCACTTGGTTATGATGTTACTCTTATAAGGGGGTTAAGAAACATTACGGACTTACAATTTGAATTGAAACAATATCAGTACTTAAAGGACTTTAAACCTGATATAAACGTTGTATCGTTGTTTTGTGATAAAGAATTTGAACACGTTAGTAGTTCAGCAATAAGAATGTTGGAGAAATATGGGAAATCAAGTAAATATTTAATATAAAAATGACTAAATTAGAAGAATTGAAAAAACAAATAGAAGAATATGTAATAGATTTAATATTGAATTCTGATGCGGAAAATGATTGGAATAAATGTTTTTATAAGGATAATATAATTATTTCAACAGATAATAGTAAGTTTAATGTTAAATTTAAATCATCAAATGGTTGGACAGATTATGAATATGATATTAATCCCAATAGAAATATATTTATCTTAAATAAAGAAAAAAATATTTTAAATAAAAAATTAAATTCTAAATTCAAGGAAATAAGATATAATATTGATAATAAAAAACAATTAACAACACTTAAAAAAATTGTTAGTAATTTTCCAATAAGAATTCAACGAAAAGAAAAATTGAAAAAATTGAATTCTGAATCAGAATAATGAAAAGTATTTTAAATAATATATTTGGTGTATCTAAAAGAGGTAAAGGTAAAGTAGTTGATGGTAAAGTAACAGAATATGAATTAATAACTTATGATTATGTTGGTAAACCAATAGATTTTGATTCTATTAATGAAACACATAAACAATTGATGATTTTATTAAAGAAACAACAATTAAGAGAAGATAGAATAAATAAGTTAAATAAATTAAACAATGGATGAATTTGTATGTAAGGCATGTGGTAAGTGTTGTAATAAGCATTGGTTAGTCAAGTTAACAAATAGACATGAAATATTATTATTTAAAGATTCTTTAATTTCTGGTGAATATATATTTACTGTTAGCAGTAATACTACATTCCATCTCCGAATGAAGTTACTACGTCAAAATCTTTTTCTTTTCTTTTTTCTTCCACCCTCTTTAAAGAAATATTAAAATACTTTTTTGTATTATCTATTCCAATAAAGTTCCTATTAGTGTTTATACAAGCAATTCCACTCGAACAACTACCCATCGTGTTATCCAATACAGTTTCATTCTCATTTGAGTATGTATTTATCAAAAATTCCATCAATGAAATAGGTTTTTGTGTTGGATGTAATCCGTTTTCTCTATTGTACCTCAATATACTTTTTGGATAACCTGTTTTATCTTGTATGTATGTTTCTCTTTTACTTTCACTGGATAAATGACCAAGTGTTCCTGCTTTGCCTTTGTTTGATAAAACTAATTCAGTATCATCAAGTTCAAGGTTATATGTAATCTTTTTAACGCTTGAAAGTATTTCATCATATCTATTTTCAATACCAAATAAATCACATATTTTATTCCATTGCTGTTCTGTTGGCAATTGTGAACCATTCATTTTATTTGTAACCCAACCTGTCATTCCACCTGTTCTTGAAAGCTCTAATTTAGAAACATCAATTTGTTTCAAGTTAAGTTTTTTCATATTTTCAACCATAATATTAGCAAATTCCATATTAGGTGTTTTATTATAAAATACAGATATGGTTTCGTGTATTTTTAATGGTTGGTAATTTACTAATTGAAAGTTACCTGCATTATTCTTTTCCCAAATCCAATCATATTTATACCAATCTAAATTAGAAGTTCGCAATAAAGATGAAAATGGTTCTGAACCAAATAAAACTATCACACCCTTATCTTTAATAATTCGTTTGTATTGTTCCCAAAGTTTATCAAATGGTATAATTATATCCCAAACACAAGCAGTCGTTCCATAAGGTAAATCACAGCAAATAAAATCAATACTTTTATCAGGTATCAATTTCATTTGTTCTATTGTATCTCCATATCTTAAATCTATTGTCATAATTTTATTTTAATATTTTGCCACCGCACAAAAAAGAAAAGAAAAAGGTTCAGTTCTTCGATTCAAATTTTGTGGTTTAAATCCGTACTACTGCTAACATCGTGTATAAAACATAATGGTTTCAGCGGTATATTCAAAGTTTGTACTTTTATTATAGTTCTTTTTATGTTTAAAGTTTAGTGCATCTAATCCATTACGTTTCATACACGTAGCCGATGACTGTAAGTTTCTAAAAGATAATAAATGTAGCATCCATGATGAAAGACAACCATATAAATGTAAATTATATTTTTGTGAAGGAAAACAAATTTAAAAATGGGATTAAATAAAAAAATGTACTATAAATGATAAAGATAGTATTGAATAACTTCATAAAAAACAATAATAAATAAACATAAATAATATCATATAATACCTTTTTTGACTTTCGAATATTTATATATATTAGTATAATATACTAATTAAATAACAAACA
>Ga0114918_10006355_pt1 | contig 10007 bp, 12 predicted proteins | sample LantaG_FD_87015 | JGI IMG/M metagenome (GOLD analysis project Ga0114918, IMG submission 87015) | Deep subsurface microbial communities from Baltic Sea to uncover new lineages of life (NeLLi) - Landsort_02402 metaG | ecosystem: Environmental > Aquatic > Marine > Oceanic > Sediment | place...
AACATAAAAATCTAAATCTTTGCTATTGTTATTGTTAAAATCTTTTTTTGGCAAATTCTTAAAAGAACATTTCCCTAAGGCTTTGCTTCCTGGCTTATTTTCCCGAACGCCTTCTTTAGGTTTTCTTTTATCCCCAGTTGGTCTAAACGTTTCAGGAAAGATTTATTGACTTTCCAAAATGCTTCCTCTAAAACATCTACATCGGAAAAAGATAATTCCAATAGTTCGTCTGCGCTCAAGTCGCTAACTTCTGGAAGTACTTCCTCTATAATGCTTTTTACTTCTTTTACTCCCAAAGTATCTTTTTGTTCAGCCAACCTTGAACCAAATTTATAAACATCTTTTACTCTAAGTTCTTTTATTTCAACTTCTTTCTCGTTTATTTTTATTTTTTCAGATTTTCTCATTTATTTAAATATCCTAAAAAACTAAACTATTCTGCAACCTGTCCCCTGTCTATAACGTCTACAATACCAGAATATTGAGCATGTTCAATAAATTCTAACTCAAATTGCATTGTTTGCCAATCTTCTCCTACTAACGCATAATTACCCGTAGGCTTCATGCTTACGTAGCCCTTAAGGTCTTGTTTCCTTCCAGTTGGAGGATTACCAACAAAAAAGATATGTCCTTTTACAGAACTTGCCCCTAAACCATCTATAGAATAGTGATTAAGTGCTGGTACTGCATAAGTTAGATGGAGTACAGCATCTTCAACAATAACACTTCCTTCTAGTACCCTTAAGAGTCCTGCACTTAAATCTACTTCGTAATCTGTTCCAAGTACGTAAGTAGTTGCATCAGTAACATCTTTAACTACTATAGTTGTAATGTTATATTTACCTATCTCTACCCACTTACCCTTACTAGCAGTTAAATTAGAAACCACCGCAGCATCAAGAGCTTGAACTGTTTCTGTAATTGTTGTCCCAAAAAACCAATTTTTAATGTTGTTTACATTAACATCGTCGAGTGTAAGTGTGCCTTTTGCAGTAACTTTTGTTACTATATCCTTGTCTTTTGTTGCTGTTCCTGCTCTTGAGCTATAATGATCTAAGTTCTCTGTTTCTACAGTAATTTCAAAGGCTGAGGCGTTACCTAAATCCCTATATTTTCCAGTAAATGTAGTTTCTGCTTGAAATATTACTTTTCCTTTTCCAAGCGTATAATCAGTTGTTTCAATTATACTTGCAGTCATTTTTAACTCCTACTTGAATTTATTGTTTCAATATTTACCATAAAATTTGATGTAAATAACGGAAATACATTATTTACAAGTGTACTACTTTCTATGTCTATCTTCCATTTATATTTACGCAACCTGAGTATTGCGTTCTCTATTTCTTCTCTTAGTTCTTCACAAAGAATAAAACCATCATAAGTTATAACGTTAGTAACCTCCGTTTTATCCTCGCTTACAATGCCTACAAAGAAATTTATCTTGTACGTGTTTCTATTGCCGCCTCTTATAACATTTTCAACATTATTGATAACGACATAAGGAGAATAGGTCTTTGCAGGTGAATTATTTACATCATTACCACAAAAAACGTTAATATTGCTTGTATAAGTGGCTTGTGTGAACACTTTCAATTGTGCGTCTGCAACAATCCCGTCTCTAAGTCTTTCTAAAACACTTCTTATTCCCATGTTATTACAACCTTTCAAATGATTTTGTGAAAGTTTTAGTAAGAGATTCTGCGAAAATTTCTCCTGCCCTACTTCCAAATTTTTGAAAAACTGGCTTCATTGTTGGTCTAGCAGGTATTTCTAGGGAATTTGTTGCGTTTTTTATTGGAAAAAAATCTATTCCTGGTACATCTAACCTCTTTTTTCTACCTGCCCCCAACTTTCGTTGCATTCTCTTAGTGGTTTTAAATACTTTTCCTCGTTGCATTACATAAGATGTTTTTTGGAGATTTCTATCAAAACGCAACCCCCTATTCTTTTTTACATCCCGTTTTGAAAACGTTCCAAAGCCTATTTCGCATTTATTACCCCAATAATTGACAATGTATCTTGTCATTTTTCCAAGCCAAAAAAATGCTGTTTCTTTACGAGCTTGAAGGGTTAAGGGGTGCGTTTTTTTCCAATTTCCTTCTCCATTACTTTCAATAAAATCTCTTACTCTTGCTGTTAAAAAAGCACCCGACGCTTTTAAACTGTTTTTTCTATCTTCAAAATATATTTTTTTTATAGGATCGAAATCTTTTAATTTTTTTTCAAAATTACTTTTATATTCTATAGAAATCATTTTCCTAACCTCTCATCCCTACGAATATACAACTTAGAAACATAATCATCTTCACTATCTATCTTGTCAACTATCCACTTAATTCCCCCAATCCAAATTGTATCGAGATATTGGGATACAATATCTGTTTTCTTAACAAAACATATAGCTTTTTGACAAGAACCCTCTGCTGTAATTTCTAAATCGTTAAGATATTCTATATGTGCGTCTATATTTATATTTGAAGAAGAATCTTCTGAAAGATATACTATTTCCTCAGAAAATTCATCAGAATTAAAAAATATACTTAAATCATTTGTCAGGTTACTTTTAAAACTCATTATAATACCCCTAAGCTACTACTTCAGCACAAAGTGTTGCGTCTGGCTCATGTAAGGCGGTTAATGGGCTAGATTGTAACATAACTATACGAGAACTTGGGTCTTCTACTACCCAACTTTTTGGGAAATATTGTACTGAAGCAAAACCAGCTTCTAGGTCTTGTATTGCTGCATAATGTCTTACAGCTCTTAATCTTGTACTGCCCATGAAGATTTTCTTAGCAGGTACATAATATTCTGTTGCCCCTGCATCAGATATATATGTTTCAGCATAAGTAAAGATAGGCATACCAAGTATATCACCTTGATATTCTGCACCTGATGGTAGCATTTTAGGATCAATCTGTCCCATTATAATTCTACGATTGTCTAACAAGGATTGTACGCTTGCATGTTCTATAAATGCGTCCCAAGCTGTGTATCCCATTATGATTACATCTGGAACTAATCCAGAATTGGTTTGAATTAATCGTTTCCAGGTTTTGAGATTAGTAAGAGGTTCTGCTGTATCTTCTGTCCAAGCTGTTATAGTCCCTACTGCTATAGTATGCCCAGCAGTTCTAAGAAAATCTATCTCTGAATCATATCCATCACCGGAAACTGTTATAGTCCCTGTTTCCAAAGCCTTAGCTGCCATCCATTCTTCTCTTCTTATGACCATGCTTCTCATATCCTCTAAATCTTTCATAAGAGTTTCCGCTGCTCTCTGTTGTGGGGATTTTCCCATATAGATGGTATCCCCCATCGCTCTATTGTTAAGAACTTCATCTGGTTTTATAACTCTTTTTGGTTTTAGATATGGTGGTTTGAAAGTATAAGTTGTAAATCCTTGCCTTTCATCCAACTTGCCTTGAGCTATTGGCTTAACAAAAGGAGCGAGTCTCCTTTTTTCTTTGAAAATATCTATATCTACATAAGCACCGGCAGAAACTTCAACACTCTTAAAAAAAGTATCTAATAAAAAAGTTGTAGGTGGGTGTTTTCTTTCTAATGCTTTTAACATTGTTCTAGTACTATACATGCTAATTGTCATTATTTATTTCCTTTCTAAATAACTTATAACTTATAACTACATATTAGGACTGTTGGTAAGCGGCTTTCAAATGTAATCCATATTTAGAAAGCTCATATTTACTGTTAGCGAAAGTTAGCCCTGCTCCAAAAGTTACCTTATTTTCGTTGTATTCTCCTGTATACCAACCTATTGTAGTAAGATCACTTAAAGAAGCGTCCCCGTCTTCACCTAACAAACACATATTTTCATAAAGTTGACTACCATCTACACTTGCCGCAAGTGCCTGTGTATATTTGCCTGAACCTGCCGAAACTGTTACAGTAAAGGTATCTCCAACTATAAAATCGGAATCCCCGTCTGCTATAGTAATTCCAAAATGATTATTGCTATAAGCTGCTGCTATTGTTAAATCTTCTAACCTTACACCATCTGGATCAAAAACATTAAATACTTCTGAACCACTGACATCTGCATTATAGCAAGTTAAAGTATATATACCTAACTTTATGTCATTCCCTGCTGTTAATGTGCCAGGAACACCGTTTCCAGTATTAGTGCCTGCTACTGCGGCTCCAGTACTTTTAGTAATCCTTCCTATAAGTGTTCCCTTATCAAGATTTTGCCCGCTTATAAGAGTAATTGGTCTTGTAATAACAGGAAAATCACCAGCCATAAGATTTTCATAACTATAAGATTCACTTGAATATCCTAAACTCTCAGTCATTATTTATCCTCCTTTTTTTCTTCTTCTTCCCCTGTCATTTGGTTTATAATCTTTTCCTCTTCTTCTTTATCTTTCTCCTCTTCGTTATCTTCCTCAGCAGCTTTAAATTTAATTGCATTATTATCTGCTACTAAAGAATTAACATCTACACCTCTTTCTTTTTGTGCTTGCCACAATTTATAACCAGTTTCCTCTACAGTATAACCGGCTTCTATAGCGTTAATTATATCTTTCTCAAAACCAGGAGAAGATAATTTTTGTATAGCTCCTATTCTTTTTCTTTCCTTAGCTATCCCTTCAACTACACCCTTCTTAATGCCCTCTTCCAATCCCGATACTTTTCCTTCAAAAAACTTTTTTTCTTGAATGGCTTTTAAAAGTTCTGGATTTTGTTTTGCAAGAGTGTCCTCAGTAAGTTCTATTTTTTCTAACATAGAAAAATCTCCTTCTATGGATTCATTATTATTACTACCATTACTATTATATATATAATTATCAATATCACCAAAACCATCTGCTAGTCCTGACTTAATTGCTTGCTCTCCTATAAACATCCTACCCCCTGCCATATTCTTCAGGACATATTCTTCAGTCTGACCTCTAAATTTTGCTACATCCTGAACAAATACACTATAATAACAATCAACTTTTTCTTGAATTGATTTTTTACCATCGTCAGACAATGGTTCATATGCTGAAGCAATCCGTTTATATTGCCCTGCATAAATCTCAGTCGTTTTAACACCTTCTAATTCTTCTTTCTTAGAAAAATCCCTATGCAATGTAACAACACCTATACTACCCACAGAAGCCGTTTGAGAAGATAAAATAACCTTATCAGCCGCCGAAGCAATCCAATAAGCCGCACTAGCCGCCATATCTTTTGCTATAGCTATTACCTGTTTATCTTCTCGCATTCTATAAATAAGATTTGCGACAGTTTGAATTGAAGAAATATCCCCGCCGGGTGAGTTAATACTAAGAATAACCTTTGTTATTGTCTTGTCCTTTGATATTTTTTTTAATATTCCTTCTAATTCTAATGTGGAAGTTGCCCTCCCCAAAAAGAAAGATAAAAAACTTATTCTTGGTTCTAAGACCCCATCTATATTTAGTATAACTGTTTTATTTTCTTCAATATTTCCTGTCTTACTTTCAATATCTATAAAATCCATTTCTTCTAATTGATAGTTCTCATTACTATTATAAGATATATTTTCCATAATACCACTTCTAATAGCAAAAATTTTATTAAAAATATTAGAAATATTTATTATTTTCTTCATTTTAGTTATTCCTAATTAACCCTAAACTTCTCGTATATCAGGAGTTATTTCTGTTTTAGCTCCTACTTTAATTTCTTTTATTAATCCTGCTTTTTCTCTAAGATTTTTTTCTATTTCTCTTTGTCTATGTATGTCTAACCAATCCATATTAGAAATTTCTTCTGCTTCCTTTTGTATTGTACTAACCCCTAATAAAACTCGCCTCTCTGCCGCTTCCACTTCCTTAGTTGGATCAATACTACCACCCAAAGAACCTATCCATTTAGCTTTAGCATATTGAAATTTTAATTCTTTATAATTTTTTAACTCGATTTCTCCACTAGCAACCAGACCATCAATAAATAATTCATAAACTGGCTGACAAAAATAATCCACAATAATTTGTCTATGATATTTAAATAATTGCCATGCCTGTAATAAGGCAGCTCTTGCTGCACTATAAGAACTAGAAAAATGTAAAGTTAAAACTTCATACGGTATCCCTAAACTTGAACCTATTTCTTTTGTAATTGCTTCCACAAATTCTTTATAAGTACTATTTGGTCTGCCTGGATTAGCAACTTCTATACTTTCATTTTCAAGCAAATTAACTATACCACCTGGGCTTAGAGAAATTTCTCCCTTTTCTTCTTCGGATGTGGATTGCTCTGTTGTTCCTGGCAATCCTTCTGCTGTTTCAGTTTTAACGAATACTGAAAAGAAACTTGCTATAACTGCTGCTGTTAATTCAGCTTCAGAATATTTTTCCAACTGCCTTAAAGAATCTAATATTGAAAAAAATATTGGTATCCCTCTCTTCAATCCAGGCCTACCTCCTCCGCCTTTTTCAAATATATGTAAAATTCTTTTGCGATTTGTATTTACCCCATAAACAGGAACTCTTTGCCATTTAAATTTATCAACTGTTATTAAATCAGAATAAGGGTGTTGTTTTAATATATGATAATGAGTGGGTTTACCAAAATAATTTACCTCAATACCCCGCATTATTTTTTCTGAATCCATAGTATAATTAGGATTAGAAACTCTATCCCCCTCTATAGCTTGTAATTTTAAACTAACTTTTTTATTTATTTTATCTGTAGTATATAAAGTATTTATAAATATATCCCCAGATATAAGCATACCCACCAATACCATCATTTGTAATGAATTAAAATGTAAAGAATCCTCTATATCACAATTATATGACCACTCTTCAAATTTTGTTTCTATAACACGCTCAATTTTTACTGCCTCTTCTTTTGTAATACCTAATTTCTCATAATCTAATCTACTTTGTAATTTTAAACCTGTCCCTACAGAATTTAACTTAATGCGATTTACAATACTAGTAGCCAGTGGATAATTCCTATAGGCGTCCCTACATCTACTAATTAAAGTAGCCTGTGTAGTTTCAGAATAGGCCGCATTAACATCTGTTTGTGAAGCATACCACTTCCGCATAGTCTTTTTTATAAGACTAGCACTATTATAAGCTGAATCCAACATGGAAGCTTTAATTTTATTTGTTTTACCACCTGAAAAAAATTTTAATACTCGTTTAAACATTTACATCTCCCTTAAGAATCTGGCATTCCATATTGTACCCTAACTCTTCCACTACTATTTTCTTCCCTATCTGCCATAGTCCTTAACCATTTTTCCCTAGCATATAATGTTCCTAAGTCTCCACGAGTCAATGACCTACTACCCATAGAATAACTTTGAGAACCTGTCTCTATTGTGGCAATTGCAGTTTGAACCTCTACCAATTGTTCTGCATAAGTTTTTATTGCCATACTTGAAACCCTCCTCTTTTTCTAATAAATTTTTTTACAACTTTTTTATTGAGTAATGAATCTTTTCCTAATTCAACTAATAAAGTTCTTATATCTTCTTTAGCTACTGTAGCATATACAAGAGCTGAGAACCAATGTTGGGGTGCGTTAGCATATTTTGGTATCCATTTATATTTACCCTTTTGATTTATTCTAACTTCATTACTAAGATGTTGATAAAACCTTATAGAAGTATCTTTAGGAAACGTCCAAGCCCCTTCACTATTAGAAGTTCTCTCAAAAGCTGTTGCTATCTCATCCTTTACAACAGAACTATTAATATATAGAACACGATTATTTATCCCCTTTTTATAATTGACTGATTTTTTAAAATCTATTTTCTTAATCGGTACTGATCCTCTATCTTTTAAAGGAATAAAAGGAGTACCCATGCTCACACAAAAATCTATTATATCTTCTGCTACTAAACCATCAGTGCTATCCAATGTAACCCTATACAATCTATTAAGATAAGGGTTTATTTTATTTAAAAACCCTTTCCAATTTGTATTATTAAATTCGTCTTTCCATTGAGAAATATTATAATCTAAAATATGTCCTGAAGGTATTAAACCTTTTTTCCAACCTACAAGCACCCAAAAAAGCTCACCTTTCCTTTGAACGTCCACCCCCACTGTATAAAAATCATAACCTTCAACAAATCCTTTAACTCGTTCTGACTCTAAAGCTCTTAACTTATGTTCTTTTATTATTACAGCTTCTTCTTTACTTGTCTCAGCAAGTTCGTCTGTAAGAAAAATTCTAAAAGCCTCTGCACCAGCTTGTTTAGCCGTTAAAAAATCTGTTGCTAATTGTCCCCACTTAGTAAATATACTATAAAGTGAAGATATTTGCAAAGTTTTTTGTCCAATCTTTGTAGCTTCTATCTGTTCATAAGTAATAGGATCAACACAAACTCCCTTACCTGAATTAATAATTTCTAATTTTTCATGTTCTTTCCAATAGCAACCACACTCCCTACATCTATATTTTGTAGTGTCCTTAACCTTTTCATAATCCCATGTACCATTTTTATTTTTACCATCCCATTCAAGATTCTTAAAAAGTAATGGTTGGTATTCTTCACATTCTGGACAAGCAACCCACCATTGATAAAAATTAGTATTAGTAGCTTCCTTCCAACTATGATGGTCGGGGTTTTCAGGTGGTGTTGTTGCAAATACTCCTTTACGTTTCCCTGCAAATGTACGTGTTCTTTTTTGTAAATAGCTTACAGGCTCTCTCCATATACCACATTCGTCTCCAAAAACAAATCTACAAGGCATTGACCTAATTGTTGTTTTATTGCTAGCATACGAAGCTTTAAAATTAGCATTAAATAATCTAAAAGTTTGAGTTTTCCATTTCTCACCAGTTAAATTTAAATTTCCTAAAAAAGGTTTAAGTCTAGATTTAAGGAAGATTTTTATTTCATCCTCAGTTGACATAACCCACATCGTAGGCACTGCCCCTCTAACATACTGAGTAACGTAAAGTAATACTCCCATCATATAAGTAGTCTTAGATGTTTGGCTTCCAAAAACTAAATATATCCAATCTACTTCAGGGTCTTCAAACCATTCACACAATAACTTAACCCAGGGGGAATACTTAACATCAAACCTAGCAAACCTATCATCTTCTGTTAAATTAAAACCTTCTTTAAAAAAATCATAAATATTATTGTAGGGAGATATATGTAAGCTACTTCTGAATACTTCAGCAACTCTACTATCCATTCTGCTTACCCCCCTCTATTTTCTTATCTATTTTTTCAGCAGCTTCTTTTAAACTTTTTTCTATATCCTGATGCATTTCTCGTAATATTTTTTGAGAAAACTGAAATTTTAAAGCCCATTTCTCAACTGTCTCCACTAATACTTCCCAAGTACTAGAAAATACATCTGCTATATCATTTGTTAATACTTCTACAGGAATTAACAAACCGTCTGAAATTTCATTTTCTCTTCGTTTTGTTTTAACCTGTTCTATTTTATAACGTCGCTCAGCTTCTACCTTAGTAACTAATTCGTCTGGAAGATTTTCTTCTCCATTAGTTTCATTTATAGAATCACTATCAAAAAGATTTTCAGGAAAGCTACTCTCACCACCTACATTATCCATAAGATTAGAATCGTCCAACATTTTTTGATAATATTTTACATCCTGGTTTATACTTGTTGCTTTTTCTGATTGCTTAGCATTATCCCTAATCTTTTTTAATTTCTCTATTCTTAAACCTACATCTTTAATCCATTTTTGAAAAGATTTTCGCTTAGGTTGCCCATAAACTTTTATTAAATCAGGAATTCTAACATAAGCATATGGGCATTTATATTCTTGTACATGTTTACTTTTAAATTTTCCTAAATTTGTTTTATGTCTAATTGTAGAAGGATGTCTATCAAATAAAACAGCCGCCAATTTAATCAACATATATTCTGGAAATTTTCTATGGATTATTTTTTTGCTCGGATTAGAATGATGTTCTCTCATTACCACTTCCATTTAATTTATTATCTTCCTTATAGTTATATCATTTTTTCAATATGTATACTTTGTTTTTTGAAAAAAATTTCTAGCGATCG
>Ga0114918_10006356_pt1 | contig 10006 bp, 6 predicted proteins | sample LantaG_FD_87015 | JGI IMG/M metagenome (GOLD analysis project Ga0114918, IMG submission 87015) | Deep subsurface microbial communities from Baltic Sea to uncover new lineages of life (NeLLi) - Landsort_02402 metaG | ecosystem: Environmental > Aquatic > Marine > Oceanic > Sediment | place: Baltic...
CTTGGGCACAGTCCGTAGCGCCCACTCCACCAGATGAGGCGGGATGCGCACCAGGTTGCCGTCAGAAACATCGGCCCCGGCTTTCTCGAACAGGTCGAGCGCTTCCTGATCGTAGAAACGCATTCCCGTCCGCGCCATAATCTCCAGGCTGGCCTCGTGCAGCCGGGCGATCTGATCGTCGGTCAGGCTACGGAACACGACGGACCGGTATAGACTGTGTTGGCTATTGAGCGTATTCATCATATTGGCACCTCGTCCGATTTTGGAGCCATCATCCATAGATTACCGGCAGGCTTTACACTACTCTGCAAGTGACTCTAAGTCGAGTGCCTTGAGTTTTTCCGGTGTGGGGTTGCCATCTTCGTCCCACCCCATTGCCGCGTAGAAATCCCCGACCAGCTGATGAATCTCCACCGTCATCCCTTGGGTGGGGCCAGGATCGCTGACGCGCTCTTCGGTAAAATGGTCCGGCAAGTCATCGTCCTCCCGGCCAGCCCCAAGGCGCAGATTGAACAGCTTCTCCAGGTTGATAATGCGCTCACCAATGAGGGCCAGTTCACCCGCGTTCACGTCCCAACCTGTCAGTGCGGCGGTCAGCGCCGCCTCGTTCTCCAGGCTGTAATCGCCTACCACCGACAACACCGCCATCTTGCAGATACCCAGTGCATCGAGGACAGCCGACACGGTCATCGCCTGCCTGACCATCTGGCCTTTTCCCTCAATAGAGAAACGGTCTACCGATTTCTCGGTGCCGAACCGCTCCCGGCCCTCCTCCGCACTCCACCGGTACTCCGCCAAAACATACACGCTGGCGTAATCGCCGCCCCGGGTGGAGACGGCGTAGCCCAATGCCGTGCCCATAGCGCCACGAGGGTCGTAGCCCGTCAACTCCAGCCCTTTGCTATGGTAAGCGTAGGCCTCCGCACCCTGACCGATGATCTGCGCCGCCCGTCGCACCCCTTCGGCCAACACAGCGCCAAAGCCCTCCCGCCGGGCAATGCGCTTCATCATGGCTTCCATCGCCTCGGCGTTGCCCCAGGTCAGTTCAACCCCGTCGGTGTCCTCGGGCGAGAGAATCCCACGCTCGTACAGTTCCATCGCAAAGGCCAGGACGCCTCCGGTGGAGACGGCGTCAATGCCCAGATCGCCGGCCAGGTTGTAGAGGTACAGCAAAGCCTCTGGGTCATCCAGACCACACTTGGAGCCCAGGTTTATAATTGGCTCGATGTCGGGCCGCTCGCCGCGCGTTCCCCCGTAGCGTCCCTTGGGAATCTCAATCTTGGCCTTGCAATGCACGGGGCAGTGGTAACAGGAACAGGGATGGGTCACGTACTCTATCAGCCGCTGCCCGTCAATGCGCTCCGCTCCCTCGAAGTGCACATGCTGGTAGTTTCGGGTGCTGAGGATGCCGAGAGCATTGTCCGACCCCACGTAGGCACTGTTGCTGAAGCGAGCGTACGTCTCATAGCGGGGAGACGTGCGAATGTTTTCCGCGTATTTGCGTACCTGCCGACGGACGTTCTCGTCCCTTCTGCTACGCCGCTTTCCCCCTCGCACCGCGATCGCCTTGAGGTTCTTGGCCCCCATCACTGCACCCAGCCCAGTCCGTCCAGCGGCGTGCCGGGTGCCGGTCATGATGCAGGCATAGCAAACCAGATTCTCCCCGCCAACACCGATGACCGCAAGCCTTACCCCTTTCCCCAACTCAGCCTGGAGTGATTCTACAGCGGTGCGCGAATCAAGTCCCCACAAATGGGTGGCATCCCTGAATTCCACCCGGTCGCCGTCAATCCACAGCGTCACCGGATGCCGTGCGCGACCCCGGATCAGCAGCGTCTGAACTCCCGCTGCCCGCAACTCGGCCCCGAAGTGGCCACCGACGTTGGAACTTCCCAGCAGGCCGGTCAGCGGCGAGCGCGCGCCGATGTGCAGACGGGAGGAGGAAGGAGCCTCAGTGCCCGTAAGCAGCCCGCAACTGAGTACCAGGATGTTCTCAGGCCCCAGTGGATCGGTCCCCGGGCCGATGTGCTCTGCCAGCAGCCAGGCATTGATCCCCCGGCCACCCAGGAACCGCCGGGCCAGCACCTCCGGGAAGTCCGCGCGCTCAATCTCCTCGGTCGTCAGATCCACGGTCAGCAACTTGCCTACAAGATTCATATCTGATTTCTCCACTACCTTTCGTACCCTAGGATAACTGCTCAGGCTGATGGGCGAAGGTCTCCCGACCGAGCCCTTTCCAGGTCTGTTTCCACCACCCAACAAAGCAGATACAGGCGTTTCTTTAACAACAATCTCGCTCAGCGTCCCTCTAAGGCTAGCCGTGTTTCAGAGTGTAGGCAATCTCCTCCCGCACACCATCGGGCAAAGGTTCCGGACGATGTTCCTCGATGATGGATACCGTCTTCTCCCGCAATCGCTCACCCAAGCGCCTGCTGCCATCCGCGGCCCAATCGTCCATGCGTTGCCGGCTGATTAACGCTGGCTGCCACAGTTCTCGGAAATGCTTCAGGGTATGCCTGGCCGTCAGAAAATCGCCCCCTGGTCCAACCTGGTGAATCACCTCCAGCGCCAGAGAGTCGGCATCCAGCGATACGCCCTCCATAAAGCGACGCATCATCGAGATCATCTCGGCGGTGAAGACAATCATCTCCGGCGAGGTGGTCAGCCCTGCCTCCAGATAGCCTATGTCGTGCGCCAGGTTAGTGCCGGTCAAGAGCGCCACCAGCACCGAGAAAGCGGCGTCGGCTGCAGCCTGCTCGTCCATCACGCAGCTATCGGACATACCGGCGTATCCCCAGGTGGGCAGCCCGTAGAAGCGCCCCATCTCGGCCACGAGGACACGGGCCAACTGATACTCCGGCGCGCCGTATACGCTGATCATCGTCTTCATATCCATGTGGTGCAGGCCCTGGCCGTAGACAAATGGCGCTCCAGGATGCTTGAGTTGGTGCATCACCAGGCCGGAGAGCACCTCCGCGTTGCCCAAAGCCAGCCCGCCAGCCAAGGTCACCGGTGCAGTCCCCCCCATCATCGGCGCAGGGGAGTGAACGATAGGCAAAGCCCGCTCGGCCATATAGAGTAACTTCCCCGTGGCTGTCTCCGAGTGCCTTAGCGGCGTCGAGGGCTCGGAGTAGAGAAGCAGCGTCGGGTTGAGCCGTAACTGATCTATCCCGCCAGCGGCTGCGGATGCCATGCTGACGATGGCCTCGCAATCGGCGCGGTCGTCGCACACAAAGACGACAGGCTTGGCAGTGTGCTCCAGCATCAGCGCAAACTGGTGCCGATAGGGGTTGGCCGTATCCAGGTCGGACGGAATACCCATAGACATGCAGAATTGTAACTGTGGCAGGGCATCCACCACGTGGATGCAGTCAACTACGTCAGCCGCGGTGAATGGGCGGTGTTCTCCCGTGTGCGGATCCAGATAATTGGGGCAGTCGGAGCCGGGGCCGAAGTTGACCTCCATCCCTTCCAGCCGGGCGATGACCTCGTCGCTCCCTCGCTTGCATAGAACGATGCGCGAGGGGGCCTGCTTCAACGCCCACTCCACCAGCCCAGGCGGAAAGCGGACCAGGTTATCGTCGGTGATCACGGCATCGGTCTGGCGCAACAGATCCAGCGCCTCGTCGTGGTAGACCCGCACACCGGTGCGCCGCAGAATCTCCAGCGACGCGCAGTGGATGATCTCACATTGCTCCTGGCTCAACATACTCAACTGTGGAAATGCAAGAATATCTTGGGTCATGGCATTATCCTCCTAAAAGATGATTCGATAAAGTCCACTCCAGCCCCATCCCCTGGGGTAGAGCTGTCAAGCGTGGTGGTAGTAGCTGTCCTTCCGATAGAGCTCCGCTGCCCGGCTGACCGCATCACGGTCCAACTCAAAGCCGAGCCCTGGCCCGTCAATCGGCCCAAGCTTTCCATCCCGCGGTGTGATGTCGGGGGCAGCCAGGATATCTTCGACGATCAACTGATGCATAATCTGATTGCCATCCGTGAGATTAGGTAGCGCCATGCCGATTTGGTGTTGAGCACAGTCTGTGATGCCCGTCACAGACTGCCCGTGCAGGCAAATAGGGATCCCGGCTGTCTCAGCCACCGCTGCTGCCTTCTTGAAGGCGAGTAGTCCTCCCGTCTCGTGGGGGGATAATACGATCACATCGGCGGCGCGTTGCCGGCAGACCTCGTAGACGTCAGTCGCAGTGAAAACGCATTGGTCAGCGGCAATAGGAACGCCGACAGCATCCTTCACCTGCTTCAAAGCTGCTATACTCTGACCGGTCGTAGGCTGCTCTATGAACTCGGGGACAAAGCGAGCCAGTTTGTTGATCATATTGATGGCCGTGCAGGGGTCCCAAGCCTCATTGGCATCCAACCTGAGCCGGCGATCACCGATCACTTCACGCACTGCGGTGACGTTTGCTAGATCGGTTTCCCCCCCTCGGCCGACTTTCATGTATATGACAGAGAACCCGGCGTCCACCGCCTCCTTGGCATCCTGGGCCAACTCGTCCGCCGTGTCTCCTTGGAGGAAACCGAAGTAATCCACTTCCTGACGGTATGCCCCTCCGAGAAGCTGGTAGATGGGTCTGCCCGCTGCTTTCCCAATGACATCCCACAATGCTATCTCTAATCCGGCAAGGACGAGACTGGCGAACCAGGGGGTATAGTTGAAACCACCCAAGTAGCGCGCGCGGGAGAAAAGCCGCTCAATATCGAAGGGCGATTCCCCGATAAAGAGCGGGCTCACGCCGCGCAGGAAACTAATCACGCCCTCTGCCGGGAAGGTTGCCGTGGACTCGCCAATGCCGACAATGCCCTCGTCGGTCTCTACCTCCACCAGCACGACAGTCGCTCCCAGGTCACAGCGACCAGCCCAGTAGTAAGGCTCTCTGAAACGCAAGGCCAGTGGGGTGGTACGGATTTGAGAGATTTTCATCTGGGTCATGCTATTGCCCCTCTAGTGAATTCGTTCACGTTCGGCAGGTTTTCGAAGTCCCATACTACCTCTACCAGGCGATCGACCTGCTGCGGTTCCAGAACGTGCCCGACAAGCCACCGGAACTTGCGCTCCAGCGATCTCTCGTCCCACTCGTCGGCGCCTCGTTCAACGATGCCAGAATCGAACTCTCGTCCATCCCGCAAAGTGATCTCGACAGCACTGTACATTCGAATGTCCATATCCTGCATCGCGTCGTACATCTCGTCTACCGCAGGGTCCAGGACCAATTCAATCTTGTCCACCAGAGCGCGCACTTTGGGGTCGCTGAACCGGTGTTCGAGAATCTGATTGGGCCCCAGTTCACCGTCCAGCAACAGGCAGGCCAGGGGCCAGACCACGCTGAACTGCGCCTCCTCGGTAGTGCCAGGGTAGCCCTGGTGCAGCCGGATCGCCTCTTCGAACGTTTTGACGCGGATGTGGACGATGTCGTCAACTGAGATATCGTTCTCTTCTACCACCTTGAGAGCGGCGACACAGGCTGGATGGCCCCAGGCGCAAGAGGCCCAGGCCTTGTAAAAGACCCAATCGGTCATCCAGTAATGGTCGCCAATGTCCCAGACCCAATCCCGGTAAGCGTCAAAGCCCAGAATGCTCGGTATGCCGGTGAAGCCGCGCTGAGCCAATTCGGCAGCCGTCACACCGACCATGGCCCCCCAGCCGATACCATGCTTGACCATCGCCGGATGGTCCACGTCACGCATGAGGGGCGCATTAGGTGAGAAGTATTCGGCAATACCCAGGGCGTGTTTGACTTGATCTTTGTTGAGCCCCAACAGCCGGGCCGCTACAGCAGCATTAGCCACTGCGCCCCACGCCCCATCGCCTTGATAGATCTCGTGGTGGTGATGCCAGCAGCGGCCGGTGCGGATGGCAACCTCATAACCGATGACCATCGCTTCGAGCAAAGCCTTGCCAGTGGCGTCCTTTTTCTCGGACGCAGCCAACGCGACCGGGAGGAGCTGTGCCCCTGGATGTCCACGTGTATAGATGGCATCGTCATCAATGTCAAGCCCGTTGCCCGCACAAGCGTTGGCGAACGCAGCACCAGCAGCCTGAGCGCGCTTGTGATGGAGTAGAATGGTCGCCTCGTCACCACGCCACGTTTCCGAGGCATAGTCAGCAGCGATGCGACTGACAGGCGTCAGTGTACCACCCAGAACCGCTCCCAGATTGTCGAGCAGGCACATCCTGGCTCGGCGTCGCACCCCCTCCGGCACACTCTCCCACGTCACATCCAAGACAAACTCGGCTACCCTATCGTTCCCATCCATTTTCACGTCTGAAGTGCCTCCCTGGATCTCAACTAAGAACTGCCATAATGTCGACCGCCGATCTCGACCCACGTACCCAGGTTCTTTTCCTGCGCCTTGTTGAAGATATGGTGCGCCGAAGCCAGATCCTCAATGGCAATCCCCAGCGACTTGAACATGGTGATCTGACCCGGCGAAGTGCGCCCCTGAACCTTCCCTAGCAAAATCTCACCGATCTCGCCCACAATGTGATCATCATCTATCATACCCTCGTTCTTTGGGATGAGGAATTCGCCGGCCTCGTTCAACGTTGACTCACGCCGGTCAACGTAAAACCGTGACTTGACCACCGCATCTGTATCAAGTTCTCGCGTGGTCGGCGTGAAAGCACCAACCGCATTGATATGTGCCCCGGCTGCAATCCACTCCCCCTTTACCACCGGTTCCTTGGCAGTCGTCACGGTACATATAATGTCGGCACCGTCAACCGCTTCCTGAGCCGTTTCCTTCACTTCAATCTCAATCCTGTGTCGGTTTGATTCACGCTCGGCAAACTGGTAAGCGCCCTCCCGTGGGAGGCTGTACATCCGCACCCGGTGGATCTCGCGGACCAACAACATAGCCTCCAGATGTGCACGGGCCTGTGTCCCAGCCCCAATGATAGCCAGGTCGCCGGCATCCTCTTGAGCCAGCAGTTTGGTTGCCACACCGCTGACGGCGGCTGTGCGGATAGCAGTTACAGCCGTGCCATCCACAATTGCACGCAGCAATCCCCGATCGGTGTCAAATAGCAACACCACCCCCTGATGCGCATCATATTCGGTACCATAATTCTTGGGGAAAGCGGCGATGACCTTGACCCCCACTGACTGAATGCCACCCAGGTAGGATGGCATCAGTCCCATCAAACTCTGCCCATCTGGCAGAACTAACATGGTACGCAACGGCAAAGTGGCATCTCCACCAGCCAGCATCTTGAGCGCATCCTCCATCACCTCAATGCACTCGTTCATGGGCAGCAGAGCAGATACCTGATCCTGATTAGCAATGAGAACCTTCATGGGTATGGTCTCCTTCATCTGTGTGGTAAAAGGACCAGACGCTTAATCACCCGGCCCGAACGAGAGAATCCTTCAAATAAGGTTGCCAGGCGGTCTGTCCTCCGGTTGGCTTTGCTCAAACCAGACCCGGTACGCCGATGCCCGCTTACGGGCCGTCGGTGTCGCGGAGGCCCCGCCTTGAGACGTGCAGAGCAGCTCTGGCGGCAGCCGCCTACCGACGGCATCGGCGACGTCTATGACTTCGTGCAACGGCAGGATTGCATCCCGACCAGAAAGCGCCAGATCCGCAAAGACACTTGCCATGCAGGTGGCTGCTATCACCCGGCTTCGGCAGGGTTGGCCAAGGCCGCCAGGAATTGGATCGCAGGGGATGCCGATGGCCGATTGGAGCGACAAGGAGGCTGCGTTTTCTACCTGTTCCGGGGTACCGCCCGCCATCTCTGCTATACCCGCCGCGGCCATCGCGCCACAGATGCCACATTCTCCGGTGCAGCCGATGCGTTCCCCCGTCGGCTCGGTCCTCGTGAATGCAAGTGCTCCAATCCCCGCTGCTATGAACAGGCCACGAATCAGATCGTCGTCGCTGAAACCCCTGGCTTCTTTGACCGCCCACAGCGCCGCATGGATGTAGCCACCGCCGCTCCCCATCGGGCCAGCGACGGTCTCTACACCTGGGATTCCCGACCCCGCGCCGTATGCCCATTTGATGGCGTTGGCCGTCACGTCGTCTGTGAGCCGCCGGGGAGAATACGTATACGTCTCCCACTCGGCCGCAAAATTGACCTTGAAGGGGCTCAATGGAACAGTTACGTCCTCCTCATAGACCGCGTGGGTCTGCCGGTACATCTTGCGTTCCACCATGCGCATGTACTCAATCACTTCCTCGCGCGTCCATCCGGATGCATCCACCTCGTACTGTACGGCCACTTCCCAGAGGGCAAGTCGCCGTTCCTCAGCGATCTCCCGCCAACGTGTCATTGTGTCAAAGAGCTGTGGCTTCCGCTCTGGCCGGGTGATCACCGGCAGCACAGGTTTGAGCAAGCCTACCTGTGCATTAGGGAGCATTGCTCTAATGGCGCCGAGATCGGGCGAATCAGCGATCTTGAAGAAATGGAGCACTCCTTTTCCCTCGATATAGCTGGTACCTGTGTCCACAACGGCCGGGAGATGGGTCTTGAGTTGCTCAATCTGCGTCGCTGTAACGACTTGCTGAGGATCGAAAACGAGAACAACGTAGGTGTCCCCCTTGACCCGCAAGGGATACCCATTGACCACCTTCGTCTCGATCATACCGCCACCGGTAGAATCGCCCACCAGTGTGACTACCTTGCCGCTTTCGCCGGTGAGCACGAACTTCATCGCATTGATGTGTGTGCTTTCCTTCATTTCCGTGAACTCGAAAACATAGTCGATCCCAACCCGCTCGGCGATCTTTTGCGCTTCAAAGATACGGATGTCGTGAGGCAGGATGCCCATCGCGCCAGCCAGCATGGCGCTATCCTCGGTCATTATGCCAAAGGTCCCAGCGAAGGATCCTTCCGTATCTAGCACAACCTGGATCCTTTTCGGTTGCTCGCCCAACAAACTTCTGGCCAAATAGCCCAGTCGGCACGGAGCCGCAGTATGCGAACTAGAGCCGGGCTGCATAATTGGCCCAAAGACGTCGTTGAAAAAGTCGGGATATATTTCCATAGTCATCACTACTTCTCATCCAGGTAATTGAGACCTGGCAGTATCAGGGACTCACTAATTGTGTTCAGCGGGCTGACTTAGCCCAAGCGGATACGCGAATTCAACTTGGCCTTCGCGTCGGCTCGTTGGGTGATGGCTTCGACTCGTCGGTAGACATCATCAGGCAATGGCTCAGGATGGTGCGTTTCCAGTATTTCCCGCACTCTTTGGTTTGCGCGTTCCTGCAGCGTGGTGGCGCCAGCCGCTACCCAGTTAGTGTAGTCGCGCCGGTCCACAAGATTGGGAAGCCAATCCTCCCGGCAATGGCGCAAGGTGTGTCCTGTCTCCAGAAAGCTGCCGTCGGGACCAACCTCGTGGATCAGATCCAGAGCCAGCGTCTCCTCACTTATCTCCAGTTGCCCTCGCAGGTAACGCCTGATCCAACCGATGAGTTCGTCGCAGAAGACGACCAACTCCAACGATCCGGTCATAGCGCAATCAAGGTAGCCAATGTCGTGGACTAAATTCGCCCCAGCGACAGCATTGGCGAACAGAGACAGGGCCGCTTCAGCGGCCGCCTGGGCGTCAAATGCCTTGGCGTCGCTGCACCCGGCCGTGCCGAAAATAGGTAGGCCATAGTGATGAGCGAGATCCCAGCCAAAGGGGCCTCCGTCAGGGGCAGCATAACTACTGACCATCGCGCGCATGTCCAATGTGCCGCCGCCAGCAGCGGTGCGGATGAAGGGCGAGCCCTCGCGTTTGAGTTGCGACAGCAGCAACCCGGCCAGTTGCCCCGCGTTGCCCAAGGCCATCGCCCCAGCCACGGTCATGGGCGCAGTCGTTCCACGGGAATTGCCCGGTATATAGATGGTGGGTAGATTACGCTCAGCGGCGAAGAGCAACCTTTGCACGCCCTCCTGGTCGTGCTTGAAGGCCGAGGTTGGATTGACGTAGTTGATGACGAACGGATAACGTTGGAGCGATTCCAGCCCACCAGCCACAGCCACGGCCATCCCTACGGC
>Ga0114918_10006357_pt1 | contig 10005 bp, 7 predicted proteins | sample LantaG_FD_87015 | JGI IMG/M metagenome (GOLD analysis project Ga0114918, IMG submission 87015) | Deep subsurface microbial communities from Baltic Sea to uncover new lineages of life (NeLLi) - Landsort_02402 metaG | ecosystem: Environmental > Aquatic > Marine > Oceanic > Sediment | place: Baltic...
AACGAGCAATCACGTTTCAAGAACGATTACTCACCCTTTTCACTGAAACAGAATCATGGTGGATTCGATTACTGTTGGCGCTATTGCTTGGATTCATACTCAGCCTAACGCCTTGCATTTATCCGATGATTCCAATCACCGTCGGCATTTTGCAATCACAGGGAAGTAAATCAATTAGCCGCAACTTCTTTATAGCATTAACCTATGTATTAGGCATTGCGACCACGTTTGCTACCTTAGGGACTGCCGCCGCATTGAGCGGTAAAATGTTTGGTAGTATCATGCGCAATCCAATAGTTATTATTACTATCGTCGCATTTCTTGCATACCTTGCTGGATCAATGATCGGGCTCTACGACCTGTATACGCCTCGCTTTATGCAAAGTTCAAATAATCGCAATGTTAAAAAGGGATCATTTCTTTCTATCTTTTTATTCGGAGCAGCTAGTGGCACAGTCGCATCTCCATGCTTATCGCCTGGGCTCGTATTATTACTTTCAATGGTAACAGCAATTGGAAACACTGCTCTTGGATTTATCCTGCTTTTTTTCTTTGGGATTGGACTTGGAATTCCTCTCCTTGTAATCGGTACCTTTTCAGGGTCACTGAGAGTACTTCCCCGTGCGGGAATGTGGATGGTAGATGTAAAACAGTTTTTTGGATTCTTTATGCTCGCTACCTGCCTTTACTTTTTAGCAGGTATTATTCCAGCCTACATCATTGGATGTCTCGCAGTACTTTTAAGTTTCGCGATTGGGATTTTTTATTTTATCAATGCAAACAAAACATCCGGCATGTCTCGCTTTATTAAAAATCTCCTTGGCATTGCTGCAATAGCTTTATCTGTATACCTTGCATTTGAAGCATATAAACAAATAGACATCTACTTTTCTGGAACAAAACAAGCTGACATTTGGATGCATGATTATAAAGAAGCATTCACACTTGCACAGGCTGAAAACAAAAAAATGTTTATCGATATTAGTGCACCATATTGCTCAATTTGCAAAGCAATTGATAAAAAGCTATTTGCCAATGGGCGAGTACAAGAAAAGCTTTCAAAATTTATTACGGTAAAAATTGAAGATATTGAAGCAGATGAAACTACTCTTGCCCTACAAAAGCAATTTGCAGTGATCGGAGCGCCTACTATACTGGTGTATGATCCGGCTCACAATAAAGAGCTCCAGCGCTGGGGCGGCGAGCTTTATGAATTAAGCCCAGATGAATTTATTGAAACACTCTAATAAATTGAGGTTATACAAATGAAGGTTACACTGCCCATTTTTCTTCTATCTTTCTGCCTATTTGCTTTGGGATCCTTACAGGCTACGCCTACGCAAAATGATCTGCTGAACTATTTTATCAGCGATCTGCATGGCAAAGTTGGTCTTAAATATAATAGCGATCCTTGCCTTCCTCTAAATCCAACTGAAGACGCTTTAGAGAAAGCTCACGCAAAATTAATAGCAATGCAACAACTACTAGAATAATACAGCGATACTCACCGCTATTTTCAATCCTATATAAATTCGCTTATCGTTGGGCAAACTGCCATAGTTAAGTGGATTGAATCATCCCTGGCAGAAGATGCAAACCGTAGCGACTCTGAAGAATAAATGCATTAACGCTGCTTTTTAAATTCATCATGACGCCCTGCTTGCTTGAGACCGTCATGCTTTTTTTTCTTCAGTTCGCGTAGCTGCTTATACATCGTATCAATTACTCGATCAATACAATCGTAGAGATCTACGCCCGTTTTTTCATAATTGGAAATGCAATCAAAGTTGGGTGATTTTACACGCAATTCAACAAATGGATGTTCACGCGTCTTAGAAGCTTCAAGAATCATATCAATATAGATTGGCGTTGGTTCATCTTCAAGAAATGTTTCAATTTTTGCAAGCTGCTTATTTACGTACTCTTCCATCGGAACTGAATGGTCCATTTTCTTGAACGTAATTCGTTTATGCATAGTGCTCTCCAATAGTTATCGTCATTTTTCATATAACTATTTTCTAACAAAATGGCTTTAAAATCACAAGAAATAGAGTTATTTTTTATCAGGACGCTTTTTACGAAGAACAAACTTGATAGGAACACCCTTAAGATCTGCCGACTTACGCAAAATACGCTCAAAGAAACCAAGCTGACTCGGACCAAACCACTTTGGTTCACCCACAGTAAGCGCAATCGTAATAGGAGCTGTCTTGACTTGTTCAGCGTGATATACAATCAAACGCTGCTGAGCACGATATAACGGCTTTGCCTGCAGTGCCTCTTTAAAGAGCACAAAAAGCTCTTCTCCTGTAAATCTTTGCTTATATCGCTCGCATACTGCATCAATTTTTTTGAGCAAGCGTCCAATGTTTTTCTTGGTGAGAACTGAAGTACGCACTTCTTCTACTTTATCTAAAAAGTAGCGATACTCTTCTAAACTAAATTCAAGATCATCCTTGGTTTGCTCATCTACCAAATCATCTTTATTATAAAGAATAATAAGTCCTTTATAACGCTCTTGAAAAATATAAAATGCGAGCTTGAGTTCCTGATCAACAATCTTTCCTTCAGATGCATCCATCATCAAAAGAACCACATCCGCATCATCCAAACTCGCAAGCGCACTCTTTACCATAAGTTTTTCTACCGGCTCAGTAACTCCACGCTTCCTTCTAATGCCGGGTGTATCGGTAAGCTCAATTGTTTCTTGAGAAAAATGCATTTTCTCTTTGATAGCCTCTCGAGTAGTCCCGGGCATATCTGCAACAATCGCACGATCTTTTTTCAAAAGTAAATTAAGCAACGATGATTTACCAACATTTGGTTTACCAAGAATCACTACGCTGCATTTTGGTTTTTCTTGCTCAACAATTGCTTTTGGCTCAGGAAGAAACTCTAAAATACTATCAAATAAATCTGCGATACCAATGCTATGCTGCGCTGAGATAGGAATTATCTGCTCAAATCCAAGTCGTTGAAATTCATGCTGCTGTTCTTTTGCAAGCTTAGTATCAATTTTATTGATAACAAGAATAGTCTTTTTGCCCTCTTTATGTAGCCAACGCGCAAGCGAACGATCTTCGGGTAAAATTCCAATCGTGCCATCGCATACAAAAATAACAACGTCTGCCTCATGAACTGCAGCAATTGCACGTGTACGCACCTGCTCTGCAATATAATCTTGGGTAATTTTTTTAATAGCAATGCCGCCAGTATCTACAAGCTCAAACTTACGATCCCTCCATGACACCGTATCAGTAATCACATCACGTGTTACGCCGGAATAATCATAGGTAATACTTCGTGCCGATTCAGAAAGACGATTAAAAAGAGTTGATTTTCCAACATTCATTCGGCCAACAATGGCAACAACAGGTAATGTTTTTTTCATGTTACGCTCGCAATTCAGTAATAGTACCGGAAAGATGTTTTTTCACCATATGCGCAACTGGCCATGCAGCTGCATCAGATGTATCAATTGCGTGCTCATTTGTAAAAATACGCACTTGTGGACGTGCCGAGCGTTTTGCAAATCGATTTGATTGATAATTGTTTTTTTGCACAGGAGCAGGAGTTGGTTTTTGTACTGGTTTTGCTACAGGCTTTGATTGCACTCGTTGCGCTGCACGAACTCCTGATGGCGTAACTGCTGATTTTTGCCCCGTAAACAATGGCTGAAATGTAACTGACACACCAAACTGTTTTTGCAGTAATGGCATCCAGAGATTTTGAGCATTTTCAATCCACTCTTTAAAAAAGACAAGCTCTTTTGAAAATTCAACCTGCAACACAGTGCCTTCGTGTAATTTAACAGTGCCTTGCTGAAAAACCGAACTAATTAAAGGATCATCGAGCTCGCAAATAGACCGTACAAAACGCCCCCAGAGCCCAAGCCCTTCTTCCTCTTCAATTTCTTCTTCATCGTCCTGCTCATCAGATGATTCATCTCCATCATCAAAGTCATCTGCAGGTGGCTCCATAGTTGCTGCTAACTGGCTAGAGGCCGAGCCTCCACCATCAGAGCTTGTTTTTTTTATAAGACTGCAAAGTGAAAGCAATACCATTTCAAGCACATCATGCTTTGCTGTCGTTTTTGCAAATAATAATTCACGATCGTACATGCTACGCATAAAGCGAGTAAGCTGCTGCACTGATGATGTTTGAATAATTTTTTTGATACTTTCAACATGCTCAAGGAACTGATCTGGCATCACACCATACTTAATCCACAATGCTGCACGAGTAAGCTCAAGAAGTCGTTGCCAAATTAATGGTGCTGCATATTGGTGCCATTCAAGTTTTTGAATCAATTGCAAAATAGTTGCTGCATTACCAGAAAGAGCTGCTCGTAATAACGCAATTATTGCTACATCATCCATGCGACCAAGCATTTGAGATACTGCAGCATGCGTTACTTTTTTATTTGAAAATCGAACCGTTTCGAGCAAATTAAGTGCATCCCGCACAGAGCCTTCAGTCTGCCCAATAATATTATACAATCCTGCATCATCATAATTAATCTGCTCAGACTCGCAGACACGCTGAAGCTGTTTGAATAGAATATCTTTATCTACAGATCTGAAAAAAAGCTGAAAGCAACGAGAGCGAACCGTTTCAATAATTTTGTGAGGATCGGTTGTAGCCAGCATAAAAATAACGGAAGCTGGTGGCTCTTCTAAAATTTTAAGGAGCGCATTAAATGCTGCTTTACTAAGCATATGCGCTTCATCAATGAGATAGATTTTTTTGGTGCCCATCAGTGGAAGCAACGATGCTGAATCGATAAGCATACGAACGTTATCCACCCCGGTGTGTGATGCTGCATCAATTTCAATAAAGTCTGGATGCTTACCCTGCTCCATAGCAACACATGATGCACACATTTGGCACGGCACTATATTTTTTTTAGGATTTTCTTGAAATTCAGACAAGCCCATGCAGTTTAATGCCGCAGCAAATACTCGAGCGGTAGACGTTTTACCACACCCTCGCTGACCTGAAAAAAGATACACCGGGAAAAATTGCTGCAAAAAAAGGCTATTCTTGAGCATTCGAACCGAGGTCTCTTGACCAACAATCGTTTCGAATTGCTTAGAACGCCATTTGCGAGCAAGATTTAATTTGATCTCACCCATTTTTTCCCCAATCATTCTTAGTAAGTGATGCATTCATATCGTGCGATGTGAGTGCGGAATTATTTCTAACACGTGCGTCATAGATTCATGAAATTGATCAGAACTGTGACAATTAAAAGGGGAAGTACATACAAGAATAACAATACACCTGCTGCTTTCTTTCGAACCTGACAGGATATGTATCGCATTCCTTATCTACTTCCCCAATTTTTTTTTCGGCTTAAATCAAGAGGCATGCAGACAATCTAAAAAGCTGTCGCATACCATTTCTTTAAACTCAATTACCATCTAGCAGCCAATTGAGTTTAATGTGAATGACTGGACCACCTACGCCTACGACCACGAAAGTCTTCGCAAATTATGGCAAAGTCAGACGAAACTCGTAAGGGCGAGACTGGTGGAGAGAGAGGGATTCGAACCCTCGATGCCCCTTTCGAGACATACATGATTTCCAATCATGCTCCTTCGGCCACTCAGACACCTCTCCAAACCGATGTATATTTCAATTGAATAACAATTTACTCTGCTTTTTTCTCTGCAGATTTTTCCGGTTTGGATTCAGTAGCTTTTCGAGGTGCTTTTTTTGGCGCCTCTTCAGCTTTCGCTTTTGGTGCTACTTCTTTTTTTGCCGCTTTTGCAGCAGGCTTTGCAGGCGCAGCTTCTTTTTTAGCTACAGAAACTTCTTTCTTTTTCGGCTCTGCTTTTACTGCTTTTTCAGGAGCGGCTTCTACCTTTTTTTGTGCTTGTTGAGCTGCATCTTTTTGTGCTGCTTTTTTCTGCACGCCTTTTTCAACCGCTTGCTTAAGGTAATCAACAATAACACCAATAGAACGTGGTGCATCATCGTTTGCAGGAATAACGTAATCAACCAAAGATGGATCTGCGTTGGTATCTACCAATGCAACAATAGGAAGACCTACGCTTGCAGCTTCTTTCAATGCAGATTGCTCTCTGTTTACGTCAACAATAACAATTGCACCAAGAGGCCATTTTAATGTTTTAATTCCACCCACAATAGCTTCTAGACGATCAGCATTTTTGCGAATAGAGTTAAGTTCTTTTTTAGTATAATTTGGATAGCTTTCAGACTTACTTATAACATCTTCAAAATGAAGAAGTCGAGTTACAGACTTCTTAACTTGTCCGTAGTTACTAAGCGTTCCACCAATCCAACGATAATCAACGTATGGCATATCAAATGTAATTGCCGCTTGCTTAACAATTGCACGTGCTGGTTTTTTAGTACCAACCCATAAAATTTGTTTTCCTTGCGCAGCAACTTCTTGTAAGAATAGAGAAGCCTTCTCTAACTGATGTGCTGTTTTTGATACATCAATTAAATGAACTTTATTCTTAACACCCCAAATATAGGGATCCATCTTAGGTACCCAGCGAGATGCTTGGTGGCCAAAATGAACGCCCGCTTTAACGAGCTCTTTAAAATCAATCATGCAAATCCTTTATCTAATGCCATACCGATAACTATAGGTAAAGTGTACCAAAATACGGCAAAAATTCAACGTTATATACCGAGAAACCTTCGTGTGGTTATTTCCCAGAATCCAATCCATCGAAGCCTATGACTTCGTTTCGAGCCACAGCTCGATCAAAACGGCGCCCTAACAATAGTGCGACCGCAAACCACAACGTTACCACGCCAGCAAAGAAAAATGAGTGTGCTGGCAGCGCAAGCGCAGGGCCAAGGTGTGAAACAAAAATATTAAAGGTAGATCCTCCAGCTTTGGCAAACTTGCTTCCAAAGGCATCTATCCATGATTTCGATTTAAATTTAATTGCTTTAATTGTCGGAATATACAAGCTCTCTCGAACCGGCCATGCAAATGCATAGTTCACCGTTTTAAGTGCAATAAATGCTGCAACTAGTGCTGATGGAGTTGTTTCTACCATAAGATAGAGTAATAATACCCCACTTAAAAGTGGTACCAGCATAAGACACGTACGCTCACCAAGCCGCTTCATTAGCATGCTTGTTCCAAGGATCGACATGAAAAAGCCCGCTAAGTGTACAAAGAAAACCATCTTAAATAATGAAGCACTCACCGCCGCTACATGAGGCGAATCAGCTTGGGCTACCCCAATACGCAAATAGCTCAATACAGTAGCAATTACTTCGTAAAAATAGATCATGCCAAAAATACCCATTACGTATGGATACTTGAATAGAAGAACAAGTCCTTCCCACATGCCGGTTTTCTCTTCTACTTCTTTCCCCTTTACCTCTTTCCCTTTTACTTTTTCAGCTTTATATACCGCCTCATACCCGTGTAAGAAACGTCCCCCTACTGTACGCATAAGAAAATACACCACAACAGGTACGACCATAAGCAGAGCAGAAGAAAAACCAAGAATGACCTGATGCACCCATACATCATCTGGCGATCCAAATGAACAAGTCACATCGCATGCAACTTTTGAAAGGAAATACCACGCAACGCCTGCGCCTACCAAGCCACCAACCTTCGATGCTGCCACCATAAATGGATAATTACGACGCGCACCTTCTGGACTTGAAATAGAGTTAGCAAATGCCCAAAATACACTCACTACAAACGGCGAATACCCTTCAACAAAGAAGTAAAACATCCACCCAAATAAACGATACGGAGTTGAGTGTGTATTTGAAAGCCCAATCGCCGGGTTGCCAATTAAATAAGCAAAGAGGAGTCCAACGACACTAAAAAGTGCACTGTAAATCATTAAAAGCTGATAACGACGCACCCGATCAACTACAAGTGAATATAAAAAAATTGCAGGAACAAGCACAAACATCGAAATGATTTTCGCAAGCGGAATATAATCTTTACCAATGATACTTGCAAAGACAGAATCTTTGAGCTCTTTTGCAATGGTGTATCCACCAATTACAAAGAAAAACGCAATACTCAAAAACACAAACTTCAATCGCTCTTGCGCTACACTACTCTCAATATCACCAAGATCCCTATTATCTAGCCCCATAAAAGATACCCTTGTTTATACGCCCAGACATAACCACATATTTTTTAGAAAAAGGCCCTCTTTATAAGAAAGAAGGCCTTTTATTTCAAATTACGTTACGCAATCACAACTAACAAACAACTTTGTTTTCTTTAATTGCTTTATTGTATGTTTTAGCAATATACAATGCAGCAAATAGCCACACTGTAATCAAGCCACCCGAAACCATTGTGCTAATAGAAAGGAAATAAGCAACCCCTTCCAATGCACCGTATTGAGTCGACAATGAACCACGGAATGTATTAATGGCTGAACCCGCACCTTTTGAAAGACGAGATCCAAACATTTCAATCCATGCTTGAGATTTATATTTCGTTTCTTTAGTTGTTGGAATATACAACTGTTTTAATGTTGGCTGATTCAACGCATAGTTGATTGCCTTAGCAAGGACCATAATCCAGAATGCTGCTGCAAGCCATGTTGGATTAATTTTAACCAACAGTACCGCACCCGTTACCAATAGAGGTAAAAGCACCAGTGACGCTCTCATACCAAGTCTTCTTTGGATATTGTTAATACCAAGAAGCACACATATCATAGAAACAAAACCAGTAAGATATGCATATTGAGACATGTATGAAGAAAGAGATGCCTCATCCGAATAAACTGCCGCTGCAGTAGATTTAAAGTGGAAATCAAGAATAGTTATAACAATCTCATACACAGTAACAATTACAAAGATACCAAGAAGATATGGCTGCGTAAGTATTAGCTTTAAACCCTCCATAAATCCTGGCTCTGCTGCGTCCTCTTTTGCTTCTTCTTTTTCAGACTCATATCCTGCAAATTGCGCAGCTGGAATAGTATGAACCATCAACCAGAAAAGAGCCGCCATTAAAATCATCAATCCGCCACAAATTGCTACAATCGGAGCACTTGTTGCAAGACCAAGACGCTTTGCGTTCAAGAAAAACGGACCAACCATGTTTCCAATTTGCCCGAAAAGCGCAATGATTGGAAATCCACGACGAGCAGAATCTGGAAGAGTTGTATCTGTTGTAAATGCCCAGAAAAGAGTAACAATTAATGATCCAAAGCTTTCAACATAAATATACCAAGCCCAACCAAGCATACGAGTAGGACTTTTAATAGTATTTTCTAATCCAAACTCAGGATTCATTAAAAAGAATGCAAAAACAAGTGCGAGAACAGCATAGATTGAAACCAATGCATAAAACACTTTATGACGAGGAAAAGTATCAATTAATTTACTGTACATAATAACAAGAGGGAAAACCACAAACATAGAAAGGATTTTTGCCGTCGGCTGCCAGTTCTCTAAACCAACAATCGCATTAAAGATACCATCTTTTAACGGACGAAGCGTCCAATACGTACCAATAATAATGCCAAAAATAGAAGCTAAGAAACCAAACTTTTTCAGTTCATCTGTGCTCTCGAAATTCCCCCAAAGAGCAGTAGCAATACGCTTAAACATGCAGGTATTTCCTTCCCGATAAAAAAAGTAAAACTATTAAAAAACCGACTAACACCCTTTATATTACCAGACAACTGAATAATTGTAAAAATAATCATTGTTGAAAATTCTCTTGTGAAAAATATCATTATGCTTGGCAATTTCTCATATTTACCTCGCCACCCGCAACGTTACAAATTGAAACAATATAACAATTTCCGATTTCGAAGCTCAAAGCGCCCCTTCCTTATAAAAAGACCCCCCATTCCATTGACAAATCGCTCAATACCGATACCCTGATAATGTGGATTATTCTCCTACATTAGGGGATAAGCCCCCATTCAAATTGCAATAAGAAATAATTAAAAGGGAAAAGAGCGATGTCAGAAATGCTCCAAGAAACAAAAATCAGCGAATCAGTCGATGTAGAGCGCA
>Ga0114918_10006358_pt1 | contig 10004 bp, 10 predicted proteins | sample LantaG_FD_87015 | JGI IMG/M metagenome (GOLD analysis project Ga0114918, IMG submission 87015) | Deep subsurface microbial communities from Baltic Sea to uncover new lineages of life (NeLLi) - Landsort_02402 metaG | ecosystem: Environmental > Aquatic > Marine > Oceanic > Sediment | place...
AAAACGCCAAAAAAAAAAAAAAAAAAAAACAGAGGACGCCTACTCGTGGACCGACGGCAGAGCCGTCTTCGCCTCCGGCTCTCCCTTCGCGCCCGTCGAAAGAAACGGAGTCACGCACCGCCCGGGACAGGCCAACAACGTGTTCGTGTTCCCCGGGTTAGGGTTCGGGGCGGTGATGAGCAAAGGTGAGGAGAAAGGAATAGAGAAAAGGAAAGAAGAGAGAGAGAAAGAAGAAGGAGAGAGAGAGGGGGAAAAAAAACTCACCGTCGAAATCTCTCTCGAAACCTTTCAAAATTTTAAAAATTCGAAAAAAAACAGCGTCCAAGGTCACCGACGGCATGCTCCTCGCCTCGGCCAGGGCCGTCGCCGCCGCCGTCCCCGACGACAAGATCGCCGCCGGCGAGCTCTACCCTCCCGTTGCCGACCTCAGGGCGGTCTCCCTGCGCGTCGCCGCCGCTGTCGCCGCGGCCGCGAGGGACGAGGGCGTCGCGCGCGCCGAGGGCTTGCCGAAGGCGACCGGGGATTTGGACTCCGACGACAGGAGGATGAGGGAGTACATCAGGGGGAGGATGTGGTGGCCGACGGGCGGGGCGCCGGAGGGGTGGCCCGGGATTTGAAAAAGAGAGTTTGGGTGAGGAAGAGAGAGAGGGAGAAAGAAGGATGAGTTGAGAGACAGTTTTGAGTTTTTTTGTTGTTGAGAGAGAGAGAGCAAAAGAAGAGCCAAGAGTAAAAAAAATTGGTTTCGGTGAAACAAAAACCCACTTTTTCTTTTCCGTTTTTCTCTTCTTCTTCTTCTTCTTCTTCTTTCTTCCTTTCATGGTCGGGGGGTTCCTGACGCGGTTCGCCGCCGTGGCTGCCGCCAACCCGCGCGGCAAGGCCGCGGTGGCTTCATCCCCGGCGGCGGCGGCGGTGGTTCGATCTGCCGGTCTCGTCGACGATGAAGCCAAGTCGTCGTCGTCGTCGCTCTCGTCTTTATCATCGTCAGTCGCGGCGGCGTCTCGCGCGGCGCCGCCCCCGCCGAACCCGCGCCAGCAGCAGGTCGTCCAGATCGAGTTCTGCGAGGACTGCGGCTACCGCCCCTGGGCCGAGCAGTTCAGGCGCGTGTTCGAGGCCGCCGGGGGAGGGGGAGGGAATGGCGGTGAAGAGGCCGACGACGCGAGAAGCTCGTCGTCCTCGTCGGCGGCGTTTGCTTCGCCTCCTCAACCCCTTCCTTCCTCCTCCTCTTCCTCCCCTGCTCCCGCTCCGATCCCGGTCGTCTTCAAGAAGGTCCGCGCCGTCGGGGCCTTTGAGATCTCCCTGCTGAGAAGCAGCAGCGGGAACAGCAGCAGCGTGAACAGCAGCAGCAACGGCGGCGCTTCGTTCGCTTCTTCTTCTTCTTCCTCTTCGACCTCCTCTCCTCCTCCTCCTTCGTCACTCCCTCTCTGGTCTAAATTAGCCACTGGCCAGCCCTCCGGCCCCGAGGGGGTCGCCGCGGTCGCCAGGCTGGCAGCGCAGGAGGCCGCGAGGGTCGCGCGCGAGGGGGAGCTCGGGGCTGCCGCTGCCGAGGGGGGAAGGGGGGGAAGGGCGAGCGCGGCGTAAAGGAGAGGAAGAAGAAGAAGTGCTTTTTTTACCTGTTGCCAGCCCGTTTTTTCCATCTTTTTCGTCCCCCTTCCGATTCCGATCTTGCGTCGCCTCTCTCCCTCCCTCCCTTGTCCAACAGCCAGTCCTCTCTTTCTCTCTCTCTCTCTCTCTGTAAAGCATACACAAAAAGATTTTGCTCTTCTGTCGCAACTTTTTGATCTGATTTCTAATTTCTATTTTTTTTCTACATTTTTTCTTTTCGCGTCTCGCGCGCGAGGGACAAGGAAAAAGGGAAAGAGGACACAAATGGGGGCCTGTTTTCTCTCTCTTTCTCTCTCTCAATTCCATTTCTGTGTTATCAGTGTGTTTTGGTTTTGGGGGGCGAGGGAAGCAGAAGGCAAGGGAAAACCAAAAGGCAAGAAGCGGAGTAAAGCTGCGGCGGAAGTGAGAAGTGAGGAGGGAAGGAGAGAGGAGTTTTTTTCGCTCTCTCTCTCTCTTGGATCTCATTCTTCATGGGAAAGGTCTTCGTTTCGTTCTAGTCTTGTCGTCTTTGGTGCGTTGAAAAGGGGCAGAGAAGGGGGGGGGAAGAGTAAGCAGAGAAAGAGAGAGAGAGAGAGAGGAAAACTCTTTCCCTCTTTTTTATAGCAGAGCCCGCCGTCTCCGCCGCTCTCTCCGCCGCTGCCGTCCTCCTTCTCCGAACCTCTGGGGTCCCGCGACGCGAACCGGGCAGCCAGCGAGTGCTCCCCGTACATGTAGGGGTGCTCCTCGGCTGCCATGCGGCGCAGGCGGGCGTGGAGGCTCCTGCTCGGCGAGGAGGGAGGGGAGGAGGTCGAAGAAGAGGAAGCCTTCGCCGAAGAGGAAGAGGAAGAGGAGGAATTCTTTTTGGTCGTCGTCGTCTGCCGCGGCCAGGGGGAGGAGGGGGGAGCTTTGCTGCTGCTGTCGCTGCCCTTGGCGACCGCCGAGGTCGTCGTCGAGGGCTCTGCTGTGGTTTGTTCGTTGAGTGGTGGAGAAGAAGAGAAGAAGAGAAGAAGAAGAGGTTTGAGCTGGAAGGGGAGGTCGAGCTGGAAGGAAGCAGCGACGACGCACGGAAAAAGGAACCGCGAGCGGCCAAGGGCGCTCGCGCCCTTTTGCGGAGAATGGTGGGCACCTTCTCCGGCGCGCGCGCACTCCCCTGCCCCTCTCTCTCTCCAGGCTTTCTCTTGCTCCTCTCTCTTCAACAGACAGAGACCAAGCACCTGCTGCTGCTCTTCGCCTCCAGGGGAAGGAGAGCACGTTGTTGCTCAGGGAGGCGGCGGCGGCCGCATCGGTCTTCGTCGTCGCCGCCGGCATCGAAGAAGTCGCGGTCGTCGTCGTCATCGAGGAAGAAGATGGAGCTTGCGCGAGCGCCAGCGTCGTCAGCGCCGCTCTTCGCGCCTGCGGCCTGTGCTTGCCTCTCGACGCGGAGGCTGCCGAGCCCCTCAGCTGGGCTCTGGAGAGGTGGAAGGTGTTCATTTGGAGGTGCGCGGGAGGAGAAAAGGGGTGGAGAAAGGTATTCCTCGAAAAAAGAGATTTGCGTGGCGGGCAGTCCAAGAGGCAAATCTTTCTCGGGCTTTTTGCTAGTCAAGGTCGCCGCTTTCGAGTGCCTCGAGTGGACAAGAGGGTACAGCGGATTTGAGAGCTTGCTTCGGTAGGGAGAAAAGAAGGGCGGAAGAAGGGCAGAAGGAAAGGCGCCGCGGAGAAGGAAGGAAAGGCGTTTCAAGAAAAAATCTGGAGAAGGGAAGAGCAAAAATGCTCTCTCTGAGAGTCTCTCTGTCGACCCGAAGCTTCGACTCTGACACACTCACTTCCCTTCGGGTTCCCGAGAAGAGAGAGAGAGCCCCGAAAAAAAAAAGTTTCTCCCGCGCGTCGTCTCGCGTCCGTGCGCCTTTCCTCTTTTCCTTGTGAGTTCGAGCTTGTTCCTCTTTTCCTCATTTCCCCAGCCCCCGTCGATAAGCAGAGACAGAGAGCAAAGAGAGAGGGAGGAAGGAGCAAAGAGGGGTGACCTGCGAGATGAGGGGACATGCTTTCTTTCGATCGACCCCCTTCGCCCTCGCTCGCTCTCTCTCTTCACCCCGCATCCAAGCTGGCGCCTTTCCGATCCCTCTTTGCCCATTGCGGATCGGCGTCTTTGTCCTCTCTCGCCTGGGCATCGAATCAGAGCAATTCATTGCCCAGAAGAGCTCACGTTCTCCTTTCGAAAAACACGAAAAAAAGAAGAAAAAGAAAAAGAAAAAACAGAGCACGATGACGACGACAAAGTCCCTCTCCTCCCTCTCCCTCCTCTCCCTCCTCGCGGGGGCCCTCCTGCTGCTCTCCACGCCGTCCGGTGCCGTCTCTGTGCCTCACGCTTCTTCCAGGCCAGCAAAGGGAGAGCAAGGTGCGCGTGAATTGTGTCCGAGAGAGAGAGAGAGAAGGAGAAGAAGAAGAAGAGTTGAGTCCCCCCTCTCCATTGCTCGTTTTTTCTTTTTTTTCACAACCTCGACCCCTCCCTCTCTTTTCAAAAAAAAAAAACTCCTCCTTCCTTTCCAGGCGCCCCCCTCGGCAACATATCCCTCTCCCCGACCCTCTACCCGGCCGTCCGCCGCGACGAAGACGTCGTCGACGGCGACATCAGGGACCCCTACCGCTGGCTGGAAGACCCCGATTCCGAAGAGACCCGCACCTTTGTGACGGAGCAGAACAAGCTGACTCGTTCTGTGCTGGACGCCGCGCCCGCGCGAGCTCCGTTCCGCGAGGCCCTGGATCGCGGGCTCGACTTCCCCAAGTTCGGCTCCCCTTCTCTTAGAGGAGGACGCTACTACTACTCCTACAACCCGGGTTTAGCGAATCAGGCGAGCCTCTTTTCTGTCCCAACTCTGGAAACGCCGCACTCGGAAGCCACTTTACTCATCGACCCAAACACCCTTTCGAAAGACGGCACCGTCGCGCTCTTCGACGCGAGCTTCTCTGAGGACGGGAGGCATGTGTCCTACCAGCTGTCGAGCGGCGGGTCCGACTGGAGGACGGTGAAGGTGATGAGCCTGGACCCAGAGACGGGCAAAGGGACGCCGCTCCCGGGGGACGACTTGTCGTTTGTGAAGTTCTCTTCCGAGGTTTGGACAAAGGACAATCTGGGCTTCTTCTACTCGAGGTACCCTCCCCCGCCAGTGAGCGGCAATAGCAGCTCGAACGGCACCGACCTGGGCACGGAGACTGACTCGGCGACGGTAAGAAAAAGAGAAGAGACGTTTTTTTTTGTTTTTTCAACTTTGTTTTTCGGGGGTCGAAAAAGAAGAAAAAAACTCAACCTCTTGCTTCTCCCACTTCCATCTTCTTCTTCTTCTCCTCCACCTCCTCCGCTCCATTCAATCAATACAACAGGGCCAGCAGCTCTGGTACCACGTCGTCGGCACCCCGCAGGCCAGCGACGCCCTCGTGCTGTCCGTCCCCGAACATCCCGATTGGTCCCTCGGGGGCACGGTCGACGATGCTGGAGACACCCTCTATGTTTCGATCTCGCAGGGGACGAGCCCGGCGAACAGGCTCTGGGCCGTAGACCTGGCCGCGGTGCCTCGGAGGGAGGCCAAAGAAGGAGGAGAAAGGGGCAAGGGGGCGCTGGACTTTGCAGCCTTGGACTCCAAGGACGGAGCAGGAGCAGACAAGAAGAAAGACAGGAACAAAGCGCCGTCTCCGAACCTCCCGCTGGCCAAGCTCGTCGACGACTTTGACTCTTCCTACGACTACCTCGCCACCCGCTCCTCCGACGGCAAGGACGTATTCATGACCAACGCCAACGCCCCGCTGTACAGGCTCGTGGTCGGGGACGCGCGCTCGGCCGTCGTCGCAGCTGCGGCAAAAGAAAACGGAAACGGAAACGGAAAGGGAGGCAGCAACGGGAGCAAGACCAACAGCAACAGCAAGAAATCGGCGCCTTTCGTTCCGATCAAGGAATGGACCGACCTGGTCCCGCAGCACCCCAGGGACACGCTGCAATTCGCCAAGGCCCTGAAAGGCGACGACGCGCTCGTGCTGGGGTACTTGCAGGACGTGGCGACCGTTTTGAAGCACGGGTCGCTCGTGGACGGACTCGGAGGAGGAGGAGGAGGAGGGAAGGGCAAAAGCGGCGGAAACGGGACTGTCGTGCCGCTCCCCCCTCTGGGTTCGGTCGGCGACCTCTCCGGCGACAGGGAGGACGCGACGCTGTTCTTCACCTACACTTCTTTTACGGACCCCGGGACCACCTACAGCTACGACACGGCCGGGGTCGCTGCGGCAAAAGAAGAAAAGAGGAAGAAGAGCTCGAAGGCTTCCTCTTCTTCGGCGACTACGACGAAATCGGTCGAGAGCAGCGACAAGAACTCCTCTCCCGAAAGTCCCGAACAGCTCCCCCTCTCCTCCGCCCCGGACTCGGCCCTGAAAGTCTTCCGCCAGACCCAGGTCCCGGACTACGACCGCTCCGACTACAAGACAGAGCGCGTGTTCGCCACCTCCAAAGACGGAACGAAAGTTCCGATCTTTGTCACGAGCCTGGCGAGCGCCAAGTTCGACGGCAAGAGGCCGACGGTGCTCTACGGCTACGGCGGGTTCAACATCGCAGTCAAACCCTCGTTTTCCGTTTCGAGGATGCTGTGGATCAGGTCGTTCAACGCGGCGTACGCCTCGGCCAACATGCGCGGAGGTGAGGAGAAGAAGAGAGAGAGGAGTTTTTTTTCCTCTCTTTTTTTCCGAAGTCGGGTCGAAAACTTCAAGCCAAAACAAAAACAAAAAACTCATTTTTCTCTTCCTCTCTTCCTTTCCCATCCCACCCACCCACCCACTCTTTTCAGGCGGCGAATACGGCATCTCCTGGCGCGACGCCGGGTCCGGAGCCTTCAAGAAGCAAAAGGTGTTCGACGACTTCCAGGCCGCAGCCGAGCACCTCATCACCAAGATGAACCTGACGTCTCCGCCTCGCCTCGCGATCCAGGGGGCCTCCAACGGCGGGACCTTGGTCGCCGCCTGCGTCAACCAGAGGCCGGACCTGTATGCTGCCGGTTTACCGACGGTGGGCGTGCAGGACATGGCCCGTTTCGACAGGTTCACGATCGGCCACGCCTGGCGATCCGACTTCGGCGACCCGCGCGATGCCGAACAGCTGAGAGCGATCCTGAAATGGTCGCCCCTCCACAACGTCGCCGTTCCCACCGAAGGAACCAGAAACTACCCCGCCCTGCTGATCATGACTGGGGACCACGACGACAGGGTCCCCCCCTTGCACTCGTACAAGTACGGCGCGACCGTGCAGCACGCCGTCGCCGAAAACCCGACCCCGGGGCGCGCGCCGCAGCGCAACCCGGTTCTGCTGCGGGTCGAGACGCGCGCCGGGCACGGGGCGGGCAAGCCGACGGCCAAGCAGATCGAGGAGCTGTCGGACATCTACGGGTTCCTGGCCGACGTGATGGACGCGCGGTTTGGGGAGAGCAATGAGTAGGAAGAGAAAGGAATGAGAAAGACCCTTTTTCGGGTTTTTTTCTTTTTCGTGCGAGCGAGTGAGTTGACCTCTTCGTCGTTTTCGGCGCTCCCTCTCTTGCGTCTTCCCCCCACACACACACACCCCCCACTTTTTTCAATCAATTCAGCTTTACTCCTCGCGATTATTCTTTGCTTCTCTTTTTTCTATCATATAAATTGTGACGATCAAAAAAAAAAAAACTGTGACTCTCTTCTAAGAAAAATAAATAAAAAAAAGGCGGAGGTGGTGGTGGAGGTCGACGAAGAAGTCTTCAAGAACGAAGAATTTTCCCCACTCTTTTCTATCCTCTCTTCTTTTCACTTCATCTTTCTTTTCTTCTCCCCTTCCGTTTCAGCACAAGCAAAAGGCATCTTCGCCATGGCTCTCTCCGGGAACGTCACGGTCCACACGGTGGCCACGACACCGTTCGAGGGGCAGAAGCCCGGGACCTCGGGCCTGCGCAAAAAGGTGAAAAGAAGGCTGATGGATGATGATGATGGGAAGCGAGCGAGCGAGGGAGCGAGCGAGCGACGAGACATCGATCATCATCGTCTTTTCCTTGCCTCCTTCTCTCTCTTTTACCCTCCCTTTCCACGCCTCGCCGGGTGCTTCTGCGTAGCCCGATGGAACCGCGCGTGTCTGCTCTACGCGCTGGGATCGGAATGGGGACCGTCGAAGCTTGCGGGAAGGAGGGAGAACGCGCGAGACGAGACAAGGGAGAGAGAGGCAGTCTTCTCCATCGCGATGATCTCCTTGCTTTTTTCTTTTTCTTTTCTTTCGAAGAGGCACCGTCGAGAGAGGCTGGCTGACCCTTCGTCTCCCCCTTTTTTCTCTTTTCAACCTCAATACAAAACAGGTCACCGTCTTCGAGCAGGAGCACTACCTCGCCAACTTCGTCCAGGCCACGTTCGACGCGCTCAAGGGGTCTCTGAAGGGTGAGGAGGAGAAGAAGAGGGAGAGAGTTTTTTAGAAGGAAGAGAGAGAGAGAGAAGAGCCTTTTGCGCTCACGAAAACCCGCGAAAACTTCAACAACAACAAAAAAAAAACTCAGGCCAAACCCTGGTGGTCTCCGGCGACGGCCGCTACTACTCCAAGACCGCCATCGACCTCATCGTCCGCATGGCCGCCGCCAACGGCGTGTCCCGCATCTGGGTCGGCGTCGGCGGCCTGATGTCGACGCCCGCGGTCTCCGCCGTCGTCCGTGGCCGCGACAGAGGGGCGGCGGCCGGCGCGTTTATTCTGACGGCCTCTCACAACCCCGGGGGGCCCACCGAGGACTTTGGCATCAAGTACAACTGCGACAACGGTGGCCCGGCACCCGAAAGCCTCACCGACGCGATCTACGAGCGCACCAAGACGATCGACAGGTACTTTATTTCGGACAAGGAATCCTTCGGCGAGATTGATCTGTCGAAAACTTCGAACCACGACGTCTACTGCGACCTCCCCGAGGAAATCGGCGGTCCGGGGGGCCACGGCGGTTTTAAGTTGCAGGTCATCGACCCGGTGGAGGACTACTTGAAGCTGCTGAAGACGATCTACGACTTTGGTGAGGAAGTTTTTTTGCCTTTTTTTTGGAGGAAGAGAGAGAGAGAGAGCGGAAGAAAGAAAGAGAGAAAAACTCACTCGGAAAAAAAAAAAAAACTTCGAAAAAAAATCAAAACAGGAGCGCTCAAGGCGCTGCTGGCGCGCCCCGACTTCTCCTTCCTGTTCGACGGCATGCACGGCGTCGCTGGCCCGTATGCTCACGCCGTCTTCGTCGACGAGTTAGGGGCCGACGCGGCGAAGTCGCTGGTCAACTGCACCCCCAAGGAAGACTTTGGTGGCGGGTAAGAGTTTTCTTTTTTTCTTCAAAGTCGGTTTTTTTTTCCTTCTTTCATTTCTTTTCGAACAAAACTTCTTCAAACTCACTTTTTCTTCTCTCTTCCCGCGAAAAACAACAAAAACACACCAACCCAACAACTAGCCACCCGGACCCCAACCTCACCTACGCCCACGATCTCGTCGCCCGTATGGGCCTGACCCCCAAGGGAGAGATCGCAGAAGAAGAGGAGGGAGGAGACGGAGAAGAAGGCGAGGGAAAGACCAACGTCCCGGACTTTGGGGCGGCGGCGGACGGCGACGCCGACCGCAACATGGTCCTGGGCAACCGCTTCTTCGTCACGCCCTCGGACTCGGTCGCCATCATCGCCGCGAGGGCCCAGGCCGCGATCCCCTTTTTTAAATCGGGACTGAAAGGTGTGGCGAGGTCGATGCCGACCTCTGGCGCGCTCGACAGGGTCGCAGAAAAGCTCAAAGTTCCATTTTTCGAGGTGCCCACGGGATGGAAGTTCTTTGGGAATCTCATGGACGCAGGCAAGTGCTCCATCTGCGGCGAGGAGTCCTTCGGGACGGGCAGCGACCACGTTCGCGAAAAAGATGGGCTCTGGGCCGTCTTGGCTTGGTTGTCCATCTTAGCCGAGGCCAACAAGAGCACGGCCGTCGGGCAGCTTGTGGGCGTCGGGGACATCGTCAAGGACCACTGGGCTCTGTACGGCCGGAACTTCTATACCCGCTACGACTACGAGAACGTCGACTCTGCCGCTGCCGAGAAGGTCATGGAAACGTTGAAGAGCAAGACCAAGGACATCACTCAAGTCAAAAGCTTCGTCGTCAAAACCGCCGACGTCTTTGAATATACCGACCCGGTCGACGGCTCTGTTTCCAAGAACCAGGGCGTGCGGTTCCTGTTCACTGACGGGTCGAGGGCGATCTTCAGGCTGTCAGGGACGGGCTCAGCCGGGGCGACGATCAGGATGTGAGGAAGTTGGGAGAGTGTTTTTTTGGAGAGAGTGTTTTTTTGAAAGTCTTCCTTTCTTTCTTCTTTTTCTTTCTTTCTTTTCCTCCTCACCCTCAAACACGCCCCCCCCCCCCCCCAACAAAAACCAAACTGCCCTCGCAGAACAGGCGGCCGGCG